>TARA_R110002049_G_scaffold50370_1_pt1 | contig 38420 bp, 29 predicted proteins | sample TARA_R110002049 | Tara Oceans TARA_R110002049 (sample SAMEA4396941) | marine metagenome | biome: Polar Biome; feature: [SRF] surface water layer (ENVO:00010504); material: water (ENVO:00002006), including particulate matter (ENVO:01000060) such as... | depth 5 m
AGTAACGTTCCAAAGCTGGCTGACACAAAAATCTTTACAGGCCCAAAGTGAGTCGCAAGGATTCACTTCCCCCTGCCCTTCCCTGCTCGGCTTAGCTCTGCCCCGCTCGGCTTAGCCCTGCTTTGCTCTGCAACTCGCACTCGGTCAACCCTCATTCATCACTAGTCGTCAATCGCATGCTTCTTCCTTGGGAATACGGTGTTCGCAATCTGGCCCGACGGCCAGTGCGGACGGCATTGACACTCGTTGCTCTGGCAACGGTGGTGATGTTGGTGTTCGTTGTCGTCGGATTCATCCGAGGGCTGGAGCGATCACTATCCGTTAGCGGTGATGAAGATGTGGTGCTTGTTTACTCGGTCAACTCGGAAGAGAACATCGAGAATTCGTCGATCGCCGCTCGCACGCCAGCTCTGCTGACCGCCAGTTTGGACGGCACCGTCAAGCGTTTCGGTGTCACGCACGTTTCTCCCGAATTGTATTTGGGGACGCGGGTTACGACGCAGCAAGACAATGCCGGACTGGGCCTAGTTCGCGGCATCACTCTCACTGCACCGCTAGTTCGTCGATCGGTCAAGTTGATCGAGGGCGAATGGCCGGGCGATGGCGAGGTGATGGTGGGGCGTTTGGCCGCCGCGAAAATGGGCAGCGACACAGAGGCACTCGCCATCGGAAACACGATCTCGTTCGAAGGCCGAGACTGGAGAATCAGTGGCCGCTTTGCTGCCGGTGGCGCCGCTTACGAATCAGAAGTGTGGTGCCGGCTGAGTGATTTCCAAACGGCGACCAAGCGGCAGGACATCAGTCTCGCCGCGATGTTGCTGTCACCGGGACGATCGCCAGCGGAGGTATCGTTGTTTTGTAAAGAACGCACAGACCTGGAACTGCGAGCGGTCCGTGAAACGGAATATTACGCATCGCTGCAGCAACACTACAAGCCGGTGCGGTTGTTGGCATGGTTCGTGGTGGTTCTGGTGTCCAGCGCGGGCATCTTTGCAGGATTGAACATGATGTATGGCGCGGTGGCGGGGCGCATTCGAGAGATCGCAACGTTACAGGCGATCGGATACCGCCGCCGAGCAATCCTTATCAGTTTGGTGCAAGAAGGTGTTCTATTGGCGACAGCCGGCTCACTGCTATCCGGAGTGCTGGCACTCACGATGTTAAACGGCATGGCAATACGGTTCACGATGGGCGCGTTCGCGCTGCGGATTGACAGCGTTGCCATCTTGATCGGGTGCGGCGTCGGGTTGCTACTCGGTGTCCTGGGCGCGCTGCCACCGGCCCTGAAGGCTTTACGCGAACCGGTGGCGATTAGTTTGAAAGCAGTCTGATGTGTTTTAAGACTGCAAATTTTTGTTTGAACATTTGGTCTTTCATTGGAGAAAAATGATGAAGAGTTTGAAGTGGATCGCCGCTGTGTTTGCTTGCGTTACCTTGGGTGTCATCGGTTGTGGAAATTCACAAACGGCACAGGAATCCGAATCGTCCGCCGTCAATTCGCCGTACGTCATTCAAGCCGAACCCGAGGGAGCCGTCGCGGTCGGTGAAGCCAGAGAATCGGCAGAAGACGAACAAGAAATCACGCTGGTTGGGACGATTGGCGGCTCATCGAAACCGTTCGTTGATGGAATGGCGGCGTTTACGATCGTCGATGCGAAAGTCCCCTACTGCGCGCCGGACGAAGGCTGCCCCACGCCTTGGGATTACTGCTGCACTCAGGAACAGGTGAAAGACAACATCGCCACGGTAAAGGTGGTTGACGATGGCGGCAGTCCGGTCGCGGAGGATGCTCGTGAATTGCTGAAAGTCAAGGAACTTTCAACGGTCGTCGTGCAGGGCAAGGCCGAACGCGACGAGCAAGGAAATCTAACCGTCGCGGCAAGCAAAGTGTTTATCAAAAAGCTATGAGCGATTCAAAACTCGATCTCAGCCAACTTGCGCTGGACCGTTCGCCCACCGGTGAATCATCCGCACAGTCGGTGCGACCCAGACGTTGGTTCTCGCGATACGTATTACCAATCGGCATTTTGCTGGGCTTCATCGCCCTGCTGGGTGCCGCGACCGGGCGGCAATTGTTGCCCGCGCACAATGTGACGGTCACCCCCGTGATCGTCAAACGTTCCGCAGTCCAACAGGCCGGATCGACACTATTCCAAGCGCCAGGATGGATCGAACCTCGCCCCACTGCGATTGCGATTGCGTCGCTGGCACCCGGTGTGATCGAAGAATTGTTGGTCGTCGAAGGCCAATTCGTTCAGGAGAATGAGGCGATCGCAACGTTGATTTCGATCGACGCGAAGCTGGATGTCGAGCAGGCCAAGAACTCACTTGCGATTCATGAAGCGGAACTCAATCGCGCGAAAGCGGAACGCGATGCGGCGCAAATTCGGCTGGACAATCCTGTTCATTTGCAGGTGCAGCTTTCCGATGCGCAGAGCGCGCTCGCAAGAGCCCAAACGGAACTTGCCAAGCTGCCATTCTTAATCGAGGCGTCAGAGGCAAACGCAAAATTCGCACGCAGCAGCATGGAACGCCGGCGGGCTGCCCGAGATGCGATTGCGGGACGCGTTTTACAGGAATCTGAAAGCGAACATGCCGCCGCCCACGCTACCTTGCAGGAACTGCGCCAGCGTGGCCCGAATCTGCAAAAAGAAGTCAAAGCACTGCAGGACAAAGTTGATGCGATCGAGAAACAACTGGACCTGCTGGTCGAAGAGACACGCCAGTTGAACGAAGCTGAAGCAAAGGTTCAATCTGCGATCGCACTGCGAGACGATGCGTCATTGCGAGTCCGGCAGGCGGAACTGATGCTCGAACGGAATATCATTCGGGCTCCGATGAACGGGCGTATTCTGCGGCTCATTGCTTCGCCCGGTACGCGTGTGATGGGACTCGACGCGACGGCGGGGCAAAGTTCCAGCACGGTGGTCGAAATGTACGACCCAGCGAGGTTGCAAGTGCGAGCCGACGTGCGATTGGAAGACGTACCCATGGTGACCCGCGGGCAACCCGTCGAAATCGAAACGGCATCGTCCGCAAACGTGATTCAAGGGCGTGTCCTGCAGACAACAAGTTCGGCAAACATTCAAAAGAATACACTCGAAGTCAAAATTGAATTGATTGAACCGCCCTCGACCGTCAGTCCTGAAATGCTGGTGACCGCCACGTTTCTCGCGCCACCAACAGCCACACCGTCGACCGAGTCGACGGAAACGGAGCGAATGTTCGTTCCAAAATCATTGATACAGTCCGGGGATGATGGTGATTTTGTTTGGATCGTCGACGCCGAAGAACTCGCCCGTCAGCGATCAGTTGAAACCGCGACCGCCGGAGCAGACGGCTTGATAGAAATCAAATCGGGGTTGCGGCCCACCGACAAATTGATCACCGGTGGCCGAGAGGGCTTGAAGAGCGGCAGTCAGGTGATCGTGACGGGCGACGATCAAGTGTTGGGGTTCAAGTAGTCGCAGATTCGAAGTCACAACCCGCGCATCCACAAAAATGGAAACTCGAAAATGGCATTGTTAGAACTTCGTGGCGTCAGCAAAAGTTTCCGCAAGGGCGATGAAACAATCACGCCGCTCGACAACATCAATCTAGACATCGAAGCCGGGGAATTCGTGTCGCTGATGGGACCGAGCGGGACGGGCAAAAGCACATTATTGAATCTGGTCAGCGGCATTGATCAACCGGACGCGGGAACCATCAAGGTGGCGGGGACGGAAGTGACGGGGTTGTCGCGGAGCAAGTTGGCCGATTGGCGAGCCGAGAATCTTGGCTACATCTTTCAAACGCATAATCTGATTCCCGTGCTGACCGCTTACGAAAATGTCGAACTGCCAACGCTGCTGCTGAAACTGACGTCGACACAGCGCAGACAGCGTGTCGAACTAGCACTGCAAGCGGTCGGACTAAGCGATCGCGCCGACCACTATCCGCGACAGTTATCCGGTGGCCAGGAACAACGCGTCGGGATCGCACGAGCGATCGTGGCGCATCCAAAAGTTGTCGTCGCGGACGAACCGACCGGCAGCCTTGATACCGAGACCAGCGAGCAAGTCCAGGACTTGCTGCAACGGCTGAACCGAGAACTTGACATCACGATGCTCATGGTCACGCACGACAGTGACGCGGCCGGCATCGCATCGCGTCAGTTGATTCTGGACCGGGGGAAGTTTTTGGATGGCGATGCTGCAGATGGAATGGTGGCAATGGGAAGCGTGAAGGAACAGAGTGCCATAAAAAAATACGGCTAACCTTCGCACGATATTTCTCGGCGGCTTTTGATTCATCAATCGCGAAATTTCATGTTCAAATACTTATTCAAAACACTGTGGCGTCACCGCACTCGAACACTGCTAACGGTGACCGGTTCGGCAGTGGCGATGTTCGTGTTCTGCTTCGTCGGTTCGGTGCAAGAAGGCCTGCACCGGTTAACGACGGGAACGGACGCGGACCGCAGCTTGATCGTCTTTCAAGAGAACCGATTTTGCCCCACCAGCAGTCGTTTGCCGGAAGACTACGCTCGCAAGATCCGCGAGGTGCGAGGTGTCCGCGATGTGATGCCGATCCAGGTTTGGACCAACAACTGCCGCGCCAGTCTTGATATCGTTGTTTTCAACGGTGCCGATCCAAACCAAATCCAGAAGACTCGGCCGATCACGCTAATGAGCGGCAATTGGCAACAATTCATGAAGCAACGCGACGCCGCGATCGTCGGTCGCAACGTCGCACAACGTCGCGGATTGAAAACAGGCGACCAGTTTTCGATCGGCGAGATATCGGTCAAAGTCGCTGGCGTCTTTTCGTCGACCATCCCATCCGAAGAAAACTTGATCTACACAAGCTTGGCATTCTTGCAGTACACGCGAGGACTGGACGCAGCCGGCTTGGTCACACAACACGAAGTGTTATTGACCGACGATGCGGATGCCGATCAAGTCGCAACGGCAATCGATGCGAGTTTGCGCGCCGGTTCGGTAGCCACCAAGACACGGCGTAAGGGTGCGTTTCAAGCGAGCACTTTGTCGGACCTGGTCGACCTGATCGGATTCGCTCACTGGCTGGGATATGCCTGTGTGGGACTGGTTCTGTCACTGGTCGCAACGACGACCGTGATGAGCGTGCAGGATCGAATCAAAGAGTATGCGGTGCTGCAAACGATCGGCGTACGCCCGCTTCATGCCATGCGACTGGTTTTAGCCGAAAGCACAATCTTGTGCTTGATCGGAGGAATCGGAGGCACCTTGTTGGCAACCGGAGCCCTGGCGCTCGGCGGATTCGCGATTGGTGCGGAGGGAGCCACGATTGCCTTTCGACCATCGTACGGTTTGCTGACAACCGGAACAGCCGTCTCATTGTTGGTCGGTATCGTTGCAGGAATTGCGCCAGCGATTCAGGCCGCCACCGTGCCAATCGTCGATGCACTGCAGGAAGCGTAAGCCAAGATTGGAACCGTCGGGTGTCGACGACAAGCGTGTCGACTTGGCCTGATACGACACGAATGGCCAAGCCATCGGTTAGGTCCCAACCAGTTCCGCGATCGGCTTGCCGTCATCGACGATCGGCGTGGGCCGACCGTTGAAGTCTTTGATGAATACGTTTGACGAATCGATGCCAAGGTGATGATAAATCGTGGCCAGAAAGTCGCCTGGACCGCAGTGGCCTTCGATCACATCTTCACCACGTTTATCCGTGGCCCCGATGTATCGGCCTGTTTCGATTCCACCACCGGCCCACAGATTCGAAAAAGCTCGCGGCCAGTGGTTGCGACCTGGCTGTTGCGTTCCTGCCGCGGCGCTCGCGTTGCCCGCGCCGGTGCTGGGCTGATAGTTGATTTTAGGTGTCCGCCCAAACTCGCCAGTCACGACGACCAAGACTCGCTCGTCGAGCCCTCGCTGATAGATATCTTCGATCAACGCTGAGACGGCTTGATCGTAAGCATCGGCACGAAATCGGAGCGCATCAAAGACATGATGATTGACAGCGTGATCGTCCCAGTTACCAACCCGAGCGCAAAGAGGGCCATGCAGACTGCTGGTCAAAACCTCCACACCCGCTTCCACCAAGCGCCGGGCTAAGAGTAGCTGTTGTCCCCAAGTATTGCGTCCGTAGCGATCACGCGTCGCATCATCCTCGAGCGACAAATCAAATGCGTCTTTTGTTTTCGGATTAGTCAACAACGCCATCGCTTGCGTTTCGAATTCGTCGAGTGCTCCCATTTCGCCATACTGATCGAACGCTCGGGTCATCGTGTCTAGCTTGCGGCGCAAATCGACGCGCCGACCAAGGCGTTGGACGGCGGATTCATCAGACAAACCAATGTTGGGAACAACGAATTCTGGCGAATTCGGATCGCCGACCACGGAGAACGGCGAATAGGAATCGCCCAGGTATGCCGGCCCTGTGTATTTCAGCGGCGGATTAACCCCGACAAATCGCGGCAACGGATTGTCACGTGGTCCGTCTTCGGATCGCAGATAATTGGCAACCGACATCCAGTCGGGCAAACGAGGTTCGGGCTTGTCACGCGTGTCGGAGTCGCCCGAAAGTAATTGCATCGATCCGGCCGGGTGGCCGCCCGCGGTCTGGTGCATCCCGCGCAGGACGGTGAACTTGTCTGCAATCTTTGCCTGTCGCGGCAATAATTCGGTGAAATGCATCCCCGGAACTTTAGTAGCGATCGTGCCGAAAGGACCACGATACTCGCTGCCGGAATGGGGCTTGGGATCATAAGTATCGATGTGCGAACAGCCGCCCGGCTTCCAAACCATGATGACAGCAGTCTTGCTACGTTCGGAACTTGCCGCGGCGTTGGCCGCACGCATTCTCAATAGCCCCGGCAGACTGAGACTTCCGAATCCGGCTAACCCCATTCGCAAGAAAGCCCGTCGCGATGCCTCGGCATGTTTCGCGGAACCGGTATTTCGCGACGAAGCTAGTGGCCCAGGGCAATGATGTTTCTCGCTAGATCGTTTCATTTTGACTTGCTTGTCGATTCGGAAGTGTCAGTTGGGAGGACACGGATCGTGATTGGTCGTGAAACCATGATGTCGACCGTATCAACTGTTTTGATCTTCTTGGTTTTGGCTGCCGTTAGGCCAACCGACGGTGACGAAGGCCCGTTTTCACCGGGCGCGTATTTGACAACTCCGCCGCCATAAAACGCGATCGTGTAATCGCCGGGTGGCGTCTTCAGCTTTGCTAAATCCAGAACGACCTTTGATGTTTCCGCTTTCAGTGGCAGATCAAATACCGGATTCGATTCAAACCCATTGCCAAATGTATTGGCTTTGATGTTTGCACCGGAAAAGTCAGACCTTTGCAAGTGCGTCAGGGGAATCGTTAACTTTCGCCCTTCGACCGCTTCCCAAACCTTGTCCGATTCTGCCGTCAGGGTCAGCGGCGCATACTCGGCGTTACCAACCGACACGACGACGTGTTCCAGTAATCGAGGAACCGGAATTTCCGTTCGCGCGTTTTTGACGGGCCATGTCATTGATGCCAATCGACAAGGCCTCACGCACTCTTTTCCGTTGATGATCGCTGTGCCGATCATTTTGGCGTGTGTCCATCCGAGTTCAGCGCCGGGCTCTGCACTGATCAGGATGATCCCACGTGACTTGCCCGATGCGATTTTAATTCCTTGTGCCGTTACACACGGCGGCAAATCTTGCATCGACAACGAGATCGGGCCATCGAACCCGTCACGACGCAGTGCTGCCACTTCGAGCGCCATCGTCGCGCCCGGCCGCAGCGCGATTGGCTTGGACAATACATTGCGATCTCCATTTCGCAGGCCCATGTGTAACGCCCAACCGGCCAGCGCAAAGTCGGGCTGGGCCTTGCGGATGATCAAACGATATTGATTACGCCGATCCGAACGCGTCCCACCAAAGAGGTCCGAGAGACGCAATTGGTATTGCCCATCGGCCGGGACCACGAATTCCCCCAATACATCGGACGAACCCGTGTCATAGTGCGGCCCATCGTACGAGTAGCCACCCGTGGAAACTTTGATGGGGCTAGCGATGTCCGAAAATTCCGCAACATCGACCCACGTTTCGGATTTGCCCGCCGCGTTCTGCTGCTGGATCAAAACGGTCGGGTTGGTCGGCAATCCTAGACGCTGCGAAGCCACTTCGATCCACCACACGTCGCCCTTTTTCGCTTCGAACTGAAACAAATCGACGTCGGCCGACGGATAGAACCGCCCCGCGATATCGCACGGCAGACTGATCCGCTGCGCCGTCGAGCAATCGGCATGCGACTGGTCGTCAAGACTCGCTTCATTGGATTGAGCCTTTGCGGACAGCCCGTGCGGAGGCCAAGAAAATTGCAAAACCTCTTTTGTGGTTTCGGGCGGCGGCGGAACGTGATCCCCCACAACCCCGCGTATCGTCAATCGATAGAAATAATCAGCCCCACCCTGGAAAGTTAAGTCGTGAACTTTGATGACGTAGTCGCCGTCATCCGGCGCCACAAAATCCAATCGATCGCCGAGACGTTCTGCCACCAGATCACGTCCTTGCGAATCGGCAACGATCACGACAGGGTTCAACCGAGAATCGATACCGCGGGCCAGACAATCGATCACAAGACGTTGATCTTTTTTTGCCGCGAACAGGTAATGATTCACCGCACGAACGGGAACGGTTGCGTTGCAGGTGGAATCGACCGGAAGTCGCTTCGCGCGGTCTAGCGAAGTCGTCGGGTCATCTTGAACAAGTTCCGACACATCACCGACCGAAAAAATCCGCGAGGTTGAAACTCCATAAGACGTCACCACACAGGCCTCATAGATTCCCGGCGGGCAATCCTCGGAAATCGAAACGGTAAAGGTATTCGAGCCCGTTTTGACATCATCCGTTTCGTCGTCATCCGCGATTGACTTGACGGCTTTGATACCTGGATGCGAAAACACCAAATCACTTGCCGTTTCCAGCAACTCACCCGCGACGGTCACTTCGAATTCCGAACCGACTTGCCCACCCATCGGCATCGTTGTCAGCAGTCGCGGAACCGGCAAACAGACTGATTGTGCCGACACGTTTGACGAAGCCAGAGTCAGGACAAGCAAGACGAGGCCACTGGACAACGATGTCCAAGATCGGCAGTCATGGTTCATTGGCGGACAATTCAAACGGATCATCGATTTCGCATTAGTGATTGAACAAGAATTCTTTGGTGTTGATGATGGCCCATAGCAGATCTTGCAAACTCTCTTTTTCCGCGGATTGCGGATCAATGGATTTACCGTCTTCGTCGACGCGTGACTGCTGCAGATAAGCAGTAGCAGTCCCCAGCTCGTCCGCAGTCGGTGATCGCGAAAGCGCCGCCAAATAGATTTGTGTGACGCGTTCCTCCGAGGATTCACAACTATCCAGTAACGTTTGCAGACGGCCTTTCGGTGCTACCAGCTTGTCCTGAATTTCCTTTGCATTGAGGAAGTGCAAGCTCTGGCCCAAGTTTGCTGATTGCACTCGTTCGCATTCGCAAACACTCGAGCTCTCTGGTCGGCCGAAAACCCGTAAGAAATCAGAGGACGCGTTGTAACTGTTGTCCGGCAGCGCGACGGCTCGCGTCCCCAGGGGCAGGTCCGCAAAACTTGTCCGCGATCCCGCCACATCGTCAATCGAATCGAGTAAGACTTCCGCTTGCATTCGACGAGGGTAAAACCGCGAGTAGTTCTGTCGATCGGCAAGATTTGCATCATTGGGGATCGAACTCAGCTGGTACGCATTGGACTGAGTGATAACGCGCACCAGATCTTTCAAGTCGAAACCCGAATCCACAAAATGTTTCTCGAGCGCGGCGAGCAGCTCAGGATTGGTGGGCGGATTGGTGTCACGCAGATCGTCCTCGGGTTCGACGAGCCCGCGGGCGAAGAAGTGCTTCCAGTAACGATTAACAAGTGCTTTGGCAAAGAAAGGATTGTCCTTTGAACTCATCCAATCCGCCAACACCAGCCTTGGATCGACATCGGCTGCGATTTCGCCGACGGAATCCCCCAACGCCATGGGGGAAAGTTTCTGTCCGGTCTTTACGTTTTCGGCAAACGCGATTCCACGTTCGTGGAAGATCAAGTCTTCGCCCCGAACAGTCGTGGGTTTGCGACCGACCTGGCTAAAGAACGCCGTTAGCGAATAGTAATCACCCTGGCTCCATCTTTCGAATGGATGATGATGGCACTGTGCGCACTGCATCCTCACACCAAGGAACAGCTGCGCGACGTCTTCGATTTGTTGCTTAGGATCCGTCACACGCTTGTACCAGGCGACCGGCGGATTATCGAGCACGGTTCCCGTCGAGGCTAACAGTTCGCGGACGATTTGATCGTATGGCCGATTCGCTAAAAGGCTGTCGCGAATCCAGGCGTGAAATGCGAAATTGGACAGAATATCCGTACCGGAATCGCGTCGATTTTTCAGCAACGCGGTCCACTTGTTGGCAAAGTAGTCTGCGTAGCCCGGACCGTCCAACAACGACTGGATCATTCGATCACGACGATCCGGCCGGGTGTCGTGAAGGAAAGACTCTGTTTCCTCGGTTGTCGGAATGCGACCGGCAATGTCCAGCGTCACGCGGCGCAGAAAGACGGAATCGTCACAAATCGGCGAGGGAGGAATGCCTAGCGTTTTGAGATTAGAAAAGACGAACTTATCAACAAAGTTCTTTTCGGCAGGTAATTCGAACTGTTCCTGCGACAAAGGTATGGCGGCTGAGAAAACAGACGTTTTGCCTTGATAACGAACCATCACCGATGCTTTGCCAGGGATATCCTGGGCAGTGGCCACACCGGCTTGATCGACTTCGATCATGGCCTGATCATTGGATTCGAAAATCGCCATGCGAGTGACATCGCGTTTGGTTCCGTCCGAATAAAGCGCCGTGGCTCGAAGCGTTTTACGTTGACCGGGCCGCATCACACCTTGTTTCGGACGCACTCGAATCGACAACAATTCGGGTTCGTTTTCGATTCGCGGCGGAGCCCCCTGCTGAATCCAGCGGCGGATCAAATGATATTCATCCGAACCGTGTTCGATCCGTACGCCACCGCCATGTGATTGTTTCCCGGTCGCCTTGATCAACAGCAAACTTTCTTCGGCGGCCGCGGGAAAAATGCGACGACCACGTGCTTCCAAGACGATGTGGTCGTAGTCCTCTTGTGGTTCGAATCCGAGCAACGAAAGCTGAAACCCGTTCCGACCACCATTCGCTTTGGCGTGGCAAACACCCGCATTGCACCCAGCTTTGGTGAGTACGGGGACCACGTCGTTCGTAAAACTAACGGGACTCGCCGATCCATCCGCCGCATCACTTTCAGGACGTATGTCCGTTCTTATATCTGCTGGTACGTCCGTTGAATCGACCGTCGACACAAGCTGGGTGCTCGCGTCCGCACCGGTCGCGTCTTGCACGACACCAGAACGCGCGAAGCATATCAACAGGATGAACGTCAACAAGACCGGACGACCAATGCAAAGATTGGTAAGTCGAACTTGCCGAATCGTATTCCGCCTCTGAGACTTTAAATTCATGTCCGAGGTCGCTTTGGTGGGATGGGTGCCGTAAACGGCGGCGGGGAGGCCTTGATCGGCCTGAGCGTGAGTATATTAAGAAGCCCTCCCGACGTCCAATCGATTCTTCCCACCCCATCATCGAACTATGTTCCGATTTTTCGGTCAATGGCGATCACACCGAGTTTCAATCCTGGTCGCGGCAACTCTCGTCATGCTGCATTTTGTCGCATGCAAGAGAGCAAGCGCCGAAACGATCGATCGAAACGCCGACCGAACGGGAAACCAAGCGGTCGACTTTCGCACCGAAATCTTTCCAATCCTGCAGCGTAATTGCATCGCCTGTCACCGTGAAAACGAATCCGAAGGCGATCTTGTTTTGGAAACCCCCGCTGCGATGTTGCGTGGCGGCGATAGCGGACCGGCGCTGATGATCGATGACGCGGCGGAAAGCTTGATACTGACACGGGCACGCAGCACCGATGATTCCATGATGCCACCGGATGACAACTCGGTCGGTGCAAAACAACTGACTGAGAAACAGCTGAGACTGCTCGAACGCTGGATTCGTCAAGGCGCAAGCGACACACGCGTCCACAACGATCACGCGACAGCATGGCAACCCATTCCCGACACGATCCGTGCGATCAATGCGCTCGACGTATCACCCAACGGAAAATGGGTCTGTTTTGGCTTGGCGAACCAAGTCGTCGTGTGGGATGCCGTTATGCAACGAGAAGTCACGAGGCTGATTGATCCAAGCATCACGTCCAACGCTGCCGCCGCGCATGACCTCGTTCAATCAATCGCGTGCTCTCCCGACGGGCAACGCATCGCAGCCGGCGGTTTCCAAGCCGTCCGACTTTGGAAAAAAACGCACCAACCCGCTGCATCGACCACTGTGGATGACATTCTCAGCCGGGCGATTGGCCCGATTGCGGTCGATCACGCTCGGACGAACATTGCGATTGTGAACGCAATTGGCGAAGTGGAAATATGGAACACGAACGATCGTGCAAAGCGATGTTCCCTGCTCGTATCCGCCGATCCGATCAAGCAAATGCAGTGGGCATCCGAAGTCGAAATCCTGTGCGTCGTCGATGAGATCGGTCGAATGTTCATCATCGACGCCCAGCACGGCAAGATCATTGCCCAGTTGGATACTCGCACGATCATCGATCATTTCAGTATCGCAAGCGACGGAGCGACAATCATCACGATCGTCGACGGGCATGCAGAGCACTTCCAATTCACAGCGAAAGCGAAAAGTAAAGCGGCGACGATCCGTCGAGTTCGAAAACATTCAACCAAAGCGACAGATGTCTCCTCGGCAATCGCTTTGGCGGGCAATCCGAAAATGGCAATTTTGGGCACGCGGGGCGGTAAAGTCATGCTGGTTGACTTGACGAAAAACAAAGTCACTCGCACGCTGACACACGGTTCGGCAATCACTTCGCTGGCGGTGCTTGCCGAAAACACCAAGGCCGACAACAGCAAGAATGAAAGCACTCAGTTGTTGACCGGGGGAATCGATGGTGATGCGAAACTATGGTCGCTGAACGACGGTAAGCTTGTTGCAACCTATCCAACTCATACTCAATCAAACGATATCACTGAAAAAGAGCTTCATGATGTCAAACGACAACAAGACCACGTCGCGCGGCTGAATGCGAAAACAAAGTTGCTTGAAGACCGAGTCAAGACCGAAGAAGAAACGGTCGCAAACAAAGCCAAGGAACTGTCTGAACAAACCAAGAAGCTCAAACAGATCGACTCGGACAGTGATGACGCGAAAGAAAAAACGCAGGAAGCAGAAAGTGCAATCGACAAGTTAAAGAAAACGCTTGCGGCGGCGAGAAAAGCGCGGCAACTCGCGGCCTCGGCGATCCCGCCCCACAACCGTGAACTCTCGCTCGCGTCACGTCGCTTGCAGGCCTTTCAACGGGCGGCCGACTTGCGAGAATTATCGATATCGCAATCCGAGATTATCGCGTTCGATTCCGAAGAGTCTCGAGGGCTGATCGCGATCCTGCATCGCGATGGCAGTGCCCAAATCATTCATCGTGAGACCGGTCAGTCGATCGCGTCGTTGCGATTTGGATCGTCGGGCGACCGTCTCGATGATCAAGCGAGTTCGGGACTTTGCTTCTTGGCAGATCGGCTCGTTCGATATCGCCAGGATCATCCGGCCGAGAGCCTATTACGGACTCCGCGCTGGCAGCTTGAGCGAGTCCTCACCACAGCAAAGACGATGGCGACGTCGGAACAGCCGAATACCGAGACGGATCGCATCCAAGGCCGCGTGACTTCGCTGACGTTTCATCCCGATGGCAAACTACTGGCGATCGGATGCGGTACCCCGAGTCGCGCCGGTGACGTGAAAGTATTTGCGGTCGAGACCGGACGACGCATACGAGAATTTGATGCGATCCACAGCGACACGGTCTTCAGCATGTCATTCTCTGATGATGGCGACACCCTGGCTACCGCGTCGGCCGATAACAACATCTGTTTGCTAGATGTTGCTGAAGGCACTGCGGTTAAAACTTTAGAAGGTCACACCGGGCATGTGCTCTCGCTTGCCTGGAACGCAGACTCTCAGACGATCGTTTCGGCAAGCGCAGATTTGACGGTTCGACTTTGGGATTCCGAATCAGGTGAAACGACCAGCAAGGTGACTGGGTTTGCCAAAGAAATCACAGCGGTAGATTTCGTCCCCACCGCGTCCCAAGCTATCGCGGCCTCGGGCGACGGGCGAGTTCGGTTGTTCGACTCGACAACTGGAAAGACAATTCGCAGCTTTACCGCCAAGCCATCCGCACCGCTGACCGAGTTTTTATTCACAGCCAAATTATCACCCGACGGAAAGCGATTGTATGCCGGCGGACGCACCGGCACCCTATGGGGCTGGACCGTTGCCGATGGAAAGCGGTTTGCCCAGTGGCCAGAGTCGCAATCGATGCCAATATCAACGGCCCCGTAAAGATCCCGAGTCCAACAACTCTGCCGAATGCATTTTTGGCGAACGTATCTTTGCTAAATGCATTCCTACCGATCACCCGGCGCGGTCGCCGTGGCTTTGATAGACTCGTTTTTGCAGCGGAGCAAACATTCCGTTTTCCGAATAACGTCCAAACGCCTTGGGGAGACGCGACCAAAATGAGATCGTCAATTGCTCTGATTCTTTCGCTGTTCGTCTTGTACGGTCTCAGACCAAAATCTAGCGAGGCGGAAGACCATGTCCGTCCAAACATCGTCCTGATTCTGGCGGACGATCTTGGCTGGGCGGACCTGGCCTGTTATGGCAGCGATCTGCACGAGACGCCCAACCTTGATCGGCTGGCCCAACAGGGTGTGCGATTTACCGATGCCTACTCGGCCAGTCCCGTTTGCACACCCACGCGAGTATCGATCCTGACGGGCAAACATCCTGCACGTCTTCATATGACGATCTGGCGAGAATCGGCACTCAACAGGGGAAATCGCCAGCTGCTGGAACCGGTGTGTGTCGATTCGCTGCCAACGGGCGAAACGACCGTTGCCGAACTCTTACGAGACGCCGGATACTACAACGTGCATCTGGGTAAGTGGCATGTCGGTCGTGCCGAAGGATATCCGCAAGCTCATGGTTTTCATCGCAATATAGGTGGCACATTGTGGGGTGCACCCCAGACGTTCTGGTATCCATTTGCGGGTGACACATATTTTAAAGACTGGCGTTACGTTCCAGATCTAGAGCCGGGCGAAACGGGTACTTATTTGACCGACGTTTTAACGGATAAAGCGATCAACGTGCTGCGAGAACGAAGTGCCACGGAGCAACCGTTTTACGTCAACCTTTGGTATCACACCGTTCACACGCCAATCGAAGGCAAGCCGGATCTGGTGCGATACTATGAGGAAAAGATCAAAGACCACCATATCCAACGGAATCCGTATTACGCTGCGATGGTTCATAGCTTGGACGAAAACGTGGGCCGAGTCTTAAAAACCATTGATGAACTCGGAATTAGCAATAAGACACTGGTCGTGTTTTCATCGGACAATGGAGGTTACGTCAAATCTTGCAAACTTCACAGAGGTTTACAGGTCGCCAACAACTCACCGCTTCGTAGCGGCAAGGGTTCATGTTACGAAGGCGGCATTCGCGTGCCTTTGATCATACGAACCCCCAACATGTCAGGCGTCGGTACGTCCGCGGCCAGCACGTCTGCGGACATTACGTCTGCGCCCAGGGGGTCAGGGTCCGGTATGCGGTCCGGCCAACAATGCCACCTGCCCGTGTTCTCTTGTGACCTGTTCCCGACGCTGCTGGACGCCGCCGGTATCGAACGAGATTCGGCACGCGACATCGATGGACGATCATTGTCGCCGGTATTGAATGACCCGAATGAAACACTGAACCGAGACGCACTCTATTTTCACTACCCCCATTATTATTCGACAACTTCGCCGGTCAGCGCGATACGAAAAGGCCCGTGGAAACTGCTGGAATACTATGAAGACGGACGGATCGAACTTTACAACGTTGACGTGGACCAAGGCGAAACGTCCAACCAAGCCAGCTCGCACCCCGACCTCGCCGCGCAGCTTCACGCACAGCTGCGAGCATGGAGAATTCGCGTCGGAGCACTGGAGCCGGAATGGAACACGGCCGCCACACGTTAAACCGCGGCCCCATCACTGTTGCTGGACTATCAAGACCGACGGCAACGAACACGCCGGCGGGCGACCCGGACGGGCATCCTGCATCTCTCTTTGATGGATTCGTTCGACCGCCAAGCCGGCCAAAGCCAGTTGGCCGGCGGAGAAACGGGCGCCATTCACACCGGGCGTCTAATCGTCGGTCGAAGTTAGCCAGTACACGTGAACGGAAACCAAGCCGTCGATCGATCGACAACTTCGTTCCCGTCAGGGCCCCGCTGTATCGAATCCGACGACGGCCGATTTCAGCCATCCGTACCAAACGATCCCCAGTGACCGGCAAGTCGGGCAAACGCGTGCGGATTGCAATTCCGCAGAAAGCGAGGTGACGGTCACCGAGGACGACAACTAGGACTGCGCGGGCATCACTCCCGAATCGTTAACCGAGGAACCGAATCCTGGGACGACCGACGCCCTGAAAATTGCCAATATTGGGCAGCACTTTGTTCAGGTCTCCCGCAGGAACCCCAAACCACTGAACCAATTCTCGGGCGTATTCGTCCACTGCCGTTGTGGGGATCAGTCGTCCGCGACCGGTGTCGATCGAACCACCATCGAATGTTGGATTGGTAAGGTCGGTCGGATAGTCACCATAGACCTGACCTCCAGCCACACTGCCTCCCACAACCAAATGGTTTCCTCCCCACGCGTGATCGGTTCCGTTGCCATTGCTAGACAACGTTCGGCCAAAGTCCGACGCAGTGAAGGTTGTCACTTTATCGGCGACGGACAAATCGACTGTGGCTTGATAGAACGCGTGAATGGCCTGCGACACTTCCGGCAGCAGTGTTGACTGAGCATTCATCACTTCGTCATGGTGATCCCAACCACCCACGCCGACGAAAAAGATTTGTCGGTTATGTCCGTATTCACTGCGAGCCGCGATCGACTTCGCCACCATCAGCATTTGAGACCCGAGACGTGACGGTGGAAACAGATCGATCGTTTCCTGATCCAACGGACAATCCTCCAAACCCTGCTCGAACGTTGCCGCGGCGCGTTTGGCACGCGATTGTGACTGCGTGAACGTCTTCTCGAACAGATCGTCGTAACGACGTGGCGATGTTGAATTGACGTTCAAGCCCGCGATCATTCGATTCGTAAATTTCGCATACAGTCTGTCACGTTCATCGGTTGAACCAAGTCCATCTAGAATTTCAGCACCGTTGGTGCTAACGGAATAGGGAACAATACCGCCACCGGTTTGAAAGATATTCACGCCGCCGAGCGAAATGTTCATCGCAACGGTGCCCGAGGTATTCTGGTCTTTGACCTCGCCACCCAAACGCCCACCCCATCCCGTTTTTTGGCTGCGGGTTGCAGGATCGGCGGTCTGCCAGTGACGGATCAAGTCCGAGTGCGAGAACAAGCCGAGCGGAAGTGACACGCCGTTGTCGAAATCATTCATCGTGGTCGGCCTGACCAGCGATCCAACGTTGGCAATGCAAGCACAGTTACCTTGGTTGAATAGATTCCGTATTTCCTTCATGCCTGGGTGCAACCCAAAGTACCGACTGGTGTCCGAGTCGCGGATTCGCCACAACCCCTGTCGCCAAACATCCGGGTTGGTGCGGTCGGGCGATTTCGGCAGGGCCACCCCGTCGCTTTCTCCCGCAACGCCGCCGCGCGCGGCAACATAGTCGGCGTATTCGCCACCCAGGTTCGACGCATTGGCCGGACCGTACGGGGTCAGCATGTTGAACGAGTCATTGCCGCCGAGCAAAAACACGCAGACAAGTGCCTTGTAATCGGACGGATCGCCGGCATCCGCCATCACGTCAGATGCCGCATGCAGACTCATCAGAGTCGACATGACCGCCGGCGAGGCGCTCATCGATGCGCCCGCGGCCAACGATTTCAGAAAAGCTCGCCGGCCCGTCGATGGCAGGTCACTAAAGTTCGTTACAGTTTTGCGAAACATAAGAATATCCCCTGAAATGTCTTAAGAATGAATGAATGACGATCAAAAAAGTCTCTCGGTCCTCGATCCACGGACGATTCCGCCCGATGGCGACAGCGTCCGAGCAACCGATTCGACTTAACTACCGACCGCGCAATCAGCACTCGTCAGCACACACAGGATGATGGCCGTGGCAAGCTCCTCACGTGATGGCGTCGGAAACTGGTCCGCAGCATCACGAATGATGTCTTTGGTTTCTTCCGTCATGGTTCCATGACACAATCGCAAGTCCAATTCACGCAACAGGCGTTCGACCTTTGGATCACCCGGTGTCACGGTCGCCGGCAACATGTTCGATTCCGGCGTCGTATTCAGAGGGTATAAACGCGTTGTCCCGTTGATGCGGGCGCGAATCGAACCGCGGTACAAGTCATCGCGAAATTGATTCGACGTCGAATTATGCGTCACGCCGTCCAAAATTTCGAATTCCGGTGCTGCGAGAAAACCGTTGGGGATTGAAACCGACGGTGAATAAGACAACAACGGACCCGCAGGTTGGAAATCCGGCAGATAGAAATTGAAAACGCTGGGTGACTTATATGCGGCTTGCCCAAACTGATCCGTCAAAGGCCGAATATAAAAATATGGATGCGTGTCACGAGAGACGCGAAACGCTCGCATGAACGCGGCGTATCGAACCACCGGTTCGCGTAGCCGCGAACGTTCCGTCGAACCTCGCCTGGCCAGAAAGTCTGTCGTGCCAACATTGACCAACTGAACCCCTCGCCAAGCCTCGACATCCAGCAAGATCGCCTTGATGACCGCCTGCATGTTGCCGCGAACACCGGTGCCGTCGTCATTGAACGCCGACGCGACACGACTGACATAGCCTCGTGTCGGATTTGATCTGACCAACCGCTGAATCAGCAAGCGGCTGATGAACGGACCGGCGTTCGGATGATTGGATAAGTTATCCATCGCCGCGTTGATATCCGCGTTCCCACTCTGACCGGCCGGCAAGGTCTGTCCTTGCAATAAAGACTTGGCATCCGTGTCGTGCTGCCCCTGAAACATCACCATGTTTTGATTGTAATTCCGAGGTCGATAGAACCGCGGCGGGTCGGTGGTGACGCCCGCATAGGTGTAACCGGTAAAGACTCTCGCGAAGGTTTCGATATCGGAATTGTCGTACGTCTCGATCGGATTATCATTGGCGTCTTTCAGGATGACGCCTTGGTTGTTCAATCGATACAGCCCGATCGAAAACAGTTGCATGACTTCGCGGGCATAGTTTTCATCGGGCAATCGATCGCCGGCGGCTTTGCGGTTGAGCACGTGACTTAAGAACACACCCATGATTGGATGTACGGTCACGCCTTTAAGAATATCGCGATAGTTTGTGAATGCTTTGGCAAGCAACATGTCGTAGTATTTCGACACGCCGTAGTACCTGGGGTTGCCACTGGAGTCCACACCGTTTGAGTTGAATCCCGCTCCACGGTCATTGATCACAAAGATCTGGCTGAGTGCCCAACCGACGCGTTGGCGAAGTTGATCATCGGCCGTTAGCACACGATGCCACCACGCATAATCGCGATAGCTGCCGTTTCGCTGATCGATGGTGCGTCCGTCACTTTCAAACATCAGCTTCATCAAATTCGTATGCCGCCGAACCGGTTTTGCGAATTGCTCGTCGATCCATTCCTCGCATGCCTCGTCTCGACCAATCTGGTCCATTCGCGCTGCGAGGTTATTGATGTCGGCGGCGCGCGGTCCGAATGTCGCGTGATGCAAGAATTGACTCGCCCGCACTTTGTTCTTTAGCGAATTTCGCTCTGCCACCGTGTCCGCTTCGAACGTTCCTGCGAAGGAACTTGAAATTGCCAATAGCCCAATCAGCAGTGGCAGATGACACCGAAAAAAACTGAAATGATGCCTCAATGAACCGGGTGTTTTCATCACAAAATCTCCCTCAAGATGACTGAAATCGATGAAATAGAAGCGCGGCCAGACACGGATGTGCCTGACATGGCCAGCGCTAAATTGCCCCAAGCCCTCGTCAGTCGATTGGGGCCTCGATTGAGATATTGCCCCGAAATTGCACCTGTACTGAAAAGCCCAGTTGGCGGACTTTGTGACGGATTGATCTTTCCAATGCAAGAACATTCCATCCATAAACTGCAAATAAGGTCATGACACGCCCCCTTGAGAGAAGTTCTTCGCCGCAACCGGAGTGATGAACACCTGCACCGTCGCGTGCATCGGATCGACAAAACGGTTTGGGTTAGGCAGCTCCGAAACACTCCCGAGCGTTTGCTTGTCGAGTGATTCGGCGCGACCTTTGCGGTTCACCCACGGCCGCAAAAGAGCCATCCAAATTAGCTGATGGGTAACCGTATTTGGCGATTTGCTCATCTGTGGTTCACGTCATTGTGTTCATCGGCCCAGGACGTCTGAAGTCGCCTGCGGCACTTGGTACATTTTGGTTTCGATGGATGACCATCGTCCCGCTACCACCGCCCCGCCCACGCAGAACTCACCATGAAATACGCATCGCTTATTTTCGTTTTTGTCGTCAGCCTTTGCGTGACCTCGCGTGCGGAGACACCGGTCGCGCCTTCGCTGGCCCGCCCGAACTTTGTTGTCGTTCTGGTCGACGACTTGCGATGGGATGAGATCGGATGCATGGGGCACCCGTTTGTACGCACCCCGAATATCGATCGAATTGCCAACGAGGGGGTGCGTTTTCGAAATGCGTTTTGCACGACGCCGCTTTGTTCACCCGTACGAGCATGTTTGTTAACAGGACTGCACACGCATCATCATGGCATCCTCGATAACACCGATCGCAGCGAACAAAGCCACTCGCTCAATACGTTCCCGCGGATGTTGCAGAGTGAGGGATATCAAACGGCGTATGTCGGCAAGTGGCACATGGGTAACGACGATACACCTCGGCCTGGGTTTGACCACTGGGCAGGACTGAAAGGACAAGGCACATCGTTCGACCCGATGGTGAACGTCAACGGCCAGCACAAACAGTTCAAAGGTCATACGACCGACGTGTTGAATGAACTAGCGGTTTCCTTCGTTCACGACGCAAATAATGCTCGTGGCGTCGACGCAAAGCCGTTCTGTTTGTATGTGGCACACAAGGCGCTGCATCCAGAACTGACGCAACGTGCCGACGGCAGCATCACCGATCCCAACGCGTCCAAGTTCATACCTGCCGATCGTCACCGCGAACTTTATGCCGATGACGCGATTCCCAGACGGTTGAATGTCCTGGATTCACTGAACGGCAAACCGGCCTTGCAACGCAAGGTTCGCGGACTTAAGCCGCTTGGCCAATCGACGGGAACATCGGACGAAACCGTTCGCGATCGGCTGCGTATGCTAGCGGCAGTGGATGACGGCGTGGGCCAACTGCTTGACGAACTGGAACGCAACGGTCTGCTGGACGATACCGTTGTTGTCTTTACCAGTGACCACGGCTATTGGTATGGCGAGCATGGATTGAGCGTCGAACGTCGACTCGCTTACGAAGAAGGCATTCGCGTCCCCTTGTTGGTTAGATACCCCCGGGCGATCACCGCCGGAAGCCTGGTTGACGCTTTTGCGTTAAGTATTGATTTGGCACCGACGGTCCTGGAATTGGCCAAGGTTGATCGATCGATTGCACTCGACGGGCAAAGTCTTGTACCGCTGTTTGGCGGCACACCGCCCGCCAACTGGCGCACCTCGTTCTTGATTCAATACAACACGGACACCGTTTTCCCGCGAGTTCACAAAATGGGGTACCGCGCCATTCGCACGGCTGGCTGGAAGTACATTCAGTACCGAGAACTGGATGGAATGGACGAGCTGTACAACCTGAGGAGCGATCCCTATGAGATGCACAACCTGATCGATCAGCCGAGTGCGAAGTCAGAGCAAAAACGACTCAAGGCACAGCTGGCCGAACTGCTAAAGGCCGCCTCGTAAATCAGCGTCGTCTCGAAACCGGAGCGTGCAACGATACGTACTCCGCAAATTAAGAGAGCGACCCGGTAGCCAACCCTTGTCGGTTCCGGAGCGCTTGTGCGCTCCGGAGGGTCCGCACGTTTCCGAGGGTTACACGTTTCCGAGGGTTACACGTTTCCGTGGGTCCGCGGCCTATCTTCACCCGATCAGCGTCGTCCTTCTGCCGGCACGATGAACCGATGCACCGCTGGGTGAGGGTCGAACCCGACGTTGCTTTGGCGACTTGATGCGTGCGAGACCGGTTATTCCAACATTGACGGTCAGGCCAGCGATTTGTCCACGAAGTAGAACGATCCGTCGACTTTTCGGCCGCCGCACGCCCCGGCGTCTCCCATTTGTTTGTGTCGAGCTCGAATTTTTCATGCAATTGGGGGTATTCCACCGTGTCAGCTGATCGACCAAGCACCGAACGTAAAGCACTGCAAATCAACCTGGATCCGCGCCGCTACGGATCGTTCGCCGAAATCGGAGCGGGCCAGGAAGTGGTGCGATGGTTTTTCCGCGTCGGTGCCGCGGCAGGCACGATCGCCAAGAGCATGTCGGCCTATGACATGTCCGTCAGTGACGCGATTTATGGCGAATGCGAACGCTACGTGTGTCGTCAACGTCTGGAAGACATGCTGCAGCGCGAGCACGGCTTGAACCTGGAAAGGCTGAAGGAAAAACGCGGCGACTCGACGGCATTCTTTGCGTTTGCCGACACCGTCTCGGCACGCAACTTTCATGGCACGAACGAGTGTCACGGCTGGATGGGAATCCGATTCCAAGCGCATCCACGCGACGAAGACAGCCAAATCATCATCCACGTCCGCATGTTGGACGCCGACAACGCGGCCCAGCAAGAAGCCCTAGGCATCGTTGGTGTCAATCTGCTGTACGGAGCGTTCTTCCTGAACCATGAACCCGATCAGCTGATCGAATCACTGCTTGATAACCTGAGCACACGCCGAATCGAAATCGACATGATCGAGTTTTCGGGCATCGCGTTCCGACATGTCGACAACAGGGTCATGAGCCTGCGACTGGTTCAACTGGGACTCAGCAACGCGGCAATGTTTGCGGCCAACGGCGAAGTGTTGCAACCGGCCGAAGTCCTGTACAAGAAACCGATCCTGGTCGAACGCGGCAGTTTCCGGCCATTGACGCACGTGAACGTGGACATGCTGCGTTCGGCACAAGAGAATTTTTGCAACGAACCAGATGTAGAATCTCAACAAGTTGTCACGCTTGCCGAGATCACCATGCGGAATTTGACGGCCAACGGTGAAATCGACTTAAGAGACTTCCTGGAACGCGTCGACGTAATGGCCGCGTGTGGGATGACGGTCTTGATTTCGGATTACTTCGAGTACTATCGCCTTGCTGCGTACTTGTCGCGGTACACCAAGAAGAAAATTGGTATCACGATGGGGGCGGGGAGCCTGCACGAACTGTTCGATGAGAAATACTACACTCAGCTAGATGGTGGCATCTTGGAATCGTTCGGACGCATGTTCAAGAACGATCTTAAACTGTACATCTATCCGTTGCTGGACCGAGACACCGGCGAGCTGACAACGGTCGACAATCTAGAAATTGCACCGGAAATCCGCAGTCTGTATCAGTACTTGGTTGAAAAAGGATGCATCGAACAGCTGCACAATCACAACCCAGAACACTTACGAACGTTCTCGCGTGAAGTGCTACGAAAAATCGATGCCGATGATGACAGCTGGATCGAGCATGTGCCGGCGGCCGTCGCCGAGGTGATTCAACAACGCGGATTCTTTGGCTGTCGCCGCAAAGCTCCTGAGTCGCGACTCGACGCAATGATTGCCCCTGCGGCAGTGTTCGACACCAACGTTGTGGGTTCAAGCTCGACCGTTCAAGCCTAGCGATCGGTGCATTTCCACCGAGCAACGCCATGGCTAGAATTAGCCAGGCGTGTCGATCGCTTGCCACAGCACTTACATGAAATCCTGCACGAAGCGGCCGAGACGGGCCGGCAATCAACTCGATTGATCTATCACGTCAAGAATGATATCCGGCAAGTGAAAGCCCTGTTCGTTCGTCTGTACGGCGAACTTGAACATCAAGGGATCGACGGCGTTGGGACACCGGACTATCGAACAATCGAGCACATGCGCGAGATCATGCGACAAGAAGCATTCCCGCTGATCGGGCAGATGGAGATTGAGCTGTACGGCTATGCGCAGAATGACTGTTACGGGTCGTCACGGCATCCCGACGCAAACTGCAGTTTGGTTCTGTCGAGAATTCGCATCGTTCACTAATCCAGGTGCCCCTCGATCCCAATCGTCAGCCGTTACGTCCGATCAATTCGGTGCATCTTTCAATGCGAACGGTTTTTCGGATGCATCGTCGACGCCGATCGCTTTCCTTAGTGCATCGATCTGTGAGGAAACGATGTCTTCTTTTCCGGATAGCTTGAGGAAGTAGTAATCTTCTTCGTTATTCTTTTCTTCGATCACGATCACGTTGACAACGCGACTGTCTGGCGTGGCAATGGTCTTGCGGGCAAACGGTGGACCGTCGGGTTTGTTCCACGTACCGATGGCATCAACAATGATGTATCGACCGGCATCGCACTTGCCCTGCGACATCGTCAGCTTACGATTCTTTTCTTCAAATTGCCCGATCCAACGCTCGACATTTGCCTTCACACCCCCGGTTGGGCCGCCAAAGTGAAAGACGGTTAGATCGGCCGATTGACCTTCGCCACCTGCAATGGCGAATTGTGCAGCTCGCATTTCGGACGTCGTCGCGACTTGTTCCCACTGCACGGGCACCTGCAACGAAAGCGACTTGGCTTGGACGGTTCGTAATTCGGTTGTCGCTTCTGCGCCCGAAACGGCGGATCCAAACGTCGCAGCGATCAGTACAATGCCAAGTTTGATGAACGTTTTCATTTCGTAATCCTCGCAAAAGTGCAAACGGGTTCGTCGTGGAAAGAAGGTTCGTCGTGGAAAGATTCGTACCACAAAAATTGAAGATATCGGGTCGGTTAGCATTCCGATACGTTGACGGGAATCTGCACAGCCAAACCGCCTTCGGACGTTTCTTTGTATTTCGAGTTCATATCCTGTGCGGTTTGCCACATGGTGCGAATCACCGCATCGAGCGACACGCACGCATCGGCGGCAGAACGCTGAGTTGCAAGCTGCGCAGCGGTAATGGCCTTGATGGCTCCCATCGCGTTTCTTTCGATACATGGGACTTGCACCAGTCCACCGACCGGATCACACGTCATGCCCAAATGATGCTCCATCGCTATTTCGGCGGCCTCGGTCGCTTGCATTGGCGTTCCACCGATCAACTCGGTGAGCGCCGCGGCGGCCATCGCTGAGGAGACGCCGATTTCGGCTTGACAACCACCCATTGCCGCCGAGATGGTCGCCCCCTTTTTGAACAGGCAACCTATTTCAGAGGCGGTGAGCAAGAACCGCACATGAAAATCTTCCGGCGGATTCGTAAAGCATTCCGCGTAAAGCAACACGGCCGGAATCACTCCGGCGGCACCGTTGGTCGGCGCCGTCACGACGCGGCCGAATGCGGCATTCTCTTCGTTGACCGCCAACGCAAAACAACTGACCCAGTCCAACACGTCTTGAAAACCGGATGGGCATTGTTTGATGGCGGCGATCCACTGCTTGCAGTCATCCGGTGGCGGACCGCCAAGCAATCGTTTTGCCATCGATGCCGCGCGACGTTTGACATTCAGCCCGCCCGGCAGCACACCTTCGGATCGGCACCCGCGATGGGCGCAGCGAACCATTGCTGTTTTGATTTCATCGAGACCCGCAATCAACTCATCGCTGCTGCGCAAAACGATTTCGTTTTGCATGACGACATCTGAAATCGACAAAGATTCACCTTGGCAATACGCGAGCAATTCGTCTGCGTTCTCGACCGGTCGCGGAAAGCTAGCGGTCGACGCAGCTTCGGTCTCTCCCTCTTTGACCACGAACCCGCCACCGACGGAATAGAAAGTCTCTTCCGCGACAATTGCGTCACTTGACCACGCCGTCAATCGCATGCCGTTAGGGTGAGCAGGTAACTGAACCAAGCCGTGAAATTGGATATCTCGATCGGGATCAAACGGCAGATCAACGCCGCCACGGGTCTGAATACGATGTCGTGACCGAATTGTACGAATCCGAAGCTGCAACTGGTCGACATCAAACGTTCTGGGATCTTCGTCACCTAACCCGAGTTGGACCGCGATATCAGTCCCATGTCCTTTTCCCGTCTTGGCCAGCGACCCGAATAGATCAACCTTGATTCTTGTGATGGCCGACAATTCTTGCGGACTTCGTTCGCACACGAAACGTCTCGCAGCGACCCACGGTCCCATGGTGTGGGAACTGGAAGGTCCCACACCGATTTTGAACATATCAAAGACACTTAACTGCATCGACGGCTTTCGTGACAAGCGGATTCATAAAGCGAAATTTGAATATAGGCTGCGTTTAACCCTACGATCAAATGGGCAGCAACGATGTTCTGCAAAGAGTTGCCGGCCGAATCGTTTGAGTGCAGTTGATTCACCCCGTCACTGGACCTGCAGGCCTTCTGTCACAAGACAACTGCACAAGCGGTTTAGAATCCTTTGCGAAAGCTTGATTTTCGTCGATGCCGGCGCAGCTGATATCCCAATTGGCGATGAATTCCCGTTTTGAACGAAGTGATCGAAAGTCCGGCCAAGAACGACCCCATGCCCACTTGGATCGGCCAGTAGGACTGGACGAATGCGATCCAGCTTGCATTTTCTCGACCATCGGCGATGAAGAGCACGATTGCACAGGCGAACTGGATCGCGGTGACATACAGCCATCCGGTTCGGCGCACCGCGAGGCAGTAGATCATGGCGACGATCCCCGCGGCAAGCAAAAACATCGGTGACACCACCGGTTCCGCCTGGTCCAAATTCCAAGCAACGGCCGAGGCGGCAAGGCATACGCTCGCGGTCGCAGAGCAAACGCGAACAATGCGCGCCAGAGGTGTATCAGAAAACGCGGCGACCAACATCGTGCCGGCAAGCCAAGACGCAGCCGATGCGACGATCCATCGGTTCGCGTCGTTCGTTTGTATTCCGGCGACGGCGATCGATGCGGCCGAAACGGTCACGAACAAAAACCATCGCTTGTCGGATCGCGGCTTGAGAACCGCGTACAGAAATGCGATCGATAAGGCGACCACACAAATCATCCAGCCTTCCGCTCCCCAGGTGGCCGCCATCCCGAGCGGCAACTGGCTTGCGCCAAACGCAAAAAGCGTCGCAATCAATAAAACGGCGCTGCCGCGAACCCGGCGAATCCAAGTGTAACAATAAAAGACAGCAACAACGGCGACACACAGTGTGGTCGCCGAACCAAAGACATCTTGCAGCTCACTTCGCGTCGGCAGAAACGTTTGACCGTCATTGCGGAAACTAAGCAACAACAAAGCCGGTGCCAAAAACAACGCTGTCGCAGCGCGACGACGAAACCTGCCACGACGATCCGATTCGATCAGCAAGACAAGAATTGCGAGTCCGATCGGCATCAACAAGAACGGTTCGAACGAGACGGTCAAGTAATCCGCGCTGAATGACATCCAGATCGCATGTGTCCTTAACCCTGCCAGGACGATCAAGATGACGAATAGACTGAGCGGATAGCACGGCCAGGACCACGGCGTTCCGCTTCCGTGTGTCCATGCGCGACCGTAACGAACCGCGGGAACCAGCAATAGCATCGAGGCGGCGACAGCACACGAAAACAGCATCGCGGACCAATTCCGATCCCCCATCCATTGCTGATTCAGTGCATAGCCGGCGACGACTGGGGCGGCAAAGAACACCACCAATATCGCATACAGGGGCAGTCGGTATCCGAGTCGAAATCGAATGCGACAGAAATGCAACACCGCTTCGGCTGTGACAACAGAAAACAAAAAAGAGCACGACAGAAGCAGCACCGCAGCGTTCCAATTCAACACGCACAGTTCGTCCAGTCCGACCGAAAGTGACACCAACGAAATGAGAACAACCAAGAAGATTGAGCGTGCGTCGTCCCAGACTTTTCCGCATCGAACGACGGCGATGACCGTGACCGCCATCAAAACTGCGTAAGCCGACAAAGCGACCGACAACACGACACCTCGCGAGAACATGTCGCCGATGGAAAGCGTCGCCGCCTGCAACCCATAGATCGTAAACCCACAACTGATCAAATAGAACGGGTTTTGGGTATAAAGCACACGCGCGATCGAACGAAGATGATTCGGATCGTTCATCGATCGTCTCCTTTCCTCTTGAGAATAGAATCAGGGAAATAAAAGACGCTATGACAACCTTCTGACAATGCAGACGGCGTTTGATGTGCTTCGGCTATGGCGTTCTATACGTCCGTTACAATGTTTTAGTTCTGCTAAGGTGCAACGCGAACTGTGTGGCGCATCTTGCATCCGCCCCTGTCAGATTTCCGCGATTCAAGTTCGATGAACGACGACTTTTCCGTCAACGAAGAACGCATCATCGAGCTGACGCCCGATGCGGCTCCATCGAATCGCATTAACGCTGCAAAGCTTGGCATTTTCTCGCTATTGAACGCGGTGGTGTTGTCGGTCAGCGTGGTCACGGACCAAAGCCCCTTTCGATTCACTGCGGACTCGTTTCTTGACAAACTGCTTCATGACTACTGGATGATCGCTGAAACCTGCTTGGTATTCACAGCGATCTACTGGATCGGGCGAGTCCTGATCACATTGGCAGGACGACCGGGCTTTCGAATCGCGGTCGGCCTGATCGCGATGATGCCTGTCGTCTGGTATTGCGATCGTCTCGCGAGAATTTCATTGCAAGACGGTTTACTCTCTGCGACTGCGATCAAGCAACTGATCGCGTTTGCGCCTTTCCTCGATGACTACACGACGCCGGAGACGTTTACCAAGATCGCGATCAGCGGTGGAATCTTTATCGCGGTGGAAGCCGGGTTATTCTTTGTCGCCGGACATCTGGCGAGTTCGCCGCCACGGTCCCAGGAATTACCGCCGTGGCTTTATCGCCGAACCAGCATCACCATCCTTTCAATCACAGGCGTTTTGTTGTTGCTGTGGACGCTGCGCAGCCCGACACATGCCGCGACGATCTATCGTGCGCATCCACAGCAGCATCCATTGTGCATGTTCGGCATTGTCGACCTGCTGATGCCGCCGCGGACGATCATCGATCAGAAGGATCGCGAGCGGATCGAGTCACATCTGCGGCAACATCGCAAATCGCTTGAGCGCATCGAATCACGCTACAGCCAACTGCGTATCGATACGGGATCACCGAACTTGCCAGACATCGTCTTGATCATGGCGGAAAGCTTGCGACACGATGCGATCGCACTGCCACATGCACCCAACTTATGTGAATTCCGAGAATCGTCCATCACTTCGGTGGAACATTACAGCGGCGGCAATTCCACCGAGTACGGCATGTTCACGCTACTGACTGGTCTCGATTCGGCGTTGATGGACCATGGACGACACTGGCCGGTTGCTTTTCCTCAGTTGATGAAACAAGCCGGATACTTCACCGCGTTTTTTGGCTCGGGGCCATACACATGGATGGGCATGTCCGACTTTGTTCGCCCTGAGGACTGGGACGTTTACCATGACGAAGAAGATGTCTTTCCCTATTACAAACGCGACCAGGGCCACGTTGCGCAAATCGTTTCGCTTCTGAATCGAGAAGAGGAAACCAGAGAACACGGTGGCCCGGTCTGTGTCTTTTTTTGTCCCTATACGACGCACTGGGATTACCACTTTGCTGCCGAAGATGAAGTACACAAACCCAGCTTGCAAGGCAATTTGTGGTGGCCCCCTGACCCGAACAAGGATTTGCGAGGTCTGCAGAATCGCTACATGAACAGCATTCACGCCCTGGACCGCGTGATCAAACCTTTGCTGCGGACCGACCATATCGTTGTCTTCGTTGGCGATCACGGTGAGGCCATGTTTGATTACGGGAATCAACTGGTGCATGCCAATTCGCTGTCCCCCGCACAAACACGCACGCCGTTGATCATGAGCATACCTGGGGTGCAACCCCAATCGCTAAAAGGACCGACGCAGCACTGCGACATCTTGCCAACGTTGATACAAGCGATCGGCGCGACGGTGAATCACGGTGAGGTTTTCTCGGGTGCAAGCTTGCTGGCGACCGCGCCGGCGACACGACGATTCATGTTGTACAACGGCAAGAACAAAGCTTGCGGTCTGTTTGCACCGTACGCATCATCCGGAAACGAACTGAACCTGGTGCAGTGGTCCAAGCTGGATCTGTGGAATGCGACCGTGGGCGAAGCAACGGTTCATGAGGAATCAGGATCATTCAAGCAGACGCTGGGCGGCGTGAAAGAACCGTTCCTGCGGGACTTCGATGCCTGGCTGGAAGCCACGCTTGACGACGCCACGCTTGACAATGCAAATGAATGACGCTCGGCACTGTCGCCTTCATCAGCTTCATCTGAAAACTCGGCCCAGAGGAGGCGACTTGCTTGCAGCCTGGACGGACACGACGTTTCGCGGGTACAACACCGCCGTATGAATCAGCAACAAGATCGCTTTGCATTTGGCAAGAATTGGCAATCGTTTTTGTCGACACTTGATGAGAATCGAATCGGCAAGTCGATCGAATCGTTGTCGTCGATGTTAGATGTCAAATCGTTGGAGGGGAAATCCTTTTTGGATATCGGCAGCGGCAGCGGTCTCTCGTCATTGGCGGCAAGCCGCATGGGGGCGGACGTCATGTCGATCGATTTTGATCATGACTCGGTCACTTGCACCAAGGATCTTCGCCACCGGTACACCGCTGATTCGTCGACGTGGGAAATTTCGCAAGGGTCGGCCATCGACAGTGACTTCATGCAGTCACTTGGCCAGTTCGATGTGGTTTACGCCTGGGGTGTCCTGCACCATACCGGCAAGATGGACGTCGCCATCGAAATCGCAGCGGATCGTGTCGCCGAACACGGACTGCTATTTCTTGCAATCTATAACGACCAGGGCGGCGCGAGCCGACGATGGTTAACGATCAAGAAAATTTACCATCGTTTGCCGAGGATACTGCGACCGGCCTGGGTCGTTGCGATCGCATCTTGGTATGAATTCAAGTTTGCCGTGGCAAGGTTTCTGCGTGGCAAAAACCCGCTGCCGTTGGCCGACTGGAAAGCCAAACGTGATGATCGTGGCATGTCGGCCTGGCATGACTGGGTCGACTGGGTCGGTGGATTGCCCTTTGAAGTGGCCACACCCGAAGGCATCATCTTGCCCTTGCGCCGGCGTGGTTTCGTGCTGGAAAACTTACGCACGGTCGGCAGCGGCTGGGGCTGCAACGAGTTCGTTTTTCGTCGCGAGCGTTAAATCGTCGATAAATTCTTGTCGCTGTTTCGGAGAAAGAATATGGCGTCGCCTATTCGTTTCCACCAACACGCGGCGCATCGACAATGCCGGACCGCTTCTTAGACTCGCCGACGGTTCAACGCGGATGATTTCATCGTAGGGAATCTGATAACAAATGATTCCGCAGCGGATCGACAAAGCATCGCGCAGTAACGTGTACCGGCAAGGCAACGTAAAGGCGATCGTCACGACCAGCGTCACCGCGCCGGTCAAGAACATGGCGGACGCATCGGATGGCCGACCCTGCCACCAAAGGTACCCTCCCAATAGCGCAGCCATGACCGGTGCGAACACCAACATCAGGGCGATCCAAGTGTCGATAGCCGATTCGTAGACGGTTGGACGAGAAGGCGATTTGTTTGCGGTCATACTGGCTCAGTGAAGATCGGACTCATGCATTCTAACTTACAACCGAATCCGCCTCATCACCTCTCGCGGAACCAGGACACTGATTCCGATCGCCGCAACCAGTGAGAGCGCGATGCCTGTCCATTGAGCGACCGTTGCATTCTGGTCGTGGATCAACGACGTGACCGAGCCGCTGTGGACCCATAGCGTCTGAGGAATCACGGCGACGGCTGCGGCGGACACAAACGGACGCAGCTTTGCACCGCCGGCACCCATCATGTAACTGATCACCATGGTCGGAACGGGTGCTAATCGGATCAATAAATGAAATCCGAATCCGGCGTCACGAGCAAGATCGTGTGCGGTGCTTAACAGTTTTCGAGACTTCGGATTCAAATCGTCTGCGGCCTGTATTCGCGCAAGCACCGATTCGTGCAGCCACCAGCGGCCGATCGAGTAATTCAAGACGGCGGCGGCCACCGCGATCACCAGCATCAATGCCGATCCGAACGCCGTGCCGAACAGCGCGCCGGCTGCCAGAGAAACAACCGTTTTGGGCAACAACACCGACATCATCAAAATGCTGATCAAGACGAAACCGACGGGAGCCAGCGTCCCCAGCTGTTCGACCCGACCCTCGATCGCAGAAAACGGGACGCCCGATGCCAAGAAACCTGCGCCAACCATCACCAGAGTCGCAGGCAGCAAAAACCGATAACGCCCGTTTCGCACTGACCTGTTGCGTACTGGCCGGTTTCGTACTGGCCCGTCTTCGATTGGTCCGTCCTCGATTGGCCCGTTTGGTATTGTCTGTTCGCCCATCAACACAGGTGCTATTGTTGCGTCTATCGGTTGCCCGATGACTGTTATCACAAACCTTGATTGTTATCACGAACCTTGTCGACACTGTAGCACATCCGCCGTAATCGATGACGACGACAAAAACTGCAGCGCCGCGTCACGAATGGCTGCCGTGGGCGTGGTGCAACCTGCGACGCAATCCGTTCGGCGAATTATCCCGCGACGAACGTGCCCGATTGGCCGTCGTGAACGCGCCAGAACTGGCAAGACTGGTCGAAAACCAGCGGCACGCAGTCCAGCTGATCGGCGAGTGCGGGCGTGGCAAGACGACACGAATGCTGGCGCTGCAGAAATACTTGCCCGACGCGTCGTACACTTACTTGGCGGAAGACCAACCCTGTGGCCCCATCCCAGTCGGCCGCCCCATTCTGATCGATGAAGCCCAACGACTCACACGTCGAGCCAGGCGAGCGATATTCTGCAGCGGGCTGCCGTTGGTGCTGGCGACTCATCGCGATCTCAGCCGTCCGCTAAGCCGCGCCGGATATCACGTGACGACCCAGTGGATCGGGCAACATGCTGACGCCGAACATATATCCCAAATCATGAATCGGCGGATCGAAGCGGCACGACTTGCCAACGGCCCTGTGCCGACACTGTCGATGCAACAAGCCGATCAATTGGTCGCACGGTTTGGCAGCGACATTCGCAAAATGGAAGCGTTCCTGTACGACAACGTCCAGCAACAAAAGAAAACGGAAGGAATGCAACGTGGCGAAATGCGATTTATCGATTGAAATCGACGGCGGCGACAGGATTTACACCGGCGGCGACATCATCACCGGCGTTGTTCGCGTGAATGCCGACAAAGACGTTAACTGCAGTGGCTTACAAGTTCGAACGTTGTGGGCAACGCATGGCCGCGGCAATGTCGATTCGGAAGAGGCTGATTCCAAAATCCTATTCACCGGACAATGGGTTGCCGGCGAAGAACAAGAATACCGCTTTGAATTGAACGTGGGTGGCTGGCCACCGACCTACCACGGTCATTACTTGAACGTGGACCACTACATTGAAGCGCGGGCAAAAATCCCTTGGGGTTTTGACCCGAAAGCTACGGTTCCCTTTCGTTTGCACGCGACGCATCCCAACGAAGAGACCGCCAAACGATCGAACGTGATCGAGTTGAAAGGGCCGGCCGCCGCGCTGGTCGGGCTTGTGTTTCTGTCGGTGTTTCTGGGCATGGGATTCGCGATGGCGGCGAGCTTTGGCTGGATCATTTTGGTTGCGTTTTTCGCGCTGCCGCTATTCGGCGGACTCTTTGTGGCTTTTCGTTTCTTGCTGCCGAAATGGGCATTGGGTGAGGTCGTCTGTGAAATCGACACCGAACAAGTATCTCCCGGCCAAGAAGTCACCGGTGAACTGACGATTCAACCCAGGAAGAACGTCTCGATCAACGGCATCACGCTGAAACTTTCAGCGAAAGAACGCTGTGTCAGCGGCAGCGGCAGTAATCGCACGACACACACCCATCAGATTTTTGACCAGACATACAAGGTCGAAGACACGACTAGCCTGCGTCCGAACGAGAAACGTCGATTTCCGTTGTGTTTCCAGCTTCCAACGACCGCACCTTATTCACTGGACCTTGGCAACAACGATTTGATTTGGTCGGCAAACGTGAACGTTGATATTCCGCGTTGGCCGGATTGGCGAAAAACCATATCCCTGAATGTGCTGCCCTCTGGGAAAGGTGCCGATGGACCGATCATAGAACACGATGCGGAATTCGCAGGCACACCCGCCACGTCTTCCGATTCGGCCAATGGTGAAATCACGTTTGCAGAAACGGCCAGCCATCTGTGGTCGGTCCGTGACAACCGCGAGCAAACGGAGATGTTGGTGGACGCGGTCACTGGATTGACGTTCGACCTGCAGGCCCGGGTGGAACGGCGTCTGTTGTATTCCGGCGATGACGATCCCCATGTGTTCAAAGACGGCTATGCAATTTGGGCACACTATCCCGAGCCAGAATTGCCGATGGTCCTGTACGTTCCGCATGACTTGGCGGACGAGTTCGAACAAATCGGCCGAGAAGTCTGGCGGGGGCGAGGCACCATCGTGGGCTATGACACGCTGCACGGTCGCTTGCAGGTGAAACTGGAACAAGACGAAGCGGAACGTCGATGACCGGTACCTCTCGATCGAGGCACCATGGCCGGGCCTGCCTCGACGGCGAGAGGCAACCGGGTGAGGGACCAAACAAACGCCCATGACCTGGGGAGCAGATTTGGTGACCCGCGCCTCGATTTTCTCGCTCCGCACGTGATTTCGAGCCGCTAATCGCGTGATTGAGCCCGTTCTCAAAATTCACCACAGACTTTAAACTCACCGGCCCTCAACCTGTCGTCAACTCCGATGAGTCAAAGATGCCGTCGCCCAACGTTCTTGTACTTCGTGCTCCCGGCACCAATTGTGACGAGGAAACTGCGTACGCTTTTCAGCTTGCCGGAGCGACGGCCGAGCGTGTGCATGTGAATCGGTTGATCGAGAATCCTGCATTGCAGGACCGCTATCAGATTCTGTGTGTGCCGGGCGGATTCAGCTATGGCGACGACATCGCGGCGGGACGCATCCTGGCGTCTCGATTGAATCAGCACTTGGCCGACATGGTCGATTCGTTTGTGCACGGCAAAGGCGACCGACTGGTGCTGGGCATTTGCAACGGCATGCAAGTTTTGATGCGGCTTGGCGTTCTGACCGAAGGCGTCACGGACGATCACACACCGGCCACGTTGACCTGGAACGACCATGGTCGTTTCGAGGATCGCTGGGTGCACTTGGTCGTTGACGAAACACCGTGTGTCTTTTTGAAAGGCATCGAAAGGATGTATCTGCCGATGGCGCATGCCGAAGGCAAATTCGTCGCCGCTGATCAATCGGTCCGCGACACATTACACGAGCAAGGCCGCTTGGCTTTGCGATATGCGGACGGCGAACGCGGCAATGTCGATGACAACGTGTTGCCGTTCCCCGCCAATCCAAACGGTGCCGACGCGAATGTGGCCGGCGTCTGTGATGCCAGCGGCCGCGTATTCGGCTTGATGCCGCATCCGGAACGCCATCTCGACCCGACGCAACACCCGTACTGGACTCGTCGTGACGAACAGCCTGCCGAAGGTGACGGGTTGGCGATGTTCCGCAACGCCGTGCAATGGTTTCAGTAAGGCGCGCTTTGAAACGGCACGTTGTTCACAAACGCGATCGGCTCACCGGAACGGCCGGTTCACAGATCCGATGGATTACCGGCCGATCGTAACGTCGCCGCCGGCGCGAGAAACCGCGGTCTCGATAGCACCGCGGCCTATAGGACGGATTCGGCGTAGATCGGTTTCATGACGTACTGGACGCGATGCACGTGCCACTGGGCCGTATTGGTCGTCGGATCGGTCTTGCATTCCATGATGACTTCGATCTTGCGCGCTTTGGGATCTTGGGAATTGACAAAGATCAGTTCCACACGATCGTGACCGTATTTGTGGTAAACGCGTGGCGCCTTGGTCAGTTCGAACGCGTCGGCCGACCCTGCTTTTTGAATTTCGGCATTGATGCCGTCCTCTTCGAACTCGGCCAAAGCGGCGGCCGAGTCGCCATTGGTTTCGTAAAACGTCTTCAAAGGCATGTCAGCAGAAAACCGATTGACAAAATCCTTTCGCAACTCCATCGCCAATTCCATTTCATGATTGGCGATCACGTCGAAATATTGACGAGCGAAATACTCGGCTTGGTCGCCGAACGTTTTCTGTTTGAACCATGCCACCGAGGCACCGCAGGCGCCAAATCCAACAGCCAATACGATCCCGACCAGAGCGGCAGTGGTTCCCACCGGTCGGCCTTGCCGCGAAGGTCTCAGAGCGAACAAACCGATCAAAATGGCGATGACCGGCACCAACAGCATCGGGACCGCCAGCAAGCTGAACGCGCTGACCAGCCCGAGCACAAGGCACAGATAGCCGGACAGGCGAAGCGGCACGTGAACTTCGCTGAGATCAAAACCTGACTCTGCGCCCATCCGCGGAACGTCGGGCAGGTGGCTGGATGCTTGATCAGGATTTGTTTCGGTCTCAGACATCTCGCTTCAGACATCACTCGGGCGATGGGAAAGACGCGCGGACGAACGCCGCGAGTCAGAGGCCGTACGCTACCAAAGTCGGATTGGTTTGCCGAGCAGGTAAAAAATGCAGCGTTTCAAGCAAAATACAGTGCTTCGTTGCCTGGCCTGCCCGTCGGGACTAGGCTGCCCGCCGCAGCGGTACCGATGGAGCCGACGGTCCCAGCCGTTCGGCCAACCACGCCGCAGCTCGACGCGACGCGCCCGGCGTCGCGTATTGGTCACAGAGATCGTCCAATTGCCGCAGCGTGTTTTGATAATAGAACTCGTCGCCCAACATTGCGTCGATCGACTCGGTCAGAAAGTCCACCGCCGGCTGAGTGTTACCGACCGAAACTGTTTCGGGAAAAACCTTGCGTTTGCTCATCAGATTAGGCAGCGTCAAACTATCAACCCCGATGACGCACTTCCCAAAGGTGTACAAGAAACGTCCGACGCGGTACACGACCGCGGCGGGGGTACGTCGGGCCATCAATTCCAGACTAACACTGCCGCTGACCATCATCGCGCACCGCGATGCCTCGATCACCTCGCTGGTGCGTCCGACGAAGAATTCGATCGGCAAGTCAGCATCGTCGCCGGTCAGCTGTCTGCGGCACCATAGACAGTGCTGATCGCGATAAGCCGCGACCATGAACTTTGCGTTCTTATGTCGACGCGAGAGTTGGCGAATCGAATCCAACATGATCGGCCAATTCCGATGCACTTCGTGGGTTCGCGATCCGGGCAAGACGGCGACCAACGGGTCGCCATCCTCTTGCCGCGATTCCAGCCGCGACATCAACTTTTCGTCCAACGATTGCTGTGCGACCGCATCAAAAAAGGGATGCCCCACGAACGTGGTCGGGATGCCCCGATCGCCAAAATACTTCTCTTCGATTGGCAGGACAGCCAAGACATGATCGACGGAGCGACGCATCTTTTTGGCGCGCCATCCGCCCCACGCCCACAACTGTGGCGGGCAATAGTAATAGACAGGGATTCCGTACTTCTTGGCACGTTTGGCGATGTGCCAGTTGAAGCCTGGAAAATCGACCAAGACGACCGCATCAATGCCGCCTCGCTGGAAAACCGCTTCCGCCTCATCGGCAAACCGAAAGAACTCACGCAGTTTTGGCAGTACCTCAAGCAGTCCCACCACGGCATGTTTGGTCAAGTCGCGGTCGAGCTGGCAACCGGCTTGGCTCATCGCCGGCCCGCCGAATCCGCGAACTTCGATGGTGTCATCCAGCTTGCGAACTTCGTCGACCAAACGAGCCGCATGCTGATCACCGCTCGGTTCGCCAACGGAAAAAAAGAGGGTGCCCATGAGCGAGACAGACTATGAAGCGAGGAGCAATGCGGGAAATCGTCGACTCCGTAACTAGATGATTTCACCGGGGAACGTCAACGCGAATCGCAATTGCTAGCGGATTGGAGGTTGGAGGAAAAAAGGATGAAAGGTTACAGGAAAGCTAGTGCGTGCCGCTCGTGCAAATCACCTGTCACCTGTCACCTGTCACCTGTCACCTGTCACCTGTCA
>TARA_R110002049_G_scaffold18198_6_pt1 | contig 38321 bp, 28 predicted proteins | sample TARA_R110002049 | Tara Oceans TARA_R110002049 (sample SAMEA4396941) | marine metagenome | biome: Polar Biome; feature: [SRF] surface water layer (ENVO:00010504); material: water (ENVO:00002006), including particulate matter (ENVO:01000060) such as... | depth 5 m
GACGATGCGTTCCACTTCGCCGCGAATGCGGCTTAGCCTTGCGCGTTCGTCATCACCAATCACATCGCGGCGAGCCAGGCGTTGAGCTTGGCCATTGATTACCGTTAGCGGTGCACCTATTTCGTGGGCAACCCCCGCTGCAAGAACGCCTAGTTCGGCTAGTTTTTTCGATTTGCGTAGACGCTTTTCAAGCTCTATTTCACGCCGCTGGCGGTCTTCGATTTCTTGGTCTTTCTCTGCCATCGCGTCCAGCATGCCATTTAACCCAGAGGCGAGGCGGCGATATTCGGTAGGGCCGTCTTCGGTGGCGCGCTGGCTGCGGTCACCATCTTCCACCAGTAGCATTACGTGCAGTAGCCGATTAAGCGGGCGCTCGATATGGCGGCGAAACCCCCACCAAATACTAAATACAATCCCTGCAGCGCCGACCACAAATACCAACACGGCCACAATGCTAATAAAGCCAGTATAGCTCTCAATGCCGGTATTGAGCCGGTTAACCTGCAGCACGCCATACACAGTGCCATCTTGTGAGCGCAGGGGGGTCAACGCAGAGTAGTAATTCCAGCCATCGTGCTGTCGATAGTTGCTATATAAATCATCGCGCTCAATGACTTGCTGAATTTCTTCCCGGCTGAAAATGTCTTTGCCAAGGCCTAGACCGTAAATGTCGCGCCCGTCGGTATCGAATACATAGGCGCCATAAATGCGGTGGAACGAGAACGCCGATTGTAGCGCTTCTTCGAGCGGGGTGCTGCTGTCCGGCGTGACCGCGTAACTCAGCGAAGAGCTCAGCGTGCGGGTAATAATCTCTACTTCCGTTTGTAGCTTTGAGCGTACGTTATCCTCAAGCGATTTAATGGCGACTAAGCTAAACACCACTAGGACGACGAAAAGCGGCACAATTACCGTTAAAATTATTAAATTGCGTAGTCGCATGCGGCGCCCATAGTGGTGTTAATACATTTTAGTATCAGCAAATGCGTGAGGCGTTACTGATTCGTTGGCGCCAAGCGATAAAGACCACCCTGAGGGGCATCGGTAAGCAGATAGATGGCATCGTCCGGACCTTGGCGAACATCACGAATACGACCAATGTCCCCGTTAAGAATCAGCTCCTCTTCGGCTACGTTACCATTCTCTAAGCGCAAGCGAAGTAGCTTTTCACTGCCGAGACCGCCAGCCAATAAATTACCTTTCCACTCGCCAAACGCGTCGCTAGTCACTTCTGCAAGCCCGGCGGGTGCAAAGCGGCCTTCAAACACATATACCGGGTTCACCATGCCGGGCAGTGAGTCTTCGCCAATCGGTTCATTGGTGGCGTAGTCATTGCCCTGGCTGACCTCTGGCCAGCCATAGTTATTGCCTGCTTCGATATGGTTAAGCTCGTCGCCGGTTCGCGGGCCGTGCTCGGATACCCAAGCTTGGCCGTTACTCAACACGGTCATGCCCTGAATATTGCGGTTACCCATGGTATAGATTTCGTCCAGTGTGGCGTCGTCGTCTACAAAAGGGTTGTCATCAGGCACGCCGCCGGTGGCGGTAAGGCGCAATGTTGAGCCAGCGTGATCATCGCTTGCTTGGGCGCGAGGCGGCTCGCTACCGCGGTCGCCAATGCTCATTAGCAACGTGCCATCAGGTAGCCAAGCGAGTCGCGAGCCATAATGGCGGCCAGGCCCAGAGGCGCGATCCTGTTCAAATAAGTGTTCTACCTCACCCAGTTCGTCGCCCAGCCATTGTACGCGTGATAGCGCCGAACGCGTGTTATTGCCATCGGGCTTGCTCCAGGTGAAATAAATCCAGTCGTTGTCACCCGCGCCATTGCCACCTTTGAAATCAGGGTGCAAAACGATATCTAACAGGCCGCCTTGGCCTTGCGTGCTGACGTCTGGCATGCCTTTCAGGGAGCGTGTTTCGCCACTTTCGGGGTCAACAAGCGTCAGTTGCCCGCTGCGTTCACTGACCAGCGAGCGCCCATCGGGTAAAAACGCAACCGCCCAGGGGTGTTCGAAACCCTCGGCGATACGCTCAATAGAAAGGGTTAAATGCTCAGTTTCAAGCGACGCCTGAATCACTTCTGCGTTCGCGTTGTTCATCGTAGCCGCCAGTATCAACCCGCTAATCCCCGCTACTCGAATCCCCGGCGCGAGCCAGTGGCGGGTAGAGTGACTCTTATTGGTATAATGCATAGCGTGCCCTCTGTGATGTTAATGCCCGTTATCATTAGTACCCGTTATTAATAACAGTCTAGCAGTGACTCTTCACTCACGTCGGGGTTCCGCTAAGAGTGCTTAAACGGCGTTATTGAAAGAAGCGGGCTTACATGAGTATGGCGAGCAGCACCGGTATATAAACCAACGCTAGCAACGTTGAGCAGAACACCAGGCTGGCAACATAGACAGGTTCGCGCTGAGCGCGTTGCGCAAATAGATAGTTAAATACCGCCACGGGCATACACATCTGCACCACTAAAATGCTTTGTGCGAGGGGGGGAAGGCCCACCCAGCCAGCGATCAACCAAGCGGCTACCGCAGCAAGAGGGATGCGCACTAAGCTAAACCCTAGCCCCGAACGCAGGTTTTTGACCTTGATGCTGGCCAGTGAGACGCCCAGCGTAATCAGCATTAGCGGTACTGTGAAACCGGACATTAAATCTACTGTGTTCGCCAACCAGGGCGGTAGCGAGGTGCCGGTCAGCAACAGCGCCATAGAAATAAGAATGGCGTAAACGGTGGGTGTTTTAACGAGGGTTTTGAGTGGATTACCTTGGCTATTAAGGACAGCGCCCAGGGTGAATTGAAATAACGAGACGGTAACCATCACCGTGATGCCATAGGCAAAGCCTGCACTGCCAAAAGCGTAAAGCACCACCGGTAAGCCCATGTTGCCGGTATTAGGGTACATCATGGGAGCAATTAACACCCGCCAGCTGCGGCGCAACAGTTTCGCGACCAGAAAGGTCGCGGCCCCCATGGTGAGAATCACCAACGCGGCGGCCAGCATTGTCTGGCCAAAGGTGGTGGCATCAATGTCGGCGCCTGCCAGGGACGCTAATACCAGTGACGGTGTTCCGATGTTAAATACCAGACGGGTAATGAAGTCGACCGGGTAAGGGTGGCCTAAGCGTACCCATAAATAGCCAAGCCCTGCACCGGCAAGTACGGGCGCCATGACGGCAAAAAGTTCGGCAAGCATTGACTGTCCTTGGCAATAATTAAGCGCCTATTGTCGTTAATAAGCGGGCTAACTGGCAAGGTAAACACTTAATGGGTCTATGCAGCGGCGGTGGACGTACGCCACTGGGCGGGCACTTGGCTGCGCAAAAACTCCAACAGGGCGTGAGTTCGGCGTGACTGGTGGCCATAAGCGTAAAGCAGCGTGATCGGTAAAGGGGCTGGCTCCCAGTCACGCAGGCAGTTAATCAGCTCGCCCGGATGATGCTGTTCACGTTTGGCGGTTAGCCAGTGAGCGAGTAGGCCAATGCCCTGGCTACGCGCGATGGCATCAATATGCAGGGCGGTGAGATCCACCCTTAACCGTGAGCGGGGCGGGTTAAAGGTGTACTCGCCGTGTTCAGGATGTGAGAGCAGTAGCCCATTTGGCGCTGAGTTCAACAGGTCTATCCATGCATGCTGATTAAGTTCTTCGGGGTGCTTTGGCATACCAGCCCTTTCTAAATAGCGGGGGCTGGCATATAAACCACGGGTTAAATACCCCAAGCGCTCCTGATTAAGCCCGCACTCATGCGTTGGCCCCAACCAAACATGCACGCTATTACTGTGCATTTTAGTCGGCGGCGTTTCACGAGTGTGTAGCGTTAGTTCTACCTTGGGGTGCCGGTTCAAGAAGGCATCAATGGCGCTAGCTAACCAACTACGCGCTAAGGCACCGTGTACCTCAAGGGTTATTTCACCGCTGATCTCCTCACGCAGCTCCGCCAGCGCCTCCTGGCTATGGGCTGCCATCGCCAAAAGCTCAGTGCAGTAGTTGTGAAACAGCAGCCCAGCTTCCGTGGGGATTAAGCGGTTGGCTTGGCGTCTTAGCAGCGGCTGGTTAAGCCGAGCTTCCAGTTGGCTGATGCGTCGGCTTAGGGTCGATTTGGCTAAACCGAGCGTTTGCGCGCTGCGGGTCAAGCTGCCCGTGGTCATTACATCGGCAAAAGCGGTGAGTTCGTCAAAGTCATACATGGTCAGGCCCACGGGCAAAGGGTGAGGCTTAATTGTGCCACTGTTTGGTGAGAATGAAAATAATAGGCATTTGTGTTCCGCTTGGCTGAACGCACTGTCTCACCTCATTATGTAAAGAGTGTGCAAAAATACAAATACTAATAATTCCCATTTGTGGTGCAATTGCTCACTTACATGAAGGACTTTTCTATGTCTCCCTGTTTGCGCCGAACGCTGCTGGCAAGTGCTATCTCTACTCTTTCCAGCGGCACCCTATGGGCACAAGAAGCGCCACGGCTAGATGATATGGTGGTGACTGCCTCCGGCTTTGAACAGTCAGTTTCGGATGCGCCAGCGTCTATTAGTGTGATTTCACGCGAGGAATTGGAAAGGGGCCACTATCAAGATGTTACCGATGCGCTGCGCCATGTGCCCGGTGTGATCGTGACCGGTGGCGGCGCGGGGGATAACGGCCACGATATCTCTATCCGCGGCATGCCCTCCCAATACACGTTGATACTGGTGGATGGGCGCCCGCAAAATTCTCGTGAGTCTCGGCCCAATGGTAGCGCCGGTTTTGAACAGGATTGGCTGCCGCCATTGCAGGCAATCGAGCGTATTGAAGTGGTGCGTGGGCCAATGTCGACGCTCTACGGCTCCGATGCCATTGGCGGTGTGATTAACGTGATTACCCGCAAAGTTGCCCAGGAGTGGCACGGTAATGTCCAGCTCGACACGGTACTGCAAGAGAGCAGTGATTCTGGTGACAGCCGCCAAGCCAATTTTTATCTGAGTGGGCCATTAATAGATGATCGGTTAGGTCTCCAACTCTATGGTCGTACCTCACAGCGCGACGAAGACAACATCATTAACGGTTACGAAGATAAAAGCCTGCAAAGCCTGACGGCACGGTTCAGTCTTGCCGCCTCGGATAACCACGACTTTACCGCTGAAGCCGGGATTACCGAGCAGGAGCGACAATCGCTAATGGGTAACTCGGCGCCCTCAGAAGGCTGCCGAGGTGGCTGCACGGATAGCTTCAACGATTATACCAACCGGCATGTTGCTCTGACCCATAGCGGCCGCTTTGATATTGGCATCAGCGAAAGCTTTGTCCAGCGAGAAACCAGCGAAAACCCATCGCGGGAAATTGAGATCACCAACACCACCGCTAAAACCAGCCTGGTGATGCCGCTAGGCGCGCACATGCTCACTCTGGGTGCGAGTTACGAAGAGGAGTCGCTGGACGATTACCAAACCAACCAGATATCTGGCCGTACCCACGTAGAGCAGCAGCAGTGGGCTCTGTTTGCAGAAGATGAGTGGCTGCTGACCGACACTTGGGCGTTGACCGGCGGCATGCGGTTAGACGATGCCGAGAATTACGGTAGTCACATCAGCCCGCGGCTCTATAGCGTGTGGAACATGACGCCGGACTGGACGTTAAAAGGCGGAGTTTCCACCGGCTTCCGTTCGCCTAACCTGCGCGAAGCCACTGCTGACTGGGGGCAAATCAGCCGAGGCGGTGACGTTTACGGTAACCCGGATTTAGAACCAGAAACCTCGCTCAATAAGGAACTGGCGCTGCTGTATGCCAATGACGCCGGGCTAAGTGGCGGTATCACACTGTTCCATAATGACTTTAAAGATAAAATCACCCGTATTGCCTGCCCCGAAGGTGTGTGTGCCGATGAGCCCAACCAGTTCGGCAGCGATCCTACTTATCGCATCAACATTGATGAAGCGGTCACTCAAGGGGTAGAGGCAAGCGTAGCGGCGCCGCTAAGCGAGGCGGTTGAACTAACAGCCAGCTACACCTTTACCGACAGTGAGCAGAAAAGCGGTGAGTACGCAGGCGAGCCGCTCACACAGCTGCCGCGCCATCAGGTATCGGCCACGCTAGATTGGCAAGTCTCGCCCAAGCTGCGCCAGTGGACCAAAGTGACCTACCGAGGTGAAGAGAGCCAGCCCAATACCGGCCCCTCACAAAGCGCTATCGTGGCACCTTCCTACACCTTTATAGATGCAGGCGTGGGCTATCAGCTTAATGAAACAACGCAGCTCAACGCAGGCATCTACAACCTGTTCGACGAAGCGATCGATTACGACGAGTACGGCTATGTGGAAGATGGCCGCCGGGTTTGGCTAGGCCTTAACGTCGCGTTCTAGATATTACGTTCAAGCAATCAGCGCACTGCAGCGGCTATCCAGCGATAGCCGCTTTTTTGGCTAAGAAAAGTGCACGTTAATAAACAAAAAAGCCCCGGCCCATGGCCGGGGCGGAAATCAGCATTGAAACAGTAGCGAGCTGAAACCGATTAAAACTCGTAACGGGCGGAGAGCCACAGGCGGCGGCCTTCCTCACTATTGGCGTACACATTGCCAAAGCTAGTGCCATCGCCATAGGCGCGGTAATCAACGAAGTCTTTATCAAACAGGTTGTAGATCGTGGCGCTTAGATTAAGGCTGTCGGTCACCGCGTAATTACCGCCCAGGTGAAACAGCGAGTAGGCTTTAAAATCACCTAAATCATCATAGGAAGGGGCGCCCCGAACGCTTGCGCGATTACGGTAGCGCTCGCTGCGGTATTCCGCTGAGAACCATGTATCCAGTTTCGCAGTGGTTTGCCAGCGCAGCGTGGCATTGACTGCGTGCTCTGGGGTATCGGTAAGCGGATCGCCTTCGTTTTCGCCGCTTTGCTGTTCACTATCGGTATAGGTGTAATTGGCATTCAAACGCCAATCGGGATTGAACTGATAGCTGGCGGCTAGCTCGATGCCCTGGGTGATGGCTTCATCAATATTGATATCTTGGCCATACAGACCGTCGGGAATCAGCGGATCGTTTTCGATCAAGATATCGTTGCCACTGGCGATCTTGTCGTCAAACTGATTGTAGAACAGCGTCGCGCTGGCGGTGAAACCCTGTTGATTATCGTAGTGAGCGCCGATCTCGCTGCTGGTGCTGGTTTCCGGCTCCAAGTCAGGGTTACCGATGGTCAGCACGGTACCCTGTCCGGTGACACCATTAATGCCAGCGTGCAGCGCATTAAGCGTTGGGGTCTTATAGCCGCGGCTAACACCGCCTTTTAGCGTCCACTCCGGGGTAGTATTCCAAACCAAGTAGCCGCGTGGGCTGAACTGGCTGCCAAAAGCATCATGGTGGTCATAGCGACCGCCTAGGGTAAGGGCTAAATCCTCTTGCAACAGCCACTCGTCTTCAGCAAATAGCGACCAAGTGGTTTGCTCGAAGGTTTCCCCTGCAAGGCCGTCATCGAGTTCCGCATCCCACCACTGCATTCCCACCGTGGTCATATGATTGTCAAACGGCATGATGAACTTGCTATCGAGCACTGTATTCGTGGTCTCAAGCTCGCGCGGGTCGCCGCCAACAATGCCTGGAAAACCGTCGTAAGCCTCACCTATTGCGCCTGGAATGGTGCGCCCTTTAGTTTCGGTGGTATTGCGCATTAGGCTGGATTCCAAGGTGCCTGACGCAAACCGACCCGTGTGGCCAATCGCGACTTGCTCTCGCTCAAAACGCAGCTCGTCAGAGTAGCCAAATGCTTCGCCTGGTTCTGGGTCGCAGCTACGAGTGCGTCCGTCAAGCGTGCCTAGCTGGCATTCATCGTTGTTATAGCGCTGTCTATTGACCTCACCATCAACCCAGAGGTCATTGTTGTCATTAGGCGTCCAGGTCAGCTTGCCGCCCAGGTTATAAATATCGCCCTCAACCGGGCTGGGGCCGCGCTGGCTTACTTCAATCGGGTCACCGTTCTCATCGCTGTAGACAAGTTCGGAGGCGTCGCGCTCATAGAAGCGTCCGCGCAGTTGAACCCCCAGGGTGTCTGCCACTAATGGGCCGCTGGTATAGAGGTTGATTTCCCGGCGGTCGCCAAAGTCACGATCCTGGTTAAAGGTATTCTCAACGCCCACCGAGCCTGTCCACTCACGGCCAACACGGCGGGTAATAATGTTGATGACACCGCCCATGGCATCGGAGCCATAAAGCGTCGACATCGGCCCACGAATAACCTCAATGCGCTCGATACTAGATACGGGGGGGAAGAAGCTGGTCGAGGTTTCGCCAAAGCCGTTAGGCGTAACGCTGCCCGCCGCATTCTGGCGGCGTCCGTCGATCAGTATCAATGTGTAGTCGCTCGGCATGCCGCGGATGCTGATATTACTGCCGCCCGTTTTTCCCACGGAGCCACCAACATCGACGCCTTCAATATCGCGCAGGGCGTCGGCAATGCTAGTGACACGTGTGCGCTCAAGCTCCTCACGTGAGATCACCGAGATACTGGCTGGGGCGTCTACCATGGCTTGCTCAAAGCCACTGGCAGATACCACCATATTGTCTAACTGAGCGGTTTCTTGGGCATGCGCGCCCGAAGAGAACGCGGCTAGTGCAATGGCACTGGCTAAAGTGCGACGAGTAAAGTCTTGCATGAAAACCCCTTGGTAATACGATTCGATTACTAATGGTATTTATTATCAAATAGGTTTGAGAGTCTAAAAAGAAAAGTTCCTATTTGCGATGCAAAGTTGAGGAACATGCCGTTGCATAAAGTGAAACGTAAAAGCCGTTGATGGGTTGCAAGAAGTGGAACGTAAGATTCTATTGAATAGTAGTGCAGGCGCTTTTGATAATCGTTACTATCTATCTCAATATTTCGTATTGAGAGAAACCTATGTCGGTTAACACCCCAGCAATAGCCACCGCACGTCATAAGAGCTGGCGCTTCAACATGGTTGGCGCGCTATTAAGTGCCATCGTCGTTAGCGTTTTGGGTGCCACCACTGCGCAAGCCCGCACGCTGGAAACCGCTTTTGGAGAAGTAAGCGTTGAGGGAACCCCGGAGCGCGTTGTAACGCTTTACGAAGGTGCACTGGACGCCGCCGTGGCGGCAGGCGTGAACCCGCTTGGCGCCGTGACGACGCGTGGTGGCGATAACGTGGCGAGCTATATTGAAGCGCATCTTGGTGACGACCGGCCGGCGATTATGGGCGTGGTGCGCGAGATCAACATCGAAGCCGTGTTGGCGCAGCAGCCGGACCTGATTCTGGCCCCCGCCCAGCTCTCTGATGAGCAGTATCAGCTGCTATCCCGCATTGCGCCCACGGTGGTGCCGCCCACTCAGCCACTTGCTCCGGATAACTGGAAAGACGAAGCGCGCCTTTATGGAGAAGCGCTTAATCGACAAGAGGCGATTGCAGAGGCCATTGAGGCCGTGGAACAGCGCGCCGCCGAGGTTGGTCAAGCAGTGGAGGCCGCAGGCGTTGGCGGTAGTACGTTTTTGGTTCGCTGGATGCCCGGTGGCCCAATGGTCATGTCGCAAAACCTCTTTGCTACTGGTTTGTTAGCCCAAGCCGGGCTGGATGTTCAGGATGGCGGGCTAGTCGGCGAGCGAGGCGTGCATAGCGATGTGCTTAGCTTGGAAAACCTCTCACAAGTGGACGGTGACTGGCTGTTCCTGGCAACGCTAAACGAAGACGGCCAAGCGGCATTGGCAGCGGCCAAGCAAAGTAACGCCTTCACGCGCCTTAACGTTGTAGAGAAAGAACGAGTGGTTCCGGTAGATGGCCAGCTATGGACCAGTGCCAACGGCCCACTGGCCGCGCAAGCGATCCTTGATGATATAGAGGCGGCGCTATTGCCGTGACAGTTCCATCTTCTGCAACGACTAACCTCCGTACCCATCCGCGTACGCTGACAGTGCTACTCCTCACCGCCTTAATGGCGGTGAGCCTCGTTAGCCTACTGATTGGCGCGGGAAGTGTTGGCCCCGGTCGGGTGTTGGCGCTACTTTTCGGTGCCCAGGATAGCGAAGCGCATTTTATCGTGTGGGAGCTGCGCGCACCGCGAACGTTAATCGGCATCGTGGTGGGGATGGCGTTAGGGGTGGCGGGGGCGCTGTTGCAAGCGGTGGCCCGCAACCCGCTGGCTGAGCCGGGGCTTTTAGGCGTTAGCGCAGGAGCTGCCTTTGCCGTGGCGCTGGCGCTAGTGCTCGGCGCCAGTGCCGCTACCTTGCGTATTTCAGTGGCGCAGCTAGGTGCGTTGGTGGGCTGCGTATGTGTATTGAGCGTGGCGCGCTTTCGTGGCGTAGGCAATGACCCTATCCGGTTGGTGCTCGCCGGGGCTGCGTTTTCTGGGCTGCTGGCCTCACTCACCTCATTGATACTGCTTTATGATCAGCGCGCCGCGGATGAAATTCGTTTCTGGGTGATTGGCAGTTTGGCAGGCCGCCGCTTAGACGACTTGCTAGCGGTGCTGCCTAGCATGTTGGTTGCGGCTGTGGTCGTCATATTGACCGCCCGGCCATTAGCCGCGCTGGCCTTAGGTGAGCGGGTTGCGTCGGGATTAGGTCACCACCCTAACCTTATTCGCTGGCTGGTCGTGGCCTGTGTGGCGCTATTGGTTGGCGCGGCCACTGCTATTGCCGGGCCAATCGCCTTTGTCGGGCTGGTGGTGCCGTTTGTGGCCCGAGCCTTTGCTGGGCCTGATATTCGCCGCGCACTGCTGTTTTGCTTGCCCATTGGGCCGCTGATCGTGTTAGCCGCCGATATCATCTCGCGGGTGGTGGTCGCCCCTTCAGAGTTACCGCTGGGCGTTCTCACTGCACTATGCGGTGCACCCGTATTGATAGCGGTCGTGCGTGCACGCCGCTTACCGATGCTATGAGCTGGTTCATGAAAACCACATCAATTAAATCCACCTCTATGCCTTTTACTCATGCTACCCAGGCGGTTTCGGGTGACAACGACACAGTCTCGCCGCCTCAAGGGTACTGGCGATTAGGCTGGCGACATCAACAGAGCGCGAACAGCGTACTATTTGAACAGCGTGCGGTGGTGGTCAATCTTGTCCTGTTCAGCGCGCTGCTCGTCGCCAGCGTTATTTATCTAAGTCTGGGCAGCGTTAAGGTCGCCCCTACGGCGGTGTTACAAGCGCTGGTGGGCAACGATGACATGATGGCAGCCTTTGTGGTGCAAGAGCTACGCTTGCCACGGTTGGCTGCCGCCTGTTTTACCGGTGCTGCCTTCGCACTGGCAGGCATTTTGATGCAAACGTTAGCCCGCAATCGCCTAGCGACGCCGGGTATTATCGGCATTGATAATGGCGCAACGGCGTTTGCCGTGGCATCTGTCGTGGGGTTAGGCGTTTCAATTGCGCCGCCCGCCATGGCATTGGCAGGGGCGACCACGGCGGCAGTGCTTACCTTTGGTTTAGCAGCGGGCAGTGGCACCCAGGGTTACCGTTTTATCGTTGCCGGGATTGGCGTTGGTGCGGTATTTGGCGCGGTGACGCAGCTGCTGCTCGCCCGGGTGGCGATTGATACCGCCAACGCCGCCTACCCCTGGACGGTCGGCTCGCTTAATGCCCGACCTAGCGGCGCGCTACAGCTACTAATACTCGGGTTAGCGTTAGGGCTGGCCACCGCCCTGGTGCTGGCCCGTTCACTAACGCTGCTACGTTTTAAAGATGCCACCGCCAGCGGTTTGGGGGTTAACGTCAAACGACGCCGACTGGCAGTGCTGCTGCTGTCGGTTGCGCTGACGGGGTTGGCGGTCGCTGTTGCCGGGCCAGTAGGTATGGTGGGGCTAATTGGCCCCGAAATTGCCCGGTCGCTCTCGAGTTCACGGGGGGTACCTATCATGGCGGCAACGCTGGCGGGGGCATTAGTGATGGTGCTCGCTGATTTAGCCGGGCGCACGCTGCTCGCTCCCATCGAGATTCCGGTGGGTATTGTCACTGCAGTGGTGGGTGGCCCCTGGCTACTTTGGATATTAATGCTCCCGCAACGGAGCTACACATGAGCCATTCCCCGTCGACATCAATGTCCTTATCAATGCCTTCGCTGGCGACCCAATCGCTCGGCATGAGTTATGGCGCCCGGCAGGTGATTGATGGCTTGGATATTACCCTACCCAGCGGCCAAGTCACCGCCATTGTGGGCCCCAACGGCTGCGGAAAATCGACGCTACTGGCCGGGCTTGCGCGCCTGCATAAACCTGATAGCGGAACGGTGTTGCTGGACGGTGCCGATATTCAGCGCCTGCCCACCCGCCAGTTGGCGATGCAGCTGGCGCTATTGCCTCAAGAGGCCATTGCGCCTGAAGGCTTAACCGTGACCGAACTGATCCGCTTTGGCCGTCAGCCCCATCAAGGGTGGCTCCGCCAGTGGTCAGCGGAGGACCAGCGAGTCGTCCAGCATGCGCTGGCTGCAGCAGGGCTTGAGCAACTCGCCGATCGGCCGATTGACGCGCTTTCCGGTGGTCAGCGGCAACGCGCCTGGATTGCCATGACCATCGCCCAGCAAACGCCGCTACTGCTGCTGGATGAACCTACTTCGGCACTGGATCTTGGCCACCAGATCGAAGTGTTCGAACTGGTTCAGCACCTCGCCCATCACGGTCGCACTGTGGTGATGGTACTGCACGACCTCGCCAGTGCCTGCCGCTACGCGGATCACTTAATCGCCATGCGTGAAGGGCAGATTGTGGCGGAAGGGCCGCCCGCCACCGTGGTCACTCAAGATTTAGTACGCACGCTTTATCAAGTAGAGTGCACACTATTAACTGATCCTGATACCGGTAGCCCGCTGCTTGCCAATGTGCGGCGCTCATCGGTGAGTGGCTAGCTTAGACCTACAACAATCTTAGAAAGGAATACTTGTGTCCTCTCCTGCGCACAGTTTTCAAGCTTTGGTGCGGCTACTGCGCTACGCCAAGGGCTATCGGCGACGCATTGTTGCCGCCACTACCTGTTCAGTTATCAACAAGCTGTTTGATATTGCCCCAGAGATATTGATTGGGGTCGCCATCGATGTGGTGGTGAATCAAGAGCAGAGCTTTGTGGCAAGTTTGGGGTTTCAAACACCCCAACAGCAGATCACGATGCTGGCGGTGCTGACGTTTTTTATCTGGGCAGGGGAGTCACTGTTTGAGTACCTGTTCCAGATTTTATGGCGCAACTTAGCCCAGCGGCTACAGGCGGATATGCGCCAGGATACTTATGAGCACGCCCAGCGGCTGGATATGGCGTTCTTTGAGTCGAAAAGCTCCGGCCAGCTTGTAGCGACCATGAACGATGATGTGAACCAGCTTGAGCGCTTTCTGGATGGCGGAGCCAACGCGCTGATTCAGGTGGTGGTCACCGTGGTAGCCGTGGGCGCGGTGTTCTTCGTGCTTTCGCCGCTGATAGCGCTGCTGGCGTTCACACCGATTCCGCTGATTATCTGGGGGGCGTTCTTCTTCCAGCGTAAAGCCGGGCCGCTGTACAGCGATGTGCGTGAAAAGGTCGGTGATTTGGCCAGCCGGTTAACCAATAACCTCAGCGGCATCGCCACGATTAAAAGCTTTACCAGCGAAGACCGCGAAGCCGAACGCCTACGCGATGCCAGCGAAGCCTATGTAGAAGCCAATCGCCGCGCGATCAAGGTTAGCTCCGCGTTTATTCCGGTCATCCGCATGGCGATTTTAGCAGGCTTTCTCGCCACCTTTACCGTTGGCGGCATGATGGCGCTCAACGGCAACCTGAACGTAGGCGCTTACGGCGTGCTGGTGTTTTTAACTCAGCGACTGCTCTGGCCGCTCACCGGCCTGGCCCAGGTGATTGACCTGTTTGAGCGTGCCATGGCGAGCACGCGGCGCATTCTTGACCTGCTCGAAGTGCCGATTACGGTCAAAGATGACAGCACGACACCGCTTACCCAGCCAGTACGTGGCGAAGTAACGATTGATAATGTGAGTTTTCACTACGCGACCAGCCTTGTCGGGGTCGATGGCATTCACCTGCACGTGCCAGCGGGCAACACCTTAGCGTTGGTGGGGGCGACGGGATCGGGAAAATCCACCTTGATCAAACTGCTGCTGCGTTTTTACGACCCGGAAAGTGGGCGGGTGCTTATCGACGGGCAACCGATAACCGACGTCAGCATGAACTCGCTACGCCAGTCGATTGGCCTGGTCAGCCAGGACGTGTATCTATTTGAAGGCAGCATTCGCGACAATATCGCCTACGGCAAACCTGATGCAGACGAAGCCGCCATTATCGATGCCGCCAAAACGGCCGAAGCGTGGAGCTTTATCGAGACGTTGCCCCAAGGGCTGGACACGCCAGTAGGGGAGCGGGGCGTGCGGCTTTCCGGCGGCCAACGCCAACGGCTTTCTCTAGCCAGGGCGCTGCTTAAAGACCCGCCTATTTTGGTGCTGGATGAAGCCACCAGCGCAGTCGATAACGAGACCGAGGCGGCCATTCAGCGCTCGCTTAAGCGCATCGCCCATGGTCGCACGGTGATTATGATTGCCCACCGGCTCTCTACCATCGTGCATGCCGATGAGATCGTAGTGATCGAGAAAGGCCAAGTGGCCGAGCGCGGCAGCCACTCAACCCTATTGGAAGCTAACGGCCACTACGCCGCCCAATGGCGAGTACAAACCGGCGAAGCCCAGGCGGGTGATGTAGAAGTACTCAGGGGCTAATCTTTAACGGTTAACTAAAAGCGCATTGAGGGTGACGGGTACATGCTCGTCAATCTCCTGATAGCCCAGCATCGACAGCACGGTACGCACCGTGCTGTTGGCCATCAGCGCTCTGCCATCCATCGCCATGGGCTCTGCGTGGGTCACGCGTATCTCATTCAAACCTTCGCGGGTAAACCGCAGCGGCACGGATTCCTGCTGGTTTATCATGTCGGACTGAACGCGAAACTCCAGCGTCTCCACCAGTGATTCACCAATATCTAAGCTGTCCAACCGCTCGGGTGGCATCTGCGCCACCAGCGTCACTAAAGTGGTGTTCGCCAACAAACCTATCCACGGCGGAAGTTCGCCAAACCGCTCAAGCACATCTGTTTGGCTAAGTTTTAACGGCAGTCGAAGCGTACCATCGCTGGAGATATCACCCTGCAGATCACGTACTTGGTGGTGATGAGTTTGCGGTGCTTCGCCGTTCAACTGAGTAATCGACGCCTGCACCTGGGACTGGGCAGGGTCAAGCTGCCAGTCAGCGAAAGCTGGCACTGCCAACAATAGGGGAAATAGAGCAATCAATGCTTTCACAACGCGTCTCCGCATAAAGAACTACTCACCAGACTGCCCAATCCACATAAAGTGCCGTAATGACATCAAGATAGCGCAAAGGGGGTAGCCTCACTCTGCCACATTCGCTATGATATGCACGCTTTTCGGGCCTATAGCTCAGTTGGTTAGAGCAGGGGACTCATAATCCCTTGGTCGTAGGTTCAAGTCCTACTGGGCCCACCATTTCTATATTTGTTCCTTCCTTACACCTTCATCGTTTGCTTCAAAAAAACGCAGGCCTTGACCCCCTTTTTCATTTTTTTCGAGAAGTTGGGAATTGGCCCTAGGTTGCGCATAAACAAAATAACCTAAAGCAAGGTGCTTATGTGGATGCAATATTTGGTATTCTGACGTAGGGTCACTGTTATGTGCAGATTTGGTAACGTTGCGTATGATTCTGATGAAGATGTTTTTATAGGTTTCCTCATTTATGCAGTTGGCTATTCTTAACCACTGATTTTTTGTAAGCAATTGAAATTATACTAAATGTTTGGGATGCCTGCAGATAGTAGTCGTCTTAATCAACATTATTAGCTCGTTTGATTAACTTAGTAAACCACGTTAAGTGACAAAAAATATAAGGGAATGTCCATGGAGAATCAGTTTCGCCTCGCTTGGTTATGGCCTGAATGGGTGCTGAAAGTCCCAGAAAATGGCGTCGAATTAAGTGGTGTTATTTCTCTTATTATTGTTGCAGTAGCCTTAATATTCTTCTTCATTTCATTATGCCGTACTGTTAGTGCCCGTTGGGATATTCAATGGTTATTCAAGCTGATAGAAAATGAAACGCGAGAAACTGTTTCCAGAAAGCGAGGAGACTTTATACAAGCTGCTAAAGATCGAAAAAGAAGATATAAGAACTCGAACGCTGCGCACTTGTGGCAAGAGTTTGATGAGACACTAGTAGAGGTGGAAAAAAACGATCAAGTTGTTCTCCGCAATACTCTTGATGGGGGACATTTTTTTAATGATTATACATTGGCACGCTCAGTTACTGAAAATAGATTAACAGCTGCAGTACCTGGATTTCTTACAGCGCTGGGTGTTATCGGCACCTTTATTGGTTTACAACTTGGCTTAAGTGGCCTTGAATTAGACGGTAATGTCGAGCAAATGAAGACTGGCATAGCCAGTGTTGTTAATGGGGCAAAAATTGCCTTTTTGACCTCGGTGTGGGGTATCGGCATGAGCTTAGTGTTTAACTTTGCAGAAAAGTTTATGGAGCAAGGAGTTAAAAAGAAAGTTGCTAGGCTTGAAGCCCGTGTCGACTGGCTTTTCCCACGTATTCGTCCTGAAGAGCAATTAATAGAAATTGCTGCGCATGGAAAAGAATCTCGGGAGGTGCTTCAAGGTTTAGCCGAAAAGATAGGCGAAAAAATGCAGGAATCGCTGATTCAGGTTACGCAAAGCATCCAATCTGGCCTTGAACAAAGCCTTGAAAAGATCATGGCACCTGCAATCAATAAGCTGGTGGATGAAACCTCTGAAGGTAATCAAAAAGCACTGGAAGATCTAATAGGCAAGTTTATGGAAAGCTTCGGCCACCAAGGTGCTCAGCAGCGCCAAGCAATGGATTCTGCTTCAGCTAAAGTGAACGAGTCGATTGCCGATATGAGCACCGCTATGCAAGCTATGGTAAATCGTTTAGATTCTACGCAAACTAGCATGGTACAACAGCAATCCCAGTTTACCGACCAGCTAGAGCAGAAGCTAGCCAGTTTAGTTGCCGGAATGGAAGCTCAAAGCCAGAAAGTAGCGCAGGCAACACAAGGTCAGCTTGAACAGTTAAGCCAAAGCTTTTCAGAGCGCGACACTAAAGTACAAGCCGCTGAATTAGAACGTAATAAGTTGATTTCTGAGCAAAGCGAAGCGGTGAAAACGACGACAGAAGCCTTGGTTTCAGAAGTGCAAAAAACCTATGGTCAGCAAACAGAAACCGTTGCTGAGCTGTTGTCGCAAAGTCGCGAATTATACAAACAGGTTCACTTGTCGATGGATGCCAGTGATAAAGCCAGTACTGGTATGCTTGAAGCTGCTAAAGAACTAAAAGGCACGGCAAATACAATGAATGTGTTTGCCACTCAAATCCGAGATGCGGGCAACCAGTTGTCTGGCTCTGTTGAAAAAGCTGCTTCTACCACTGCTGGCTTGGCAAAACAAAATCAGGAAACCGCTGATCGTTTGAATACGCTACGTGATGAGCTGAACGGCAGCGTTACTCAATTCAATAGTTTAGCGGATAAGATTCAACAAATGTTTGACCAGTCTGCCTCTGTGTTTGATGAGCTTAGACGCCAGCAGAATGAGTACCTGACTGACCAAAAAAGTAATGTAGATAACTTGAGTGATAAAGTTGCGGTCCTGCTAAGTGACTATGCAGAACAAGCTAATGCCCAGACCTCAGAGCACTTAAAAGCTTGGTCTGAGGGCACGACCAAGTATGCTGCGCAAATGAACGAAGCCTACAAACAACTGGCTAGTATTGTTGAAAGTATCGAAGATGCAGCTGCAGGGGTTCGTTAATGGATGGGGGGCGGGGTCGGCGTAGTGCCAAGGTAGACGAGGAAAACCCATATTGGATGTCATTTTCCGACTTGATGTCTGGTTTGCTTGTGATTTTTATCTTGGCGGCAGTAGCTTTGATCATTGAGTTAACCCAAAAAACTATTGATGTAGATGAAGGTATCGAAGAACTGAAAAAAGCGGAGCAAGCACGTGAAGATATCCTGAATGAAGTTCGTCAAGAGCTTTCTGAGCAAGACATCGAAGTATTAATAGCAGATAACGATACTGTGATCCGCATCCCAGAATCGACGCTCTCATTTGAATCGGGTGAAGAAAGAATTCCCGCTGATCAACGTGTGCAAAATTCGGTTCGTCAAATTGGTTTGGTTTTGCACCAAGCCATTACTCGTGACGACCGCTTGCAGTACCTCGACACAGTATTTATTGAAGGCCATACAGATAGTGACGCCATATTTTATCGTGGCAAAGGAAACTGGGGCTTATCTACTGACCGAGCTATCTCTATTTGGAATACATGGTTAGTTGGATTGGAGGTGCTCCCAGCCTACTCCGAATTAGAAAACATCTACGGCCAAAGACTTTTCAGTGTCAGTGGCTATGCTGCCAGCCGCCGAGTGCAAGAATTGGAAGAGACCCCAAGGCAAAAAGCAGAAAATAGACGCATTGATATTCGCTTTACTGTGAAGCCACCATCGATTGCTGACTTAGAGCGCATTAAGCCTAATAGTTCTAAGGAATAATTATGATGAAGCGCTTGGAATTCAAAATTAATACTAACCGATCGGTTGAGCAGCTAGAAAAACTGATTCGGACGACTACTGATTTAAAACACCTTGCTAATCGAGTGGGCACTGGTAGCCACAGGTACCTAAAAGCGTTGAAGGAGCTAACTGAGGCCGCTCGCTATAAGCGTCCTTTACAGCATGAGATCACTAACAGAGTTTTGCTTCGGGCATTGCCCGCGGTATTGCGTGATTATCCTGATGTTCTAACTAAAGAAGTATTAGAAAAAGTAGATGCATTAGCACATAAACCTAGTTTCGCTTTGTTAGAAGCATTAACACAGTTCTTCTTCATGCGTTATTATGAAGCAATAAAAATTCCATCACTTACTGATTGGCTGAAAAAAAACAGGCAGCAGCGCGGTATTCAACAACCATATGACGAATTTTTGTTTTCTTCTTCTGGTGCAAAATGGGCGGCAACTTCGGCTATTGAAGCTGATATAGAATTAAACGCACGCTTAAAAGCTTTACGGTTAGATTTGCACGCAACTGGTGATTTTAAACAAGCATCACAAAATATTTATTATTTAGAGCAATTGAAAAAAATCGACGTAAACAGAGATCATAATTTACTGAAAGAAATTGTTAAGCCTTCAGTCGTAGAGGCACCTTATGCTGGGGGGGCTTTGCTGGGGCATGAAATTTTGTCAATTGTAATCGACCGTGCGAACGCCAATGCTCCTCATCAAGCTTGGCAAGATGTGGTGATCAAAATTGCTGGTGACCCGCGAGTATCTCCTTCGAGCTCCCGCTACCAAAAGTGGTGGCAACACATTGATAATAAATTGATAGCCAAAGTTCGAAGTTGGTTGTCGAAGTATGAACTGCGCTTATTTCTAGAAGCATTAAATGACTTCAAGGAATCAACAAACAATACAGAATTAATGAGAATGTACCCAGCACGTAAGAAGTTTATGGAAGGACTTCTCGACAAAGAATTAGTACTGCATACACGTTTATTTTTAAGCCGGCGGGCTGACCAATATCTCAAGAAAAACTATGAGCAAAGTGCATTGACGCAATATGAGGTAATTGATCAGCAGGATAAGTCATTAATTTATATTCAATTGGATGGTGCCCATCTAATAGAGGGTAGCCATAGCTGTTATTTATGGATTTATAAGAATTTAATTAGTACCGCCTGTGTCTATAACTACTCTCGTAAAAAATTTGCATACTTCGAATTAACGCAGGCACTAGCTGCACAGCAGGTTAGGGAGGGAATGCCTAAACCCGCTAATATTACCCATAGCCCCAATAGCTGGCAGCGACATGCTGTAGCAGAACTAAGAAATTGTGGTGTTGATATTGTATTAAAAGATGTAATAGATGCTCGTGAGTATGATATTCAGCGGCGACTGTATGGAGTGAGTTAATGGCGTTATTAGACCACATTAAAAAGATTATGGGCAATACGCCAAAAGATAAGTCTTTTAAGTGGGAGCTTAATCCCGGCGTTGTTTCATTTTATCTTCCAAAAAATGTTTTTGTAAAAATAAGTGAGCAGTCGGAAGTAGTTCTTTTACAATTCTCAACGCTAAAAATTCTTTTAGAACAAGGGCAAGCTGAGCTATTGCCAAATGGATTTGATGTGGCAAATGAAGTGGTTGCAGCATTTGATGAAAGCTCGCGCACTTTACTCAATTTACCAAGTAAGTGGCGAGGTGAGATTGTAGCTGATATTGCAGGCAATACTCGAGAGGATAAGTTTTCTGTAAAGATAAAAGTGAGCTCACCAACAGGTAAACTTACTAATTACTATGAAATTGATGGTCCACTTATTTGTTTTGGTGACACGCAGAAATACCTGTTAGGACCTAGTGAATACAAAGTATTTTCTGCGCAAAGTCGCTTCAAAGATCAAGGTGCATCTCAAGAATCGAAACTTCGTTACATTTATGCTATTCAACAAGCGCATTACGAATCCGAGTTGTGTACATATGAGCTTGGTCACTTTAATAAGCTTAAAATTACTGTTCCGGATAAAATTACAGTTACAATCGATCAACATTCAAATGGTAGTTTGATATTGACACCAGGTATGCAGCAAGATGCTACGCCTGAGCAGTTAAACCGAACCTTGGGCCAGTTGCTAAGACCAGAAGCTAAAAGCCTTCGCGTGGGGAATGAGATTGTTTTGTTCAATGAAGAAAAATTAGCTGCTGTGCAAGAGATCATTCGTAACCGAATCGTAAAACCTAAAGATGTCGAAGACTTCTTAAAATACCCTACTAAATATCTTGATGCGACCCTTGTTGACCTTGACCTCGGTTTTTCAGCCAGAGTTCATGGGGTAACTGGATATTTACAGGCATATTTTGGCGATACTGATGAGTCCGGAGTCAGTTGGTTTGGTAGCTCTGATAGTACTATGACTCCCGAAGTGTTTGCCGCAGCTGATAAATTTATTAAAGACCCAGAAACTTTAGCGTCTGTTACTGAAAAGATAAATGATGCAATTAAAACTGGTGCAACCAGTTTTGAACATGATCATAAGCTATACGATATTTCCGATAAAGAGGCGACACTATTTTCATTAAAAACATTGCATGAGCGTGCAGAGGAACAAGGTTATAGTGGTGACGACGATAAACTAGGTGTCAGTGAAGAACGTGAAGAATCTATTCAGCTGGTTGTAGATGTTGACCTTAATGACGAAACCTTAGAAATTAAATCAGCTTCAATAGAAACTATACTTGAGAAAGTGCTGTATCCAGGTGACTTGGATTGGAAGAATTTTCTGCGAAATCCGTTTGTGCACCAGGAGTTTGCTGTGCGATGGGGACTTGGTTTGATTAACCAAGCGCTGGATACCTCTAATGAAGTGGCGGGGGCGCTATTCGCTGATGATATGGGGTTGGGCAAAACCTTCTCTGCGTTGGCTACTACTTATTTTTACTATGAGCAATGTAAGCATCAGGAGCGAACGCTAAAGCCTACCTTAATTGTTGCGCCACTTAGCTTGTTAGATAACTGGAAAGTAGAAGTAGGAAAAACATTTAATCAGAGCCCTTTCAGTGATATTGTTGTTTTGCAATCTGATGCCGAGATGAACCACTACCGAGAGGGTGGCATAGAGATTGTTAAAGTTTCCTCAGCAGATATGACCGCAGAACCTAAGTACTCATTAAAAGTGGGTAAAAACTTTGGTTCTAAACGTCTGGATATGCCGGGTAGGTTAGTTATTACCACTTATCAAACTCTTCGCGATTATCAGTTTTCAATGTGCCGTATCGACTGGGGCATGGTTGTATTCGATGAAGCGCAAAATATTAAGAATCCTAATGCATTGCAAACACGTGCAGCCAAGGGTCTAAAGGCTGATTTTAAGATGGTCACTACGGGTACACCCGTTGAGAACAGCTTGAAGGACTTTTGGTGCCTGATGGATACCGCTTGTCCAGGGTTGCTGGGTAGTTACCAAGAATTCCGTGAAACCTATGTGGCTCCAATTACTCAATCTGCGGGCGACGAAATTGATGCAAAGCGGGCTGAGTATGGTCGAATGCTGCGTAAAAAAGTTGGTGCGCTAATGTTGCGTCGCACCAAAGAAGATAATTTAGATGGTTTACCGTCTAAACGTTTATATGCTGGCTTAAAAGATACCAGTTGGAAATATATGGCTGAGCTTGAAAGTACTTTACACGGGCATCAGTTAGAAGTTTACGATTCGTTATTAAATCAGCAGATTAATGACAATGATGCCCATGCGCTGAGTACTATTCAGCAACTTAGAAATTGTTCGCTGCACCCTGATTTGGTGGGAGCAGGTAATATAGATGCAAATGTTACGGACTCACTTAAACAGTCGGCTAAGCTGGCATCACTGCTAGTAATAATTGACCAAATTAAGGGGCGAAATGAAAAGTGCATCATCTTTCTAGTAAATAAAAAACTGCAATGCTATTTAAGCGTGGCACTAGGTAAGTACTATGAACTTGGCCTAGTAGACGTGATTAACGGTGATACAAAGGCTGTAGCTAAAACATCTCAAACACAAACGCGCTCAAGCATCATTGAGGAATTTGAAGCTAAGCAAGGCTTTAACCTCATTATTATGTCACCGGTGGCAGCTGGTGTTGGATTGACAGTGGTGGGTGCAAATAACGTAATACATCTTGAGCGACACTGGAATCCAGCGAAAGAAGCGCAAGCAACGGATCGGGTTTACCGTATTGGCCAAAAACGCGATGTAAACGTATATGTACCTGTTGCGCTACATCCGGAGTTTGAATCATTTGATGCTAATTTACACAGTTTACTAAGCAAAAAAGTATTGCTGAAAAATGCGGTAGTTACCCCTGAGGAAGTAGTCCCACAGCCTGCTGGTATTTCAACCTTGCCGTTGGAAACTATTATTACCCCCGCTATAGTTAAACGCTTGACGTGGCAGCAGTTTGAAGCGCTAGCAGTGTTGCTAATAGCTAAAAAAATTGGAGCACAACGTTATTACCTCACATCCAATGGTAGCGACCATGGCGCCGATGGTGTGGCGATAGCAGGGGAGGTTATGCACTTAGTACAAGCTAAACATGTATCGGGTAGCTACAATGGGTATTCCGCTATACAGGAAGTATATTCGGCCACTAAAGTTTATGAGAAACTATTTGCACCTAGTGCTGGCACTCAACTTTATTTTATTAGTAATAGTCGAAGGTTAGTGAAAAAATGCCGTAAATTAGCATTAGACTACAATGTAGAGGTTATTGCAGCTAATGATTTTGAAGAACTGCTAGTCCAGAACACTATAAAAATTAATGATTTGCTGTTGTTGGAGAAGAGGGGTCGTGTGAAAGCGTAGGGTATCTATGCTCTCTGTCATATACAAGGCTGCTCAGCAATACTCGAACGAATCGGCCTGTCGTTCCCAGGAATCAGGAAGTAGCTGAGCCATTTTGCTTGGAAATGTGAATTAATATATCAATATATGAAAAATATCCATTTACGCATTGCAGTCGCAATCCTAATCCCAATGTTTTTTGGTTGCACTCATAATCTCCTGCTTTCTAAATATAGAAATTGTGGGTCCAGTAGGGCTTGAACCTACGGCCAAGGGATTATGAGTCCCTTGGTCGGCGGTAAACAAATTATTCGATTTTCTCCCTTCGCGTTTACTATCTTCCTATTTGTGCTTAACGACTAACTGCAAGAGCCTTCGCCCGCCGACTTTTATACAAACTCTTAATAGTCGGCTAAAAAATCGTTTAACTGAGTTAGGTAAGTAAGTGCTTACCGCCCAGGCTGTACATTAATGAAGTGCACATCAAACGCTTATCACATTTAGATCAAAGCGGTTATTGTGATTGTGAATAAAAATTCGTATCATTCGCTTTATCATAATGAAAACTTTCCTCTTACCGCTGAGGCTCTTCATGCTCCGTACTCCGATGTCTTTCCCCGTCACGCCGCTTTCTGCTGCTATGCGGCGTTCGCTTGTTCTGTCGCTGGGCGGCATGCTGAGCGTTGTTCCGCTCACGGTGCTTGCTCAAGAAGAAGCCACTTCCAACGACACCGTGGTAGTGACTGCCACGGCGCTAAAGGTGGACACGCCGCTGGTAGAAACGCCGCGTCCGGTTTCAAGCGTTGACCGTGAAGAGTTGGAAACCCGCAACGTTCAGCAGTTAGATGAAACGTTCCGCTATCGTGCGGGCGTACTTTCTGGCCACTATGGTAGTGATAACAACACCGATTGGCTCAAGGTGCGTGGCTTTGATCAGTCTACCTATCAAGATGGTCTGCGCATTTACCGGGAAGGGTTTTATCAGTGGCTACCCGAGCCTTATGGGTTGGAGCGTATTGAAGTCTTCAAAGGGCCGTCATCGATTCTCTACGGTGAGGCGCCTCCTGGTGGCTTGATCAATGCGGTGAGCAAACGTCCTACCGAAACGCCCCAAGGGGAAGTCAATTTGCAGCTTGGCAACCGCAACCATCGCCAAGTTGGGATTGATACCAGCGGGCCGCTGGGTGAATCAGACGATGTACGCTATCGCTTAGTGGGTATGTACAAAGAGCGTGATGGCGATTTAAACGCGACGGATAACGAGCGTTATTACTTTGCGCCTAGCCTAGCGGTTGATTTTAGCGAAGACACCACCGTTACTTTTTTAGCCAGTGTGCAAAAGGATGACGGCGTACCGGTCAACGGTTTTAAGCTACCTTACGGCACCGTCCAAAACACACCTTTCGGGCGTATTGATCCGCAAACCAATTTGAGCGAGCCAGGGTACGATAAGGACACACGTACCCAATGGGGGCTGGGTTATGAGCTACAACATAACATTAATGACACCTGGGCGTTTGAACAAGATTTACGCTACAGCGAGTTAGATTTAGAGCTGCGCAGCAGCTATGCGCTGTCTATGGTCGATGATCGCCGCGCCTCACGCGGGTTGGTATATCGTGATGGCTCTATCGATAGCTGGACTGTCGATAACCGCATGGTGGGTACTTGGTACGGTGATCGTACCGAGAATACGCTGCTGCTAGGGGTTGATTACCAGAACCTAAGCCTGAGTGGTCAGGAAGGGGACGATTACGCATTCGGTGATCCGATCGATATTTTCGACCCAGTTTATGGTAACTACACACCAATTGCTCAAGATGATCTGTTGAGTCGGGAAATCGATAAAGAGCAAACTGGTTTATATGCCCAAAACCAACTGCGCATAGATGACCGTTGGGTGCTGCTGGGTGGTGTGCGTTACGACCAGGCCGAAACGGATAATAGCAACCTAACGGCGGGCACGACCCAGCGTTCAGACGATGACCAGGTATCTTGGTCAGGTGGCGCAATGTACCTGGGTGAAAACGGTGTTAACCCCTATATCAGCTATACCGAGTCGTTCGACCCAGTGGGTCGCGTTGACAGTGATGGCGAGCTTTACGACCCCCGTGAAGGGCGGCAGTGGGAAGCCGGTGTGAAGGTGGCTCCCTTTGGCTGGGATGGCTATGTAACGGCTGCCGTTTTTGATTTGCAAGAAAGCAACACGCTGGTGAACTCACCGGCAGGCTTCCAGGTACAAGAAGGGGAGCGCACCTCTCAAGGTTTCGAGCTGGAAGGTGTTGGCTATGTGACCGATAACCTTCGAGTGACAGCGGCATACACCTACAACGATTCGCGCTTGGAAGAAGATGAACGCGCGCCGTTGATTCCGCGTCACCAAGCTTCCACCTGGTTAGACTACGCCTTTACCGGCGGTGCGTTAAATGGCGTTACCCTGGGCGGTGGCGTGCGTTATGTGGGCAGTACCGTTGATACCAGTGTCGCAGATAACACAGAAGTGGATAGCTATACCCTGGTGGATGCCATGGTGGGTTACGAATTTGCCGATGGCTGGGAAGCTCAGGTCAACGTTAATAACCTCACCGATAAAGAGTATGTCGCAAGCTGTGAATACTGGTGCTACTACGGCGAATCCCGCAGTGTGATCGGCAGTGTGAAATATAGCTGGTAAGACAATTATCCGATGCTAAGCCCTAAGCCCGGCGACTCGCCGGGCTTTTTTGTGCCTGCAGTAAAATCACCAACCATGGCTAACTGCAAACATCGCTACTGAATAAGCGCTTCTGTTTCAGTAGCGTGCTGGCGCCGTTTTCGCGGTACACAAATTGGTATACCGCTTTCAGAGTCGTGGATCACGTGGGCATCCAGGTCAAAAACGCGCTTAAGGTTAGCAGCGGTGAATACCTCAGTGGGTGCGCCGCTGGTGACGATTTGGCCATCACACATCATTACTAAATGGTCAGCATAGGCGGCGGCCAGGTTGAGATCGTGGAGCACTAATAGAAGTGTACGGCCATGCTCGTGGGCGAGGCTTGAAAGGAGCTCCAGGAGATCAACCTGTACCTTTAGATCCAGAAAAGTGGTCGGTTCATCAAGCAGAATCAGGTCTGTTTGTTGTGCCAGCACCATCGCAATCCAGCAGCGTTGGCGTTGTCCACCGGAAAGCGCATCCACACTGCGCTCGGCAAACTCAGTGACGTTAGTAAACGCCATCGCTTCGCGAATGGCATTGGCGTCCTGTTGTGCATTTTTCTGCCATAACCCTTGATGTGGAAAGCGGCCCATTCCCACTAATTGCCTTACGCTCAGCCCCTCCGGCGCCACTGGCCCTTGGGGAAGAATACCCAGACGTTTTGCGACCTCTCGCGTATTGCTGCGATGGATATCTTTGCCATCCAAGTATACGTGCCCGCTACTCGGCGAAAGCGTGCGGGCTAGGGTTTTAAGTAGTGTCGATTTACCGCTTCCGTTGGGCCCCAAGAGAACCGTGAGTTTGCCTTCCGCAATAGCGATATCCACACCGTTCAATACCTGTCGGGCGTCATAGCCTGCATGCAGTGCTTCGCCCGTTAGGCGGGGCGGCGGGGTTAGTGGGTATGGCATGAGACGCTCATTGGGGTTATCGAAACAGACAGAACCCTAAGGCAAAATATTCTCATTTTCAATAATTGCTGCTAGCTAATCGATAACCATTCACTGCTGCAAGTGGTCTAGAGAATTTCGTTATATCGAACGGTTTGTTCCATGGCAGTAGATCTTGCTGTTATTATATGCATAATATAATCGTTATCATTTAGATCTGCATTACGTTTTGAAGGGAACGTCCACTTAAACGCAGGGGATAAAAAGAAGATGTACTTTAAGAAACACTCGGTATTTTGGCCCACGTTGACGCTTGCCAGTTTAGTGGCTGCTAGCCAAGCCTATGGGCAGGCACCCGCAACCACTAATACAGAGTCGCAAAGTAGCCGTGGGGACACTAACCAAACCATGGTCGTCACTGCCTCACGCACCAATGCCACAAAGGAAGACTCGCCTCAAACGGTGCGCATTATTAGCGAGGAAGAGATCAATCAGCAGCTGCAAATTTCCAGCGATTCCTCGCAGATATTAAGCAATTTGCTGCCTTCCTATTCACCCAGTCGCCAAAAGATGAGCGGTAGCGGTGAAACCCTAAGGGGGCGTACACCGCTGATTCTTATCGACGGTATTCCGCAATCAAATCCGCTACGGCCCACTGGCCGTGAAGCGCACGCTATCGATTTTTCGATGGTTGAGCAGATTGAAGTCATTCAGGGGGCGAACGCCACCAACGGAGTAGGGGCTGCGGGTGGCGTCATTAATTTGATTACTAAACGCCCAGAGCCGGGCTCGCTCAACCAGCATGCTGAGGTGAAGGTGACGACCCCCACCAGCGAGCTGGATAGCGATACATTAAGCTACGAAACCAATTATGGGGTGAGTGGCAACAGCGGCAATATTGATTATCTATTCTCAATGAGCTTTGAGGATCAAGGCCTTTTCCTTGATGGTAATAGTGACCCTGTGGGCGTTGATAACACCCAGGGCGACCTGATGGACTCTCGCTCTTATGACTTTTTGGGCAAGGTGGCCTATTGGCTTGATGATGATCAACGCCTTCAATTAACGCTCAATCATTACGATATTGAAAATCATAATAACTATGTCAGCGTAACGGGGGATCGTGCCAATGGTGTGGTGACGACGTCTGAGCGTGGTACACCCGAAGGCGATGCACCCTATAATCGTGTTTGGACCACTGGCCTAAGCTACGATCATTACGACCTTGCCGGAATGCGTTTAAGTGCTCAGGCGTTTTACCAGGATTATGAGGCGCTTTTTGGTGCCACTAACTCAGCAACTTTCCAAGATCCTACCATTGCGCCAGTGGGGACTTTTTATGACCAAACCATGGCGGCGACCAGTAAGTTTGGCACCAAGGTTTCACTAACCAAAGATGATCTTTTAGATGATCGGCTTAAACTGACCGCCGGCTTCGATACGTTGTTTGATGAAACAGAGCAGTACTTGTATCAGTCAAACCGGACCTATGTGCCTTCCACTGAATATACTGATCTTTCACCCTTCCTCCAGGCAGACTTTCGTCCGGTCGATTCGTTGCTGCTTTCTGCTGGTGTGCGTTATGAGTATGCCAAGCTGGATATCGGTGATTATCAGACCGTAGCGGCAAACAACGGCGTTAACGTAGAGGGAGGCGATCCCAGTTTCAACGAAACGCTTTATAACCTGGGGGCTGTGTGGAGTCCCGTCGATCATTGGAGCCTGTTTGCCAATTACTCTGAGGGGTTCTCGATTCCCGATGTGGGCCGTGCATTGAGGGGCATCAGTACCCCAGGCCAGTCGGTCAATAGCATCGAGAATCTAAGCCCTATCGTGACCGATAATGTCGAGACAGGTGTGCGCTTTGAAAACGGGCGCTTAGCCGCTGAGCTTAGCTATTATGAATCGTCTTCTGACTTTGGTAGCCGCTTAACAGAAGTGGATGATGTCTTCTATATGCAGCGCCAGGAGACCGAAATCAAAGGCTTTGAGGCCGCGGTAGATTATCAGTTTACCGATCAACACGCTGGTCGCTTAGCCTACTCACGCATGGAAGGGCGCTACGATAGCGACGATAACGGCAGCCTGGATTCTAAACTGTCTGGATTGGATGTATCGCCGGATCGCCTGGTAGCCAGTTGGTCGGCTAACTGGACCGATGAGCTCTCAACCTTTGTGCAAGCCAATTACGCCTTCGATGAAACCTTTGATGAGGCGAATCGCGAGTTTGATGGCTATTTATTGATGGACGCGGCGGTGGGCTATCAACTGCCTGTCGGTCAGGTGAATGTTGGGGTGGCCAACTTATTAGATGAACAGTACGTCACTTACTACTCGCAAAGTGCCCTGGTGAATGACGAGCGCTACTTCGCTGGTCGAGGCAGAACAGTCACCTTTGGGTATCGCGTCGATTTCTAATCTTTGTAGCGCGCCCTATGCAGTAAATAAACGAAGAAGGGCGCGCCTATCCCAGCGACAAAGATACCCGCAGGTAAATCTTTGGGTAGAAACGCTACTCGTCCCAGCAGGTCAGCATTTAGCACTATCAATGCACCGACCAGCGCAGAGGCGGGTACTAGCCGCGCCAGATTACGCCCCACTAGCTTGGCAGCCAAGTGCGGTGCAATTAATCCCACAAAGCTGATGCCGCCCGCAAAGGCAACGGCGGCCCCTGCCAGTACAACACTGCAAGCCAGCAATACTAATCGGCTACGCAGAAGCGGTACCCCAAGCCCTTCAGCAACGTTATCGCCCAGTGCCATGGCATCCGCATGGCGGGCGAAAATCAAGCAGATAGGCGCCGCTACCAATACCCACGGCAACAGGCCTTTTACATCGTTCCACTGCGCAGCATATAGGCTGCCGGTTAGCCAAACATAGGCCGTCATGGCGGCGGCGTCATCGCTAATCACGATTAACAGTGTGGTGCCCGCTCCCATGGCTGCCGCAAGGCCGATACCGACGAGCACCATGCGCGATGGGCTGATGCCATCTTTCCACGCTAAGCTGACCACCAGAAGCGCCGACGCCAATGCGCCAGTCATGGCGGCAATGGGTAACCAGTGAATGCTCACCGTCGCGCTTAACAGCGATAGAAACAGCACTGCCGCCAGTGCAGCACCGCTGGTGATGCCAATGACATCCGGGGACGCCAGCGGGTTACGCACAATGCTTTGTAGAATAGCCCCCGCTATCGCCAAAGCAGCGCCAACCACCAGCGCTAGCGCAATGCGGGGTAGCCGCAGCTCCCAAATGATAAACGCGATATCACTGTTTTGCGGAGCGGCCAGCGCACGCAATACCTGAAACGGTGTGGTGGGAAAACTTCCCAAACAGAGCGATAGACCAGCACTAACTAAAAGTAGAAGGCTTAACAGAAGCAGCTTGGGAATAAAGCGTAGGCGGGGCGCTGAATTGGTAAGGGTCAATGCTGCTACCGGTCTCATTGGCTGGTCATCTTGCGTCGTGCTAGATAAATAAAGAAGGGCGTACCAATCAGCGCTGTCATTACCCCCACCGGTATTTCTTGCGGCGGGATGATAAACCGCGAGGCCACATCGGCTAATAGCAGTAAACAGGCACCTAGCAGAGCGCAGGCAGGGAGTAGCCAGCGATGGTCAATACCAAACAGCCCACGCGCCATATGGGGCACAATCAGTCCCACAAAACCAATCATACCTGCCAGCGCCACAGAGCTACCTGCCAGAACAATCACCACTATGCCCAGCAGTAGCTTAATCGTTGTAGCCTGCATGCCAAGCCCGGTAACCATGTCATCCCCCAGTAAAAGCGCGTTGGCATGACGCACCAAAAACGCACTGAGCAGAAGCGCTCCACCAAAAAGGGGCAATAAAGGTAGGATTAACGCGAGGTCACGTCCAGATACGGAGCCTGCCAGCCAGTAAAGAACGCTTTCAAAACTCTGCTGATCAATAACTAAAAGCCCTTGGCTGAAGGATACAAACATGGCTGTGACGGCAACGCCTGCCAACACAACACGTAATGGCGAGAGTTCACCATGGCGGCCACGGCTAAGGAGCACGACGAGTATGGCGGCCACCAGTGCGCCCAAAAGCGCCGCCCACACGTAGTGGGCAGGGGTATGCAGGGGGAGCAGCGACACGGCGACCACCACAAAAAACATCGCGCCAGCGTTAATCCCCAAAATACCTGGCGAGGCAAGGGGGTTGCGCGTCATCGTTTGCATTAACGCACCGGCAATAGCCAAGCTAGCGCCCACCAAGGCGGCAATCAGCGCTCGCGGCAGGCGTTCGGTGAGCAGGATAATATGGGCTATCTTGCTTGGGTCGTAGTGATTAAATGCTGACAGCAACGATGACCAAGCAATATCGGTCGTGCCCAGCATGATGCTGGCAAGAAAAGCACCGAGCGCTGCCAAACCTCCTAGTAGAAGCCCCGCCATTTTAGCGCTCGCGCTGTTTAGCATATGCCTTGATCCACTTGGCGATAGGCATCAAGGGAACACGCGTCGCGGTTAGCCACTATGGTCTCATCAAGCCCATAATGACTGTAGAGATCATCCAGCATGGCGTTAGCCGCGAGGATGCCGCCCCCCATCATCCAACTGACTGGGTCGACTTCAAACACGCGCCCGCTTTGCACGGCGGCAAGCTGCTGCCAAAGGGGGTGAGCCGTCCAGTGCTGGTAATTATCCACAATGGCTGGGTCGTTCGGCTCAAGCAGCACGAAGATGACATCGGCATCCAGTACGGGAATGTTCTCGGTACTGGAAAGCTTCATTCCCCAACTCTGGCTTTGTAGTGTTTCCGGCTGTTCGAAACCCAGTTCAGTTAAAATTGAGCCCGCAAAGCCGCTGGTATAAATGCGCACGTGGTCGCTTTTAAACCGAACGACGGCTACTTTTTGCGGCCAATGATGGCCAAGCTCTGTAGCAATTTGCTGGCGAAAATCGGCAGCTCGGGCCTCCCAGCGCTGGAGTAACTCGCGGGCCTCTGCTGTGTGGTCAGTGGCTTTCGCCAAAAGCGTCAGCGTGGTTTTAAAATCAAATACGCTATTGGCCGAAACGGTCGGAGCAATGGCGGTGAGTAGCGGTGCTATGCGCGCGTGGCGAAAATCGCTGGCCATCACCAGGTCCGGTTGAAGCCAGGCAATTTTTTCCAGGTTGGGCTGGGTTTCGAGCCCAACGTGCTCGACCCCCTCAAGCGGAGCTCGCAAGTAACGGTAGGTAGGTTTTTCAAGCCATGAATCAACCACGCCGACAGGTGTCAGTCCGAGCGCCACAGCGCTATCGGTAGCCCCCTGGTATAGCGTCACTATGCGCGGTGATGTGGTGAAAAAAGTGGGGTTATTTTGGGAAGGAAGCGCTTGGCCCCAACTGGGCACCGCATTTAAAAAAAGTAGCGCGATCATGGCCGTCAGTAGCACACGTATTAATACGTTAAGGTGATAGGTGTGTGCTTTAAACATTGATGTCACTTTACGATTAACATAGGTTGCAGAGCCAAGATGATGGCATGACGCAAAAGCTAATGCAAAGCATTATCAAATGTAAGCTATCACCTGCACTAGCCCAAAAACGGCTACCCCAGCCGCCACTGGCCAGCCCAATGAGCGTAATTTCCACCATACCAATAGTGTCACAGAGAGTCCGACAGCCGTTGCGAACCAGGAGATCGCGCTTGGGTTGACCGGCATGATGGAGACACCCAGTACCGCCGCAATCATCAGCGGGCCAAGAATGCCGAGCCACTGGGGCATGTTATTAATCCCGGTCGCGCTGTTTAAACGGCGTTGCATCCAGAGGAAAGGCACTACGCGCATGAGTAGCGTCCCCAATGCCGAAACCACAACGGCTAGCCAGAGTGCAGTGCTCATGGGTTACACCTTCTCGTTTGAAACTTCACCATATAGAAACAGATCGCGCCGCAGGCGGCTGCGAGCGGAATGGCCACGTTGCTCCAACCGTAAAAGGTAAACAGCAGCGCGGCGATAATGGTGCAGCTCAGCGCCAGCGCCCAGCGTTTGTCGGTAAAGCGCGGCGCGACCATGGTCAGAAACAGCGCGGGCAGGGCGAAGGGCATCACTTCACCGAGCAGTGGCCAGCGGGCGGTTAACGTTTCCCCTGCCGTTGCGCCGACCATGGTGCCGACAATCCACACCCCCCAAGCCAGCAGCGAGGCGCCGACAAACCAGCCAAAACGCTCAGGGGCAGGCAACTGAGGCAGCCGCGTAAGCGCCAGGGCAAACACCTGGTCTGTCAGGCCATGCATCAGCCAGGGCCAGTGGCGGCTGCGCGGTAATAAGGCTGCTAGGTTCGGCCCGTAAACCACATGGCGTACGTTTATGAGTAGTGTCATCGCTACCACCAGCCAAAGCGGAGAGCCCGCCGCCACCATGCCTACGAACAAAAACTGTGAGGCGCCGGCGTAAATCAGCGCTGAAATAGCGGCGGCTTCCCACATGCTAAACCCCGCCTGGGTGGCGACTACTCCAAACGAGAGTGAAACAGGAACATAGCCGCCCAGCAGAGGAATGGCTTCCCGCACGCCTTTGAGGGCGTTGCGGATGGGGGAGTGGTTGGCAAAGTGGTTCATGGCGTGTCGCCTTTTATGCCGTAGGTGATGGTCATCATCAAGGTGGCTTCTGCTTCTTGGGTACGATAAAGATGCGGCTGGTCAGCGGCGAAGGTGATTGTATCCCCTGGCCCAAGCTGGGTAGTGTCGCCTGCTGGCCCCGCTTCAAGCGAGCCGCTAATCAACGTCAGCGATTCGCGAGTGCCAGCGGTATGGGCCTCGGCATGGCGCAGGGTGTGGGGCGCGCAGCGCATCCAATAGGCGTCCACTTGGGGAGTATCTTTACCCTGATCAATTAAACGCACCTGCACGCCATCTTCGCCTAGCGGTACGGTAATGGGCGCCACTAATGTACCGAAAGGGACGTTGAGCTGCACCGCCAACCGCCAAATAGTATCCAGCGTTGGATTACCGTTCCCTTGCTCCAGGCGGCACAAATTGGATTTGGCAATGCCCGCGTCATTGGCTAACTGCGAAAGTGACCAACCCCGCGCTAATCGCAGTGACTGTAAATGTTGACCTAAGGTGCTTAGGGAGAGCTGATCCATACTGGGGTGTCCGGCTGTTCTTTATATAGAACGTTCTATATAAAGAACGTTAGCCTGTCAACGGTGGTGGCGAAAGCTTTCAGTGGCACTCTTTATGCATCTACTTTCTGCATGAACTTTTTGGATGGCCTTTTTTGATGACCTTTAAGTTGTCTGCTACGAGGAAACGCAATGCGTTTATTGGCAATGCTCAAACCGGTTAAATCGATACTGCAGAGCGTGGCGTTGTTGCTGCTGGGCAACGGCTTATTGAATACGCTGCTAACGCTGCGGGGGACTGATGAGGGCTTTTCCAGTGCGGTGCTAGGGATGATCATGTCCGGCTACTTTGTCGGCTTTATCTGCGGCACCTGGGTGAGCGGGCGATTGATCCGCCGTATGGGTCACATCCGTACCTTTGGCTTCTGTGCCTCTATTTGTGCATCGGTAGCGCTGTTGCACCTTATCTTTGTTAACCCTTGGGTGTGGTTGCCGTTGCGGGTGGTCTACGGGCTTTCGTTTATTACCTTAATCACCGTGATCGAGAGCTGGCTGAATAGCCAAGCCGCCAGCCATGAGCGGGGGCGTATTTTCGCGGTTTACATGGTGGTTAACTTGGGCGCTTTAGCCACTGCTCAGCAGTTACTGCGGCTCTCCTCACCGCAAGGCTTTTTGCTCTTCGTGATTATCGCTATTTTGATCAGTTGGGCGCTACTACCTATCACCCTCACTCGCCGCGTTCAGCCTACCATTCCCGAGCGACCCAAAAGCAGCCTGCGAGCATTGCTAGGCTTTGCGCCGCTAGCGGTGGCTTCAGCGGCATTATCGGGGCTCGCCATGGGGGCTTTTTGGTCGATGACCCCGGTCTATGCGACACAGCTGGGGTTTGATGTTGGCGGCGTTGGGCTGGTGATGAGCGTGGCAATTATTGGCGGTGCGTTGCTGCAAATCCCGATTGGGCGTTTCTCTGATAAGCATGACCGCCCTCGGGTGATGACCTGGGTGGTGCTCTTGGCGGCGCTGATCGCAGCGGGTATGCCCTTTGCGCCCAGCCATGAAGTGCTGCTGGGGCTCTATTTTATCTGGGGTGGCCTGGCGTTTTCGCTCTATCCGCTGGCGGTGGCCCAGTTGATCGACCAACTGCACCCGGATGAAATTGTTTCCGGCTCGGCGGATATGCTGGTCATGCATGGCGCTGGCTGTGCAGTAGCGCCGATTGCGGCGGGTTCACTAATGACGGCGGTGGGTAGCCAAGGCCTGCCAATCTATATCGCCTGCGTATTTACCCTATTGGGGTTGTACGCCATTTATCGTCGTCGCCACGTGACGGCATTGATTACCCACACCGCACATTTTGAGCCGATGGTACAAAGCAGTGCAGGGGCATTAGAAATGATCTTCGATGACACTCAGCGTGATCTATTCGATGATCCGAGTTTTTATGAAGAGGACGAGCGCGAGCGTTTGGTTGGGCTTTTTAAGCCATCCAATAGTTAATGTGGGCAGCGACAGGGAGTGGCTATTATAAAAAGCCACTCCCGCTAGTGGGCGTTTATGAACGCTTCGCCTCTTGTGACTGGCAGGCGGCAGCGGTGAAGAGTACATCGGTAGAGGAGTTGAGCGCGGTTTCGGTAGAGTCCTGCACCACGCTAATCACAAAGCCAATCGCCACTGCCTGCATGGCTACTTCGGTGGGAATGCCAAACAGGTTGGCAGCCATGGGAATCAGCATCAGTGAGCCGCCCGCTACGCCTGAAACGCCGCAGGCCGCCAGCGCTGAGACCACGCACAGCAGCAGCGCCGTGGCGAAATCAACATTAATCCCCAGCGTATGAGTCGTGGCCAGGGTGATCACCGTAATCGTAATGGCCGCCCCGCACATATTGATCGTTGCGCCCAACGGAATCGAAATAGAGTAGGTGTCAGGGTCGAGTTTCAGGCGGCGGCAAAGTTCTAGATTGACCGGAATATTCGCGGCCGAACTGCGGGTGAAAAAGGCGGTAATCGCGCTGCCCCGCAGGCACGTAAATACCAGTGGATAAGGGTTTTGTCGGGTGGTGAGGTACACGAGTAGCGGATTGCTGACCAGCGCGACAAACAGCATGCAGCCCACGATCACACCTAACAGCTGTGCGTAGTTGAGCAGCGCTTCAACGCCAGACTCTGCCAGTGTGCCTGCCACCAAACCCAGGATGCCCAGCGGTGCTAAACGAATGACCAGGGTAACGATGCGGGTAATTGCTGCGGATAAATCGCTCAATGCCTGGCGGGTGGTGTCGCTGGCTTGGCGCAGCGTTAAACCCAGGCCGATGGCCCAGGCCAAAATAGCGATAAAGTTAGCCTCCATCAATGCACTAACGGGGTTGGCCACGGCGTTCAACAGCAGATCGCGCAGGACGCTAAAGATATCCCCAGGTGGGGTGCCTTCCACTTCACCTGCATTCAATGAAAGCTCTGTAGGAAAAAGAAAACTGGCCGCCACCGCAATGAATGCGGCGATCAACGTGCCAACCACATACAGCACCAGCACAGGGCGCATGTGGGTAGGTTGACCTTTTTGATGAGCAGAGATGGCTGCTGCCACCAGTACAAACACCAAAATAGGTGCCACTGCCTGTAAAGCGGCAATAAATAGCTGGCCCAGTAAGGACACATCGCTGGCAACGCCCGGTGCAAACAGGGCGAGCAATACCCCGACAACGATACCGATTAAAATCTGCGGGATAAGGCCCAGCCGTATGAGCGGCTGGAAAACTGCGTGGGCGGTGGCGAACATTGCGCAACTCTCAGGTAGTGAAAAGGAGGGCATTACGGCGATGGGCCACTAACGCACCTGAAAGGGGCGGTATTCTATCAGTTGCTTGTATGCTGCGGGCGGCTGTGTAGAAGACTCGCAGGCTATATACTGAAAATGTCGCCGAGTGTTTAAACTCAGCGGTGTTTTACTCGTAACTTGCTGTTTACCTAAAAAAGTCCAAGGAACTTTCCAATGCGGATCAGAACGGTGTTGGTTGCACTCGTGGCGCTAATAGCGTCATCACTGGCGGTAGCGGCAGATTACTATGTGGATATCACGAATCGAACCGGCTACACCATTTACTACATGTACGTGAGCCCGGGGAGCTCAAAAAGTTGGGAAGAGGATGTGTTGGGAAGTGATGTGTTGATGAACGGCGATACTCAACGGGTGACGTTAACCGGATATACCAACCCTTATTTTGATATCCGCCTCGTCGATGAAGATAATGACAGCTACACCTTCTTGAACGTGGATGTCTCAACTGAAGACATTATCGTCACGCTGGATCATCTCGATTAACGCCTGCCTGTGTCTATAAAATGCCCCTGCCGAGAACACGGCCAGGGGCATTGATAAAAGCTAAATTAGCGGGTCAAGCCGCAACAACGCGAACTTGTGCCGGTGCTGTTTTGGGTGCTTTGCGCATTGGTTCGTCATTCTCCGAGAGCAGTTCACTCCCGGTCATCTCTGACGTCATTTCAGCTTTCATTTCTGTATGGCCACGCTGCGTTAAGGCTAGAACGTCAGGGGAGGTGCCCCACTTGAGCAGCATCTCATCCAGCAGTTGTTCGGCTTTTTCAGCTTGGCCCCAGCGGTTAAGCAGCTGGGCAATGGCGTAGTCGCACTCGGGAGTGTCGAAGAGTTCATCCTTGATGTCTTGAATGGCGATTTGAAGGCCTGCCTGGGAAAGGTCGTTTAACGTTTCGCTATGCATATCACGGCTCCATGTGATTGCGACAGCGGCTAACCTGAGGTAACCGCCTGAATTTGAATGGTACGTGTGAGGTACGAAGCTGAGCTTAATATAGCCGTGAGTGAGAAGCAAATGAGAAAAGCCTGCGGAAAAAGACTACTTTTCGTCGACTGTGTTTGGCTTGATAAATACCTCTAACTGGTGCTGTTTACCATCCAGCGGAATGCGCACTTCGCCTTGCTGGCGTGTCAGTTGCCGGCCATCAAGCTGTGCGCTGGGCGCCTCATCGGTAGTGGTGATCTTAACCGCATAGTGCGTGCCAGCAATGGCCAGCATTGCACTAAATCCTGGCCAATCGTGGGGAAGGCAGGGAGCGATCACCAGCCAGCTCCCTTCCCGGCGGATGCCCAAGATGCCTTCAACCCCCGCGCGGTACATCCAACCTGCCGAGCCCGTGTACCATGTCCAGCCGCCGCGCCCGGTATGTGGCGCAACGGAGTAAACATCCGCGGCAACCACATAAGGCTCGACATGATAGCGAGCCACTTCTTCAGCCGTGCGGGCATGATTGATGGGGTTCAGCAGCGAGAAAAGCGCG
>TARA_R110002049_G_scaffold308150_1_pt1 | contig 38286 bp, 33 predicted proteins | sample TARA_R110002049 | Tara Oceans TARA_R110002049 (sample SAMEA4396941) | marine metagenome | biome: Polar Biome; feature: [SRF] surface water layer (ENVO:00010504); material: water (ENVO:00002006), including particulate matter (ENVO:01000060) such as... | depth 5 m
GGCGGCTTTGCATTTACCAGTATTGCGCGGCGGGTTTGGTCTCAGATGAAGGCGATGGCCGACCCAGACGCTGCCGGACCAGTGCCAGACGTGGAATCACTCCCACTCGATTGTAAATAGGCCATTTTTATCCTTAATATCAATGGCTTGTTTTCCCGCTAAACGGTAATACCATGAAAAATACCATGCTAAGAAATTCCTGCTAATCGAGAGAAATTTTTTCATAGCGGCATTACATCCATTCCCGCTTCAGGTACATCTACGCAGCCTTCATCTTCACCGTTTTTCCAATCCGAGCCAGCATATTGACCAGTTTGTCGATGGTAAACTTGTCAATCTTGCCGCGCATCAAATCACTGACTCTCGGCTGGTAAACACCAAACACCTCTGCAGCTTCTTTCTGGCCGAGCCCTGCATCCTCAATATACTGACGCAGTGTGATCATCAATTCTGAACGAATCTTCAGATTCTGCGCCATCGCCGGGTCATCCTCCAGCGCCTCAAATACATTGCGATAACCTTTTGAAATCGTCATTGCTGTTTCCTCTGTTCTGCCAACGCCTTGTACCTGGTTTTCGCCAGTTCTATATCCGCCTTGCGTGTTTTCTGCGTCTTCTTTTGAAACGCATGCAATACGTAAACTGCCTCTTCAAATCGAGCGACATAGATCACCCGGTAAATACCGTCCTTGTCCTTGATCCGGATTTCAACTGCCCCTGCACCAACGGTATTCATTGGCTTCCAGTCACTTGGCTGCAACCCGATCTGGACATTACTGAGTTCAAAGCCCGCTTCCCGACGTGCACCTGCCGGAAATTGCCTGAGATCATCCAACGAACTGCCCACAAAGCGCACGTCTTTCATAACGACAATTATACAATATTTTATATGTATATCCAGTTTTATATATTATAGTATGGCAGGTCGGACGCCGGGTAAGATGTGCTCGATCACCGATACCATGAACGGTTCAACATGCATGGCATGGTACCGGATCACTGAATCGTCACCAGTTTGCTAGCTTTCCGTCTGGTTTGCGTATTCCAGACCAAGCCTGCCACTGATTCCAGACGAAGCCTGCCACCCATTCCACGCGAATGCTGCCACTGATTCCACGGCAAAGCTGCCACCCTGGCAGCGCGCCTGAGAGTACACCCATGAGCCAACCGACGCCGGATAACTAACCGGTATTCTGGCCCCTTCCAACCGGAGGGGATCAGATTGGTGGGCGAAGGAGCACCTCAACATCCTGATCACGGGACTGACCGGTGTCGGTAAAACCTGGTTGGCCTGCGCTTTGGCACACAAGGCCTGCCGGGAGGGGTACACGGTCATGTACTTGCGCTTAACCCTGCTGTTGCGAGACCTGATGATCGCCAAGGGCGACGGGCGCTATCCGAAGCTGCTGGCCACGCTCGCCAAAGTCGATGTGCTGCTCCTGGATGATTGGGGCTTGATGAAGATGAACGCCGAGAACCGGCGTGACCTGCTGGAAGTGCTGGAGGACCGCCACGGCAGGCGTTCGACCATCGCGACCAGCCAGCTGCCCATCGAGGAGTGGCACGCTGTGATCGGTGATCCGACACTCGCTGACGCCATCCTGGACCGGCTGGTTCACAACGCCTACAAGATCAATCTCAGGGGAGAGTCCATGCGAAAACGCCAGGCCAAGTTGACGAGCACCACCGGTTCCGAGTAACAATGCAACCCCCGCTTTATACTCGCAATGACTTTGACTTGACCGTCACGGAGTCCGCAGACCTCAATATCGATAACAAATGTTCATTATTTCGGCCCGGTATGGGTAACACCCAAGGCCTCCAGTCGGCTGGTTAACAGCGCAATGGCTTTGGCATAGCGTTGAGACAACGATGCGGCCTGGGCCTCGGGTAAGTCACGAAGGCGCTCAGGGTCAGTATTGTCCAGCAGATCGCAAAGCTTCACTTGCATTGCACCTATAGTCCCCTGCTCCGCCAACCACTCGATACGTTGCGCATAGGTACGGTCATCATCCGGATTTTTGGTCAGCGCACTGACGATGTCAATGGTTTCGTCCGAGTAACCCCGTTGGTGCAGGTCATCTGCGGTGATACCGCAATCTTCCATCACGTCGTGCAACAGGGCGGCGTGGCGGACATCCTCTCCCGCATCGGGAAACAGCGCCTGCAAGCGCATATGTACACGCAGCGGATGCTGGGCATAAGCGTGGCCAGCCTTGTCGGTTTGCCCGGCATGCAGTTTGATGATCCAGGAAACCGTGTCATGTACGCGCCGCTCTCTTGCCCAGCGATCCCATGTCTCATCCGTGACCTTGTCGTCATCAAAAATGCCACAGACATCGAGTGTATAAATCTGGCCGGCAAGATCCGCATGGAAGTCCTCGTCGACGCCGGGCAGGCCGTTACCCTCGGTATCGGTGACACACTGGGTTAGCAACAATAATTCATCCCTGAATACCAACTCGACAGGGGGTTCTCCCCAGACGTGCTCCATCGCTTCGCTCAAGGATTCAACCTTCTGCGGACGACGTTCTTCTGGGCCAGGAATAAGGTAATGCAATTCCGTAGCCCAGTAGTGATTAACGCAATACCGTACAATTGCCTTGATCGCCGCCCATTCCTCGATGGAGGCATCGACGGCGGCGAAGGCATAGTCTGTGCGGTTAATGGTGATCATAGCCCTGGCTTAAGACACACTTACTGTTTGATGGAGAGGCTTTCAGCTCTTTTCATGGCACTCTGACCGCGCGACTTGTCGCTGAAATAGGCCTTGAGCAGTGCATCAACCTCATCAAAGGTAGTGAGAGATAATGCCTGGTTTGCCGTGACAGCTTGCTCCAAGATTTTATTGGCCTTTTGCAGCTGTTCCAGCGCGTACTCGTAATACTCAATCTGACGTCTGACGCGCTTGCTATCGCCATGGATATCCCGATGCGCGTGGGCCAGATTCAGCCCCATATCCGCGGCCTTGATATACAGTTCGAGCCAATCGGATTCCTTGGCTAAGACCTGCCTGTTCTCTGCTTTCACCATATTGCTAATCGCTTCACGGGCATCGGGCTTATCGTTATAGGTGAGCCAGTTCCGGTAGGCTGTATCGCGAACCAGCTTCAAATGACCCGCATCATCAATCTTGAAGTTCAATTTATCCGGATTAATCCGTTCATCGGCAATTCTCCCTTCTTCAGGCCTGAATTTCAGCACCAGCAGCTGCTTTGAATGCTGGTTGGCGTTGGGAAAATCAGGGCATATTTGCTTAACCTTAGGAATAATGGTGTTCTTTAAATACGCGGCAGGATTGGCAGCCAGCAGCGAGCTTTTTACCTGGTCATTCTCGTATTCAGCAATCACGCTGACATACGCGTGTTGGCACCAGGCTTTGCCGGCTGAATAGAAATGAGAGTGTGTAACCAGCCCCGGCGCTCTGTGGAGAACGTAATCAGTAGATTCTGGGTAGTCGTCGACCGATTTTTTATCCCGGCTCACAGCAGCGGGTTTCAGCTTTGGCTGATCCTTGGCACCGCACAGTACCGGCAGATCATCCCACTTGCCGCTACTAAAACCACCGTAGACCGGAAAGAGATCGTCCCATGACACCATCTTGCGCTGGTCCCGGTCATACCAAGAATTGTGTCCCCTTAAGCCCATGTAAGGCGCATCACCAGCGAGCTGACGATACTCCTCGGCAGTGAAGTTGTGATTATCCTGGGATTGATAGGCTTTGTAGCTAATCACCCCCGGTAGCCTGGAACAGGACGGCCGCTTATCCCGATCAAGGTACTGCTTGAACGAGATAACAAAGACATTGCCGTATTCGGTGGTGATGATTTCCTGTGCATGTGCCGAAGAAATTCCCACTGCTGCAACCATAAGGATCAACCGAAGCGGCCTGTACCAACGAAACATCGCAGAGTCCCTTGTCCTGGTTAATGGATAGGATGGATTCCCTCTCCGGCCTGAGGGTAACTGCCAGCCATAAACCTTCACCTACCTTAAACCGATATCATAACCGCATGGAGGGAAGACCGAGCCATTGGGCCCATGAAACCGTCAGGTTTAGACAAAATGCCAGAGCTTCGCCAGTCGTGCGATGAAATCCATCGGGCTTCAATCTAAAAAGGAAGTGTCTGCTCAGAACGGTGGCGCTGGTAACGCCCAGCACCCTCGTCCTGGGCGGCCACCGGGTGGGGCATAATACACACCCTAAAACCAATAGCTTACCGCTCAACTGCGGAATCTCGAAGCGTCAGCTATGATGCCCGACAGTGCCAGACGTTGCCTGCCAATGCCGGTCATTCCCACTCGATTATCAATAAGCATCTTTTATCTTTTATTTTCAACGGGTTATTTTTCTGCTAATCGGCAATACCATGAAAAATACCACGTGCAGAATTTGCTGCAAATCGCCTCGTAAATTACCGTGAGAACACCACAACCCCGCACACTTGCAGGATTGGTTGACTTACCAGGCCTCTATACATCTGCTTTGGCATATGCCGCATCAACCGGAGGGTATTAGAATGTCAACTTCTGAACGCCATGTACGACTCTTTCGCAACGGACGCAACCAGGCACTACGCATCCCTCGCGAGTTCGAGCTGGAGGGTGAGGAAACACTCATCCACAAGGAAGGTGACCGGCTGATCGTGGAGCCGATCCGAAAAGGCAGGCTGCTGGCGCTGCTAGCCTCTCTGGCTCCCTTGACTGAACCCTTCCCCGATATCGATGATGACTTGCCTCCACTGGATGACGAGCTGCTGTGAGTGCATCACTGGCGTACCTGCTGGATACCAACATCCTGTCCGATCTTGTCCGCAATCCGCAAGGCTTAGTAGCCGCAAAGATCACCAAGGCAGGCGAGGCTACTGTCTGCACCAGCGTCATTGTCGCCACAGAACTGCGCTATAACGCAATCAAGTCAAACTCTGCAAAACTTGCGGAACGCGTTAACCTGATCCTCTCGGCACTGGAAATCCTGCCACTCGAAACACCCGCCGACCACCAGTACGCATCATTACGCCATCACCTCACACGTCAGGGAACACCAATTGGGCCAAATGATCTACTGATTGCTGCACATGCCCCCGCGAATGACCTTACGGTAGTGAGTGCAACTGTCGGTGAATTCTCGCGGGCTCCTGGACTGAAAGTAGAGAATTGGTTGCAGAACTAGCCATCGACGCCAGGCTTTACCGTGGAGAGAAATGTTCGTGACTGCTGTCGCAAATGATCGTTAACGGTCTTTCCAGGAAAACCCTGTCGGGATGTGCCCCGCAAAATATTTTGATAAATTCGACACATCAAAGCGAGGATTGGTTAAATGACGCGGTTCGGATACGCAAACGGAGTGACTGCAGGCACCTCGCCGTCTTGCTCGTCACTGATCTTTCTACTTTTCTCTTTCTCACTCCAGGCGGCAACACTTGAAGAAAAGCGTACCGCGAGGATGCAAATGATCGGCCCGGTCATTGCCAGCATGCCAAGCTATACCATCCATAGCGATATGGCGGTACGCAAAGGGAACAGGCTCACTTGCGAGACAGGCCGGAGCCGCGCGAATATACAGGCTGAAGCTGAGAAGCTCGAAGCGCAGAAACAGACCTTATGGCAAGAATGGGATGAAAAAAATGCACAGCTGAACGCCCGTCTCGGAGATAGAAATGCCGCACAAAAAACCATGCAAAAAGCGGACGAGCTTAGTCAACGCTACCGGCGTGGTGAAATCACTTTAGCGAAATATAAATCCATACAAAAACAATATCAGGATCAGGCACGAGAGAGATTCGTCCGTATTCAGCAAGAAAAAGATGCGGTCTCTGAAGAGTACGGGGCACGCATTGATGAGATCACCCGGCAGCAAAAAGCTCTCTGGCGCGATAATCCAGCCGGACGACTTACCCTCACCGTGCTCCATCAGCCAGAAAGAAGCACAGAAATGATCCTGCCGCTCCATTACGGCGCGCCGACAGACAACTTTGTTGCTGAATTGAATGAGGCCGTAGAGCCGTTTGTTGCGACCTGTGGCGACGCAAACCTGGCCTATGTCTCCCACTATTACCGGGATGCTTTCCGCTATGGTGAGGAAGACAATCCCGTCATCTCCTTTCGCTACAACATCGAAGGTAATCGCCTGAGCCCGGTTGCCTGCGATACGCCGATGTGCCGGACGGTCATGGCAACGCAAGGTAACAGCGCCGATCCTCGGGATAATCCTGATCTTTCGCTCGCGGGTTTTATCGAAGGTGAGTTGGCGAAAGCCAAGAACACCGCAGATTACCGCAATGCGTTTGCCTATGAGCAAGGGCGGCGCGAGGGCATCGTCTACAGGCTCGATCCCTACTGGGAGCGCTATGAGGGGTTTGATATCGCCCGTCGCATCTTCGAGGGAGAGTTTGGCGAGGTCCCCAATACACCGGAATTCAAAGCCTTCTATATCGGTCTGGCCACGTCCTACTCAAAGCGCTGCGAAGCCCATGTTGCGCAGTGGCAAACTTTCGAGCGCAAGTATGACGCCTATGAGGGCACGGACCATAATCTCGACGGATCGAGGACCATCCATACCTCTGAACAAACCAAGACCTACCGGATTGATGCGCGGTTTGGCGCACACTGGGCGCAGTTTGATTCCGACCTCAACAGGGCCGTTCTGGATAAGGGAATCTTTCAGGGCTTCGGGCTTGTGCTTGGCCTGCACGGCGAGATGGAATCCTTCCTCAACAATCATGCCTGCGACAGCGCGACTGTTCAGCAGATGACCGGGAACTTCATCCGCGCGGCAAACGGCCAGCCATCGGTGCAACAGGCCGGGCTGCGTTTTGCCGGAGCGGCGACTGAAAGCGATGCGCCCACCAAGACTGGGACGCCACCACCGCCCTTTACACCTGTCGCAAGTGCGAAAGAAGAAAATGAAACCGTCAATGCGGCGGTCAAAGCCTTTGGCGGGGGCGGTCTGTTCGGGGAGGACTGGAAAAAACCAAAAATGAGCGAAAAGGAGTTTAACCGGGAAGTGGACCGCGTCGCCGGAGAAAGTCAGGATAATCTCAATCGCGCTGCGCGCAATGCTGAGCAATCACTTGATGAGCTCGACAATGCAACGCGGGATAAAACTCAACATTCTCAACCGCAGCAACAAGAGAGTACCGCTCAAACCACAGCAGAGCGCCGTGAGCGCATCCGCCGCATAGATCAGGACACCAATGAACAAATCCAGGCATTGATTCAGGCGCAGCATCAGGCACAGGTCGAGGCCGCTGAAGAATTCCGGCAGAAGATGCAATCGGCCTCCGTTGAGGAACAGACCCGCCTGCTCCAGGACTATAGAGCGCGTCAAAGCGCCGAGGGTGAGCGGATGCGCGAGCAGGTCCAGCAGCTCAGGGCCGAGGCCAATGAGAAAAAGAGACAGCTTTAGGCTGATTGTTGTTGTCGTCAGTTACGCCGTGCTGAACGTCGCCTGCACGCCCACCGTCTTATCGACGCCGCCCCCTCAGAGCAGTGATGGTCACGCTCTTGAGATTCAGGACCGGGGCACCTACGGCATTGAACTGCGCTACCGGTATCACTAGGTTGCCACTGGAGACAACAACAATGAACCAACAGGAAAGTTTCGAGCAATATGCGATGTCTCTACTCGAAAAGCCCGAGCTGGCTGAAGCCATCAGACACGGACAGGAGCTGCTGCGCGCCAGCGTGCCAGATGCCGATCCAGTGTCGCTGGAGAAGCTGCCTGCCGCGTCGGTAGAGACTGCGCTCAATGCACTTTTGAACGTCGTTAACCACGGGCTCACGCTGCCACAACCGCGGCTTATAATGCGCTTGCCGCGAGAGAACAACGAAGGACATATTCCCGGCACTCGAGGGCTGCATGACAATCCGGATACGTTCTACCGTATCATACCGGTGAGTTCGGATAGCGACTTTATTCTGGAGGGCGTCTTTGAAGGAGAGCCGGGTACTATCGTTGAGCTCTCCCTGCTTTCGCGGCAATGGGAGACACTTGCCAACTTTTCGAAACCCCAACTGCTGCAACGGCATCAACGGAAGTTTCGCGTGCAGGTTGGTCAGGAGCAGGCCGAGGAAGACACCTTGTTTATGCGCAGCCGTGACGACGTGGAAATGCTGATCGTACGGGAAACCCTCTCACGCTGGGGCAGGCAGCAACCCTGCGCATTGCATCTATCGCCTGTACAGCCTGTGAACCAGGCAGACGGCATCGACCTCGACGGCGAATTCGACAAGGCATTGGAAAGGGTGCGGCGTTGGTTCGAGCAATGCGTCGCCCTGCAAAGTGAACCATTATCCTTACCGGCCAACACAATGCCGCAGCCTGTTATCACCTCCGAGTTCGGCAAGCTTGTGACACAAGCGTATGCAATTGGCCATTTTGACCTGGCGGAAGGCCAGGCTATGATAATTACAGTGTCGCTGGGCAGCGCGAGCTATTTTGTGGTCCCGGTAACCAACCTCTGGGGCGTCAGTGAAAACCCGGCAAGCCAACAGTCCAGCCTTAACAATGATCAGGCCGTAGCCAATGCAGACGGCAGCTACACCTTCGTTGTCTCGCCTACCGACCCCGGGGTTCTCAATTGGGTAGATACCAGCCCGCTACGACGCGGGTTCCTGTTTCTGCGATGGGCCGGCCTGGATCCGGCCGCACCGTCCTCGGATGAAATCTTGCTAGCAACTCGGACCTGCACGATCAACGAATTGCAGCAATATTTGCCGGCAGATACCCGATGGATTGATCCAGTACAACGTGAACAGGCACTTTTGCGGCGCCAGCAGGAACACCTTGCTCGCTATACTATTATCGACCGGAGCACTAACTGATGGATGAGTTCGTAGACAGACGAGACAAATGGCAACCGAAATCACGCCCCGATTGGGTAGCGCGATTAAACGAGGAAGGCTCGGTGCTCGATATGGAGAGCATCGTGCCACTTGACGAAGACTCGCTGATTGCCAGCGCGATCAGAAAAACCGGATTGAGTGATTTCGGTGAAGACGGCTGGCACGAACACTTTCATCAGTTAATTACCGCTATTAACAACGAAGCCCAACTGAATTTCATGGGCCGCATACTGACCCGCAATGACATGGTGAACTTCCTCGCCATCCGCCTCCAAGTCCAGGATCTTTACAAGCGCCACCCGGAAATTAACGAACAAACAATCAGTGAGCCAGTTATGTTTTTGGGGCATGGTCGCACAGGAACCACGATCTTGCTGGAAGTGCTCTCACGCGACCCGCAGTTCAGGGTCGTCAAACGCTGGGAGGCAATGTACCCCTGCCCGCCGCCTGAGGAAGCGACGTACGCCGACGACCCGCGTATTGAAAAAGCCCACAAAGAAATTACTATTTTCGATCGTATCACGCCGGAGTGGCGCGCCATGCACAAGTTCGGCGGCGATTTGCCGGTTGAATGCGCTGAATTTCTTTATGCGTGTTTTCTGTCGAACGTGTTTCCATGCGCTTATCAAATTCCATCTTACGTCGAGTACATGGGCACACAGGATCCCCTGTACACCATCCGCTGGCATGAAAAAATACTCAAACTTCTCCAGTGGAAATACAAGAGAAAGCACTGGCTGCTGAAAAACCCGATCTGGATCGATATGATTCCACAGGTTCTGGAAGTTTATCCTGATGCAAAGATTATCCTCACCCACCGGGACCCAGTGGTTGTTGCCGATTCGATCGTTAATGTGATGGGGACCCTTTACTGGTGGCGCACTGATGATCCCTGGGGGGGGGGCATGATGGAGGAACTTGTCATGCCCAATAATCGCGCCCAATCACAAAACAACCTGATCCGGTGGATGGAGGAAGGCGTACTGAAGCCGGGCGCCCACAGTAACGTTCTCTACCAGGATTTTATGTCAGATCCGACAGCGGTTATCCGCCAAATCTACCAAGACCTCAGCCTGACACTGACAGCAGAGGCGCTGGACGCAATGCTCAAGTATCTGGACGATCGTCCTCAAACCAAGTACGGGAAATACAAATACAAGAGTATTGACGGCGCGGCACTGCAGGTTGAAAGGAAACTGTTTAAGCACTACCAGGACTACTTTGGTGTGGAAAGCGAGATATAGGCTTCACGCTATACTGCAGTGGCCAAGACCCGGGGCCGCGCGGTGATGGTTTCGTCACTCGGCTCCTGACACGGCAGCGCCCTCGACCTCCAGCAACGGATACCGTGCCGCCTGCTGTCCGGTAAGAAGCGGCCGTGCCTCGGCCACGCGCGCGGCGGCAAGTTGCAGGTCGTTGTTGGAGTCGAGCCACGGATCTTGAAGCTGTGCCACCTGTCGGTAGGGATTTTTTCATCGACCGCAATCTGTACTGAAGCCCAGTTTTCCGGTACCGCCGTTTCAGGTTGCACTACAGTCGGTGCAAGTGATCACCCGCCAAGCAAGACTTCCCTAATCATGAGCCCCACCTTCGTCTGAACGTTCGGGGGTCGCAGCCGCTAGATTGTCGTCACCGGACCACCTGCGTAACAAATCGGTGATACGGCGGACGACCACATAGAACAGGGGAATGAAGAAAGTAGCCAGAATCATTGCAGCGATCATGCCGCCGAGAACCGCCGTGCCTATGGCGATACGTGTGGTGGCACCGGCACCACTGGCGAAAGCAAGCGGCACCACGCCCATACTGAACGCAACCGAAGTCATCAGGATAGGCCGCAAACGCACGCGCGCAGCCTCCTTGGTTGCCTCGATCAGTTCCATACCCTGATCCTCCAGCGCGCGTGCAAACTCCACCAGAAGGATGGCGTTGCGCGCGGTCACGCCGACGGTGGTCAGGATCCCGACCTGAAAGAACACGTCGTTGGGCAGGCCTCGAACCATAGCCGCAAGCACCGCCCCAAGCACGCCCAGCGGGACCGCCAGCATGACAGAAATGGGGATCGTCCAGCTTTCATAGAGCGCGGCGAGCGCCAGAAACACCACCAATGCCGAAAGCGCGTAGAGCAGCGGTGCCTGGGCGCCGGCTTGGCGTTCCTGGTAGGACACGCCACTCCACGCCCCGGCCACGCCATCCGGAAGTCGCGAGATCAACCGCTCAATCTCAGCCATGGCCTCGCCAGTGCTGTATCCAGGAGCCGGCTCCCCCTGAATCTGGCGCGACGGAACCCCGTTGAAGCGTTCAAGACGCGGCGATCCATACCCCCACTGCCCACTGGTGAATTCACTCAAAGATGTCATGTCACCATCAGATGTCCGCAGATACCATTCATCAAAGTCCTCCGGCAGCATTCGGAATGGGGCATCGCCTTGGACATAAACCCGTTTGACACGCCCCTCATGAAGGAAGTCGTTGACGTATTGCGAACCCCAGGTCACTGACAACAGCTGATTGATCTCGGCAAGCGACACGCCGAGGGCCTGCGCCTTTTCGTGGTCAATGTCGACTTGGTAGCGTGGGTTGTCGGCCAGACCATTGGGACGCACATTGGTGAGAACCGGACTCTGGGCCGCCATTTGCAGCAGTTGGTCCTGAGCCCCCATGAGCGCTTCATGCCCGATGGCCCCGCGATCCTGTAAGCGCAATTCGAAGCCCAGTGCTTGCCCCAATTCCCGGATCGGCGGCAGGTTGAACGTGAAAACGCGCCCGTCACTCACCAGACCGAAAAGCTCACGGTTCGCCCGTTGAATAACGGCGTCGGCGCTTTGCGTCTCGGGATCGCGTTCGCTCCAGGGCTTGAGACTGATGAACGCCTGTCCCGTGTTCTGCGCCCGACCGCCAAAACTGAAGCCGGCAGTCGTAAACAGCCCCTGCACCGCATCCTGCTCCAGAAAGTAATTCTCGATCGTCTTTATCGTGGCGATCGTGCGCTGCTGCGTCGCACCGGCGGGCAACTGATACTGCGCCACGATGATCCCCTGATCCTCCGCCGGCAGGAACCCGCCAGGCAAGCGCGCAAAGAGGACGGCCACCAGGCCGAATATGGCCAGAAACGCAAATGTGTAGGGCCAGGCGTGACGCGCCGTATGGCCAACCAGCCGGACATAGCCCCGGGTCAGACGTCCCAACCCTGTTTCGAACCAGCCAAACAATCTTTGCAGCAAGGTTCTGTGGTGGGAGGGTTTTAGCACCCGGGCACACAGCATGGGACTCAGGATCAGGGCCACCAAGACCGAGAGGGCCATGGCTCCTGCAATACTCAAGGAGAACTGGCGGTAAATTGCCCCCGTGGAGCCGGAGAAAAAGGCCATGGGAATGAAGACTGCCGAAAGCACGACACCGATACCGACGAGCGCGCTGGTGATCTGTCCCATGGATTTGCGCGTCGCCTCCATCGGATTCAGGCCATCCTCATGCATCACCCGCTCGACGTTCTCCACTACCACGATGGCATCATCCACAAGAAGACCGATGGCCAGTACGAGACCGAAAAGGGTGAGCATGTTGATGGAGAAACCGAAGGCCGCCATGATCGCAAAGGTGCCTAGCAGCACCACCGGGATCGCGATCGCCGGTATCAGGGTGGCTCGCCAACTCTGGAGAAACACCAGCATGATCAGAATCACCAGCGCAATTGCCTCGATGATCGTTTCGACCACCGCGTCAATAGAGGCCTCAACGAAGGGGGCGGTCTGAAAAGGATAGCGAACTTCTACACCCTCTGGAAAAGAAGGCTGGAACTCCAGGATGCGCGCCTTGATAGTCTCCGCGACGGCGAGCGAATTGGCGCCCGGGGCCATATTGATGCCCATCCCGGCAGCCGGCTCGCCGGCATAAAAGCTGTCGATGTGGGCCGCACCGCCGCCCAACTCGATACGGGCGACATCCCCCAGGCGCACCCGAGAGCCGTCGGGCGCGCTCTTGAGCAGGATGTCGCGGAACTCTTCGGTCGAGGTGAGCAAGGTCTGAGCGGTAACCGTGGCATTGAGCTGCTGGCCCTCGACCGCGGGCAGCCCGCCGAGCTGACCGGCGGTGACCTGGGCGCCCTGCGCCTCAATGGCAGCACTCAAGTCGGCGACAGTGAGGCCGTACTTGATCAAAGCCGAAGGATTCAGCCAGATCCGCATCGCATATTCCGAACCTAAAACAAACACGCTGCCGACACCAGTCACCCGCCCGATCGGTTCGGCCAATTCGGAACTGATGAAATCGGAGAGATACTGTTTGCTGAGACGACCGTCGGTGGAAACGAACGCTATCACCATCATAAAGCCGCTGCTGGCTTTCTCTACACTGATTCCCTGTTGACGCACCACTTCGGAGAGCCGCGGCTCGGCCAGCTTGAGCTTGTTCTGTACCTGGACCTGGGCGATGTCCGGGTCGGTGCCGGCCGCAAAGGTAAGGGTTATCGTGGCATGCCCCGAGGAATCTGCCGTCGAGGTCATATATAGCAGGTTGCCGAGACCGGTCATCTCTTGCTCGATGACCTGAACCACCGTGTTGGAAACGGTATCCGCCGATGCGCCTGGGTAATCCGCCTGGATCTCGACGGCCGGCGGCGCCACCGTGGGGTACCGTTGGATCGGCAAAACGAAGATCGCCATGATGCCGGCGAGCATGGTGACCATCGCCAGCACCCAGGCGAAAACGGGCCGGGAAATAAAAAAACTGATCATTTCACGGCGTCCTTTTCTTGCGAGGAGCCAGTCTTCGAACTGTCCGTGCCGCTCGCTTTCCGGTTGCCGGAAGGCTGCAACTGAATATCCGCAGTGACCGGCTTGACCTTGGCGCCGGGACGAATTTTCTGCAGACCGGACACGATCAGACGATCACCCGGCTCCAGGCCTTCATCAACCAGCCAGGAACCGCCGATCGCCCGGGTTGTCTCCAGCTGGCGCTCCACGACTTCGCCCTCGGCGTTCACCAACAGCGCCGTGGCCTCCCCCCGCGGGTTGTGGCTTATGCCTTGCTGGGGCGCCAGGAGCGCGTCCTCCCGAATCCCCTCGCTCACCCGGACGCGTACATACATCCCGGGCAGGAGATCCTCGTCCGGATTGGGAAACACGGCTCTGAGAGTGACGGAGCTTGTGCTTTGACTGACAGTTACATCCGTTACGTCGACGCGTCCCCGGTGGGGGTACGCTACGCCGTCTTCGCGCAACAAAACGACCCCGGCCTGATGGGGGCCGGTTTCGGCTACACGTCCACCTTTTAGCGCATCACGTATGCGTCTTAGCTTTTCGGCGGGCAGTTGGATATCGACATACATTGGGTCTAGCTGCACCACGCGCACCAGCGGTTGGGCTTGATTGGCGGTCACCAGTGCGCCGACCGTGGACAGCGTCGGGCCCGTTCGTCCGGTGATGGGAGCCTTGACCTCGGTATACTCCAGCTCGATACGCGCAGTTTCCGCCCTGGCCTCGGAGCGTGAAACATTCGCACGCGCACCCTCCAACGCCGACAGAGCCTCGTCTCGCTGACGCTCGCTTACCGCATTCGTCTCAAACAGTTTTGAGGCGCGTGCCCATTCCCGCTGCGCCTGCCGCAAGTCGGCCTGCGCGCTTTCCAGTTCGGCTTCAGCACTTTGGTACGCGGCCCGATAGCGGTTCGGGTCGATTTGGTACAGCACGTCGCCGGCCGTTACGTAAGCGCCCTGCGTGAAAACCCGTTTCTGCAAGATCCCCGAGACTTCGGGCCTCACTTCGGCGATACGGAAAGCGGCGGTTCGTCCAGGCAAGTCCATCGATAGGGTCAACCGCTGGGGCTGTAATTCGACCACTCCGACTTCGGGCGGCAGTGCAGATGGCCCGGCATTGACCTGCTCGGAACCATCATCACAGGCAGTGAGCAGAAAACCCGCCGCCAGCCAAAGAAGCAGAATGCGAAAACCAAGCATACGCACCACCATCTCCATAGTTGCTTATTACCGTTTTGCCGGGCATGCACTCGTACATGCAGGATTTCCACCCGCCGGGGAAGTTTCCCGCGCCGCCGGGCATTCCGAACTTGCATATCGTCTGACAACAGCATACATTCATGCATGTATATAAGCAAAGACTAACCTAGCGCCGGCGCCTTCGCGCGCAGTACAAGAATAAGGAGGACTCGCTTATGAAACGAACTAAGGCGGCAGCCGCAGAAACGCGAGAGAGCATCCTTGATGCAGCCGAACGGATGTTCTTCGAACACGGTGTCTCCCGGAGCACACTTGAGCAGATTGCGTCCGCCGCCGCCGTGACGCGCGGCGCGGTGTATGGGCACTTCCAGAACAAGTCGGACCTATTCAATGCGGTTGTCGAGCGGGTGCGGATGCCCATGGAAAGCGCTTTTCATCGGCTGTTTGAGACCTCGGACACGCTAGAAGATCTGGAGCGTCTTTGCGCTGCGGCTCTAACCGAAGTCCACGAGGATGAACGCCTGCGTCGGGTCTATACGATCCTGTTGCTGAAGTGCGAATACACAAACGATGTGAGCGGTCTGATCGAACGCGAGCGTGCAGTGAGGGAAGACATGACAAGGTCGTTGACGCACTTTTTCAGCCGACTGCAGGAGGATGGGCAGAGCACAACGGAGAGGGAGCCACGCGTGTTGGCACTCGCCCTCTACGCCTACATGCGGGGCCTGTATACCGACTATCTCCACTCGCCAGAATGGTACCGGATGCCCGACGACGCGGAGCAGCTGGCTCGGTATTTCTTTGCGCCGCTGAAGCCGGCTAATCCCAATATTTCATGAATGAGCTGGTGATAGCTGGGTTCACAGTCGCGCCGGTCATATCGGCGTACCACGGGACGCATCTGGTTATTATTCGATCGATTCAGGGAAAATGGGCTTATGGTGCATGGTAATTAGCAAAGTCTAGATACGCGCGTATCGAGCAAAATACGAAAACCGATTGATGATGACGACCCGTTCATTGTATCAATCACCGATTAATCAGATGTCCCCTAATCTTAGGAATAGAACACATACTCGGCATTCTGGGGAGATTTGGTTAAAGCCCAGTATTTGACCAAACGCCATGGTGAGTTGGTTGTGGTGCGACCATCCTTATTTTTGTACCAGTTATCGACATGAGGAGACCCCCAAACCATCCGCGCATTTTCACTATCCATCTGATTGTTGTATTCTTCGCACACCTGCTCGGAACACTCCATCGCTTTCATATTCTCATCAAATAACAATTTCAGACAACCCAGAATATAGTGCATCTGGCATTCCGAATGAAAAATAATACTGCCTGCATGGGCAAGATTGGTATTTGGGCCGTAGAGCATGAAAAAGTTAGGGAATTTCGGAACCGTGATTCCCAAGTAGGCGCGCGCACTATCACCCCAATCATCGCGCAAATTAATCCCACCATTGCCGACGATTTTCATGGGAGCAAGAAACTTCTGTGTTTCGAATCCGGTCGCATAAACCACTGCATCTACCGGGTATTCAGCGCCATCTTCAAGAATAATAGCGTTGTCTATCAGCTTCTGAATCGGCTCAGTGACCAGTTCAACATTATTTCTCTGCAATGCAGTCAGCCAGCTGCCATCATCCTGAAGAATGCGCTTACCATAAGGCGGGTAATCGGGCAATATTTTGGCGAGCAGATTGGAGTCATCGCCCACCTGAGATACCATCGAATCGGTCAACCACTGCCGATGCTGCTCATTGGCCTCACTAACAGATAGCGGCACCCCTGCCCAATCCGGGTCGACTCTGCAAGCCTCGTATAAGCCTTCAGCGGAGGTATAAAAAAGCCAAAAACGATACCACCGCGAGTAATAGGGTATCTTTTCAAGCAGCCATTTTTGCCCCTCTCCCACCGAGTTCCGATAGCGTTCATTGGGCAAGGCCCACGGCGCAGATCGCTGGAACACATAGAGTTGTTCAACTTCCTCGGCGAGTTCAGGTACAATTTGATAAGCGCTGGCACCAGTACCGATCACCGCAACACGCTTCCCGCCAAGCTTCACACTCTCGGGCCAACGAGACGAATGGAATTGTTCTCCTGAGAAGGTATCCCGACCTTCGAACGCTGGTATCTTTGCGCGATTTAGCTGGCCCACCGCACTGATCACTGCATTGACCGTTATTGTCTGAGAATTATCTCCACAAACCATGCTTGCAGCCCACGAACAATCGCTTTCATTGTAAAGGAGTTCTTCGACCTGGGTATTGAACTGAATCTTGTCATATATCCCATATTTCCTGGCACATGATTCGAAATATGCAAAAATCTCATCTCTTTGCGAGAAATGCTCGGTCCAGTCGTTCTTTGGCTCAAATGAGTAGGAGTAAAAATGGTTTGGAACATCCACTCGACAACCCGGGTATGCATTTTCAAGCCAAGTGCCGCCAACAGAACTATTCTTTTCAACAATTATGTAATCCAGCCCTGCCTGCTCCATTCGAATTGCCGCGAGAATACCAGACATACCTGCACCTATAATCAACAGCCTGAACGGTGCTTCGCTGACACTCCACTGCTGCGGTTCGAGGTCGACCAGTCTACGATCTGCGCCGTCTACCGATAATTCCTCAACTAAGAACTCAAAATACTGCTCGTCCAGTTCTTTCCCGGCGAGAAAGCTTGTCATCTGATGCAGGGTGCTTTCCTGAATTTCCACCGGCGGCTTGCAGCCTCCGTCTCGATAGGATGCAATTGCTGTAACTGCCAACTCCCGTACCGCTTCTTGATCCTTTATGGAGAGACTACCCTGCTCGCTCAATACCTCCGCGGAGAGTGGCTTTATTTCTCCATTGAGGACTGCATTGCTGCCGGTTAGGTGAACCAATGACATGATCAACGCAGGCGTGCATGCTTCAGTAAGCGCCTGTCTAATGAACTCGTCGCTTTCGGTAATTTGACTAAGCTGCATGAAAAATTCTCGGTATTACTGGTCTATTAACATCACCACGCACACCTATTTACGTGCACTATAGCTGTAACAGAGAATTCACATTATCGACGTTTTCCAGATGTCTGATGTTCTCCACTATCGAAAGAATGGTTTTTTCGGACATTGTCGAGCCACAAAAATTAACAAACTTGTCGGTAACCTTATCCCAGTCAGCCTTTGTATCTTCCGTCCAGGGATCACCATCTGCATACTCAGCTTCACACAAATACTCCCTGCCCCTGGCAATCACCTTCATGGTGGCCGGTGTTTTCCTAAATCGCCGAATTCGAGTTTCCCGCAAAGCCCGTGTCACATCCTCACGGGCAGCAGTGTTTTCAGCTGTTTCAATCTTCTTGGTGAAAGCCCACAATGTCGGATCGTTTATATTTTCGTCATTATACCAGTCAGGCCCAGGCGTTTTGCCGTGAGCGACCAGCGCCAACACGTAAGGGATATGAAAAGCGCCCGTAAATGGCGCACAGTGATCACTATCGATAGAGGACGGGGGTTCCCTGAAAATCTTGAGCGCGTAGGCCATAGGGTTCAGGTAAATGATGATTTTGTCGATGTCTGTCGGCGACAAATTTTCCTGTTCCATCAACCGCCGCAGCATATCAATTGGCGGGTGTGTATAGCGACAGGAAGGGTAAAATTTTATAGCCGTCTCCAGAATCCACCATTTTGTGCCGAGTTCATCCAATAAAAGCTCACTGTCGGTACTAAAGCAGCCTTGCGCTAGCGTGAAACGATCATCATCAAGCCCTCCTGCTTCCTCGCCTACATAGCCAACTTCCGCAAACATGGCTGCCAGAACACCCGACTGTGCCGTCGTAGGGTAATTCGCATACTTAAACGATGGATGAGCAGTGCGAGACGACATGGTCGAAGCGGTTGGGGTCGGGGCAATCCAGCTGGCTATGCCAAATGCTTCAAACATTTGTCTGGCAGACAATTTCCGAATGACCGCAGACGTCGCAGCCACTCCCATGGTGGCGAAGCCCATCCCCTGAACAGATGCCCACTTGAACGAACCATCATCGGCTTCAGCAATAACCTGAAGTGCCAGGTTCAAGCGCGCGTTGATATCGAAACCCAATGCTGCGGCCAGAATCATATCCTTGCCGGAACTATTGGCACGTTGCGCTTCCGCCAAAGCAGCCGCAACATTAAATGCAGCAAAATGACTGGAGGTAAAAAAGGTGTCATCGGCATCGAGAAGGTTCATTGCTTCGGCATTGGCCATAGCAGCAAGTGAGGAGGGCACCCTTTGATCGAGCCCGAACACGCTGGCTTCCTCATGGCCACCCATGGAGAGCAGAATCTGGTGCATCATTTTTGTCCGCTTTTCATTGCCCGCAGCAATACCGCATATAATTGTATCCAGTATGACCAGCTTGGTGTATTCAGCTACTTCTGGCGGCAGCTCGGTATACTGGGTAGTAGTGACAAAATCTGCGAGTCTGGTAGTAAGTTTAGCGGTCATAATAGTTTACGGGCGAACCCCAGTTATTCTGAGCAATTCTTTAGCGGAAGCACTGTTCAGAATAACTGGGGAGGTGAAAGGGAAGAATCGTTACCGCTATTCGTTTAATCGCCTATGTCGTAGGACAGTGTAATTCCGTATGTGCGCGGATCACCATAGGCGGAAGCAAGTGAAAAGGTAGATTGAATCTGATGCGTTATCCACTCCTCGTCGGTCAGGTTACGGCCCCAAACGGTGACTGTTAAACCACTGTTTCTACCACGCTGAAAGTTAATATCGGAAAACACCAGGCTGGCGTTAATCAGTGTGTATTCATCCCCGCCCACCAGATCTGTAGCATTAAAAAACGTGGGCTCGCTCCAGTTAGCGCTGGCCCGAGCCTCAACAGTGGCCCAGTTTAACGGCACTTCATACGACACTTTAAGAGAAGCAGCCTGCCCGCTACCGCTGCGACCGTCACTACCAACAAAGGAAAAAGACGCCGGAAATCGTTGCATTTGGCCAGTTACCGTATTCCGTTGATCCGGAGAGTCGACATCGAGATAAATATAATCCAGCGCGACCAACCAGCCGGGAAGAGGCAGCACTGTTAAATCTACTTCGACCCCCTGGTGCTTCGGATCGTCCCCGGTTGCGTTTATAGTTTCAGAAATGGAAATTTCATTGGGATCAGAAAAATCAATTTGCTTGTCGATCCAGTCCATGGTGAAAAGTGCACCGTTGAAGCGTACGCGTTGATCCCACAGCATCGTTTTCCAGCCAAGTTCGTACATTTCTATCTCGTCAGCATCATAGATGGCAAACGTTTCTGATCGACTGTTGATGCCACCAGACCTCCAACCGCTTGACCACTTGGCCCAGGTGCTGATATCAGGAGACCAGTGGTAATTAACGGTTACTGCAGGATCCACGTTATCGCCTTCGTAATCACGAATTAGGCCCTCGGGTAAATCATCATAGACAAGGCGTTCAAAATGTTTTTCCTCATCCGTGTATCTGACGCCCAGAGTAAGCTCCAAGTTGTTATCTAAAATACCTGGAGTCCAGGTCCACTGAGTGTAGGCAGCAAAGGACTCGCTTTCTCCCGTGACGTGCTTAGCGTTGCCCGAGCGCAGCAAATTACCCTGAGTGCCAAGAAGACCCTGAATTTGACCTAAAACGGCACTGCCGACGGGGCCCAGTTCATCACGCTGGTAATATGGAAGCAGCGTAACCGGAAGGTTTGTTGGAGAAGGTGAGCTGAGCGCCGCCAGAGGCAACCCATCCTGGCCGACGGGCAATAGAGAAATTAGTGTTTGTTGCTGCTCGTCTGTCTCCTCCTCATAATAGAAAATCCCTGCTGTGTATTGCAGGCCACCCTCCAGGAATGAACCCTGAAGTTGAAGCTCGTGGGAAGTCTGTTCTTGTGAGTCCTCGGTGGAGTTGGTGTTGCCCACCAGGAAAGCACCGCCGTAATTATTTTGCAGCTTTCCATCAATCTCGCGAAAGGAGCCAAGGTATTTAAATTCATGATTCTCAGAGGCGAACCAGGACAGCGTCAAAGCATGACCAGATATATCAGTCTCACCTGGATCGTTATTTAAATCAAATCGCGAGTTCTCCAGCCGGTCTGGCTCCAAGGCAAGGTTAGCCCAGGGCAAACCCGTTGACACTTCGTTCTCAATTTCTCGAATTTGATAGTATACTTGGGTGCTACGAATATCAGACTCGTCGTAGGCGTAATCTATGGTGAATACTTCTGTTGGATTGAATCTCAATGCGATTCGGCTACCTTCTTTGTCGTGCATGTTGTAATCGGAACCAATGTCATTCCTGACCCAACCATCTCTTTCCGAAGAGCTATGGCTGACCAACAAAGCGGCGCGATCACCCAGCGGAAGATTCAAATTCAGCCCATACTTAGTGAGGCCAAAGTTCCCGGCGGTTGCCGTGAACTGCCCCGTGAAGACATCAGTAGAAGGCTTACTGGTAATAATATTGACAGCGCCACCGATGGCGTTACGCCCGTACAAGGTACCTTGTGGCCCCCGTAGAACTTCGATACGTTCGATATCCACCAGTTCCATGCCCAGCCCCTGGGCTCTTCCAAAGTAAATGCCGTCCTGGTACACGCCCACAGCGAGCTCTTTGGTGAATTGACCCACATCGGACTGGGAAATTCCCCGTATACCCATTTGTAAAACCGAGGGATCGTTGGGAAATGGGGCAATTTTGAGGGCTGGAATGCTGCCGTCTCTTAAATCGAGCAAACTTGACATGCCTTGTTTCAACATATCATCTGAGGACATGGTGCTGATGGCGATGGGTGTGTCCTGCAAATTCTCTTCACGCCTCTGCGCGGTGACTATAGTCTCCTCCAAAACGCCGTGTTGTTCTGCAGCAGCAGCTTTTGGTGTGATAGCAGCGCTAGTAGAAGCTAAGGCAAGTGCCGCACTGATCACGGAAAATTTGAATTGATATTCCGAAGGTCTATTTTTTTTCAACATAAATGCTCCGTTTTCTTGCACACAGCAAAATTGCTTGAGGTTGACACAGATACCACAACATGAGTGTTGTGGTTCAACACACTGATATTTGACTAAGAGTCAGTTACCGAAGCGCTCCATTCCATGAGAGTTCTTGTACATTTTTTCTTGTACCTATCGGTTCAACGTGAGAAAATCTAGCACACATATACAGCCTATGCAACGCAGTTGACTCCTGATGAGCGGCAAAAAAATTAAAGGCTGTGTTGAACACGCTTGGTCTACGGCCACATGGGGCGTGCCTATTTGCTCTTTAGTCTGATCCCTGTGTCAGACAAAAAATCTAATTGAGGGATATTGCTATGCTGGATTACAAACTTGAGAACGGCCTTATTATCGACGGTACCGGACGTGAGAAATACACCGGCAGCGTTGGAATTAAGGATGGCGTGATTGTCAGTCTCGGTGAGTGTGGCAAACACGCAAAGAAGACTATAGATTGTGAGGGCCGTGTAATTGCCCCCGGGTTTGTCGACGTTCACACTCATTATGATGCTCAAGTATTCTGGGATCCCGCGCTTAGTCCCTCTTGTTTCCACGGTGTCACTACGGTTTTTGGTGGGTTCTGTGGTTTTTCTATTGCCCCTCTGAATGATGAGGCGGCGAGTTATCTGTTACCAATGCTTGCGCGTGTTGAAGGTATGCCGGAGAAGTGTTTAGCCGCTGGCGTACCCTGGGACTGGACCTCCACCGAATCCTATTTGGCCAAGCTTGAGGGTAACGTCGGGCTCAATGCAGGGTTTATGGCAGGCCACTCAGCAATTCGCCGAGTCGTTATGGGGGACAGGGCTGTCGGTGAGGCTGCAACCGATGAAGAGTTGGCACAAATGAAAGCGCTATTGCGCGAATCGCTGGAAGCTGGCGCCATGGGGTTTTCGACAACGACCTCGCCCACCCACAACGATGCTGACGGCAACCCCGTGCCATCCCGTTCTGCTACCCGTGAAGAGTTGCTCGAACTCGCTTCTGTTTGTCGCGACTACGAGGGCACTACTCTGGAGCTATTGCCGAACCTTAATTTCGATGACGACACAGTTGAGTTGTTGGCGGATTTTTCGCTCGCCGGCGGTCGGCCAGTAAACTGGAATGTACTTGCTGTAATGACAGCGGACGATGCCGCTCGCGAACAGGTTAAAAAACAACTTGCAGTATCCGACTATGCACGGGAAAAAGGCGCAGAGGTCATTGCGCTTACCGCGGCGCAAACAATGACCATACGAATCAACTTGCACAATGGCGTCATCTTTGACTCTCTTCCTGATTGGGCCTGGTTGTTCAAGTTACCGGTCGCAGAGCGAGCAGAACAACTGGCACTCCCGGACGTCCGAGCTCAATTGGAGGCGGGTGCCAAAAAGCCAAGCTTTCTATCGCGCGTCGCTGACTGGCCCACCATGAATATTGTTGAGACTTTCTCGGAGGAAACCCGTCCGTATCAAGGCCGTACTGTAGGAAATGTGGCTCAGGAAAGAGGCACGTCAGCGTTTGATACCATGATCGATATCGCCTTGATGGATGGGCTGAAGACATCTTTCATGCCAGCGAGTATGGGCAACGACCTGGAAACAAATGAACTAAGAGCCAGAATTTGCAAGGATGATCGCACTGTGGTTGGCGCCTCAGACGCCGGTGCGCATCTCGACATGATAGATTCGTTTGCCTATTCCACAAAACTGCTGGAAAACGCCTGCCGCAAATATGAAGTGCTGACCTTTGAAGAAGCCATACACCAGCTTACTGAAGTACCGGCCAACCTCATGGGCCTCAAGCGACGAGGTACGTTAGCCACTGAGAATTTTGCGGATATCGTGATACTGGATCCAAATGAAGTGGCCTGCGGGAAACTGCATACCCGCTTTGATTTGCCCGGTGTAGAAGATGAAGGACGTCTCTATATGGATGCAATAGGCATTGACCATGTTTTCGTCAATGGTGAAATGATTATCGAGGATGGAACTCATACAGGAAGGCTGCCAGGCAAGATACTACGTTCAGGCAAGGACACTTATACCGTTAGCTCGATGGCGAAGTAACAGCGATGCAGCAAAAATTTTTTGGATTGAACGTAACTCATCTGCAGAGAATTTTTTCAAACAGAATATTCGGGTTGTAACCCGAGGGGAATTTCCTATGACAATAGCTCATCAGGCACTGGAAAATAGCAATATCGGCGCTGAAGTTACGGGTCTGAATCCAGATCATATCAGCGATGATGACAAGGCTGAACTGCACCGGTTTTTTCTGAAATACGGCCTGCTGGTGTTGCGTGGCCTGGACATTGACCAGCCGACGCATATCGAGCTAACCAGAGCTTTGGGTGAAACGGAGCTACACCCTGTTGAAAAGTTAAGAATGGAGGAATATCCGGAAATAATTTTACTCAGCAGTGGTGGCGATGACGATCAAACTATTGGCTCCGGAACAGACGATATCGTGGGAAAGATTCCTTGGCACTCAGATCTGTCTTACACAACAACTCTTAGTCGGGGAGCCGTGTTGCTTGGCAGGCAAATACCCCCAGAAGGTGGCGAGACGGGATGGATGGATACCGTAGCCGTATACAATGATTTACCCACCGAGCTGCAGCAGGAAATCGATGATTTGGAGGTCATTCATCAGTTTGATTTCGCTGAGGATGTACAGCGAGCCAGAATCCGTGAAGCGAAGGACCCGAGCCTGAGCAAATTTCCCAGATTCCCCGATATTGCCCATCCATTAGTCATCACACACCCGGAGAATGGCTACAAGGCTTTAAATATTAGCCCCATGTTTACCTGTGACATTGTGGGCTACGAAAAAGAGCAAGCTCAAGCGTTGCTGAAAAAGCTCAAAGATTTTGCGACTCGTACCAGTTACACGTATATCCACCACTGGCGCGAGGGCGACATAGTGATTTGGGATAATTGGCGGACTTGCCACACAGCCTTGGGCCACCCGCGTAAATACCTGCGCAACATGCATAGAACCACGTTGGCAGCGACTGCCACATTCGGCCGGGAGTACAAGGGCAATGTCAGCGCTGCCAGCTAGAACTGCGTAGAGACTGCAAATCGCCCACTCTCTTTGTTGTACGGGACGTTCGGCGCAGTAGTGATTACCAAAATAATCCACACCACATAACTATGGAAAGAAAGTATCATGACCATAAGCCATCAACCCCTTGAAAACAGCAACATTGGTACAGAAATTGGGGGACTTGATCCAAATTCCATCACTGATGATGACAAGGCCGAACTGCACAGACTTTTCCTGAAATACGGTGTGCTGGTGCTGCGTGGCCTTACTATCGACAACCCAACGCACGTCGAGTTAACAACGGCTTTCGGAAAACCTGAGTTGCACGCCGTCGAGAACATCAGACTTGAGGGTTGCCCAGAAATAATCTTACTTGACAGTGGTGGTGACACTGACACGACCGCAGAACTCTACGACGACGATATTGTCGGCAACATTTTCTGGCACGCAGATCTCTCCTATACTGCGACATTGAGTAGAGGGGCTGTCTTACTGCCAAAACTACTGCCTGCTGAAGGCGGCGATACAGCGTGGATAGACACTGTGGCAGTATACGAGGGTTTGCCTGCCGACTTGAAGAAAGAAATAGAACACCTTGAAGCTATCCACCAGTTTGATCACCCGGAGATTATAAAGAAAACCAGACTCCGTGAAGCACAAAACCCAGACCTGCCTTCCATGCCCAGGTTTCCCGATATCGCCCATCCGCTTGTAGTCACACATCCGGAAAGTGGCTACAAGGCGCTGAATATCAGCCCTATGTTTACCTGTGACATTGTTGGCTATAGTAAGGAGCGAGCGGGCAAATTACTTGAGAGGCTCAAGGAGATTGCCGTACAGTCCAACTTCACCTACGTCCATCATTGGCGCGAGGGCGATATCGTCGTGTGGGACAATTGGCGGACATGTCATACAGCCTTGGGGCACAAACGAAAGTACCGGCGAAAAATGCATAGAACAACATTGACGGCGACAGTAACATTCGGTCGCGAGTATGAAAGCAGTGTCGAAGCCTAAATTTGGAAGTGCAGATATCAGTATGCTTCAGCTGTCGACTGCTGCATAAGAGCTACACAATGGAAATAACTTCACTAAAAGACCAAATTGGCCACCCCGTCATTGACGCGGACGGGCACCTGATGGAGTTTATGCCCGTCATTGTAGAGACAGTATGCGACATTGGAGGAAAAGAAGCACAACTTGAATTCGAAAAATATTTGGCGGGCACCTTTAATGCCAGCGGACATTTACTTGGCGGTACGCGGGTATACTGGTCGATACCAGAGGCAAACACACTTGATCGAATGACCGTTACTCTGCCTCAGTTGACCTATGAAAGATTACCAGAAATGGGTGTCGATTTTGCTCTGCTCTATCCAAGTTTCGGACTGACAGTTCTGGGTTATCAACACCGGGAGCTAAGACGTGTAGTTACCAGGGCGCTAAATACCTATTATGCAAGCTCCTACAAGGGTCTACGGGACCGGCTGGAGCCAGTTGCTCTCATTCCGCTAAATAACGTAGACGATGCTGTGGAGGAATTGGATTACGCGGTCGGCACGCTGGGCTTGAAAGCTATAGTTTCCGCCGGCGTGATCCACAGGGAAGACGATGACGGCAGAAAATGGATAGACACCGTAGGCCTCGACAGTGAGTATGACTACGAGCCTTTTTGGGGAAAATGTGCTTCTTACCAGGTGGTCCCATCTTTTCATGGTGTCGGCTATGGCTGGGGTAGCAGAAATTCTCCTGAAAATTATGTGTATAACCACCTCGGTAGCTTTGCCGCTGCCCAGGAGGCCATCTGCAGGTCTTTGATTATGGGTGGCGTTTGCAAACGTTTCCCGACACTGAAGTTTAACTTCCTTGAAGGCGGCGTGTCCTGGGCGGCACAATTGTACGCTGATTTGCTATCTCATCATGAAAAGCGTAATAAGGACGCGGTGCAACTCTACAACCCTGAGAATTTCAACATAGAGTTGTCCGGTGACCTCATCGATAGCTATGGTTCGCCCGAGATAAAGAAAGCCAAAGAGATGTATCTGAACAATGCCCGATTGCAGAAAAGTCGAGCTGTTGCAGACGGTGTTTCGTACGACGATTTTCATCTATCGCTGCTAGAAAAGCCCGAGGATATCGTCGAGCTGTTTGAAAACCAGCTTTTCTTCGGGTGTGAAGCAGATGACCCTCTAAATGCGCTCGCTTTTAACAGTAAACTACTTCCCGGCGCTATTAATCTCAATGCCATGTTCGCCTCCGATATCGGGCATTGGGATGTGCCGGATATAAAGCGCGTATTGTTTGAAGCTTGGGAATTGGTCGAAAAAGGGCTATTGGATCGCTGTGAATTCAGAGCTTTCGCGTTTGGCAACGCAACACAAATGCTTTCGTCTGTCAATCCAGAGTTTTTTACCAATACCTGTATCGCTGACAGCATCAATGATCAGAGTGTGGGATAATGAAACCATGGTGCAATGCTGTGGTGCCGAACATCTGTTAACGACAGGGATAATCGCTCCCATTAATTGCGCCCTGCAACCCGGAACTGGACAATAATAGAGTAATCTGTAAATGGCTGGAGCAAGAAAACAATTCGACCCAGACTCTGTAGTGACATTAGCCATGAGCGTGTTCCAGGAAAATGGTTACGAGCAATCGTCTATTAACGAGCTTCTCGATGTCATGCAGATTCAAAGATCGAGTTTCTACTCAACATTCGGCAGTAAAAGATCGCTCTTTCTGCGTGCATTAACCGAGTATAGTGCGAAGGTACTCCGTAGAATTAGATTGGAGGTTTTGGAATCATCCGATGACTACATCCAGAATATTCTTGATTGGCTAACATTCCTGACCTCATCCATGACTACCGGCAGAGCGGTAGAAATGGGGGCAAGATCATTTCTGGAAGTTGCACAGTCAGATCCTGAAGTTAATGAGATCGCGGAAAGTTTTTTCCTGGAGCTTGAGAAAATTCTTTACACAGCATTACAACGCTCTAATAAAAAGGTTGTACTAAAAGGCATTAACTTGCAGCAACTAGCTAGTCTGATAGCGTCGCAGGTCGAAGCATCCTTGTTATTACACAAGGCTGGTGTGCCGATCAATATTATACAAAACTCAATCTTGGTCATCAGAGCCCTCCTCGACCATGGTTTGGAGCCTAAATAGAATGAAGTTCCATCAATGGTTGGTGTCAACTGTCAGATAACCTCCATGGTGGCATTGGTATAGCCGTTGTCCACCACCATCTCGGCGGCGGTCACAAATTTCGATTCGTCCGACGCGAGATAGAGAACCATGGACGCGATATCCTCGGGCTCCATTAGAGGGTCCGATTCTCGTGATGGCAGTTGCTCAACATCCTGTTCCGAAACATCCTCCCTGCCCAGTGCAACCTTGGTGACCATTTCGGTTCTGACGCCGCCCGGGTGGACAGAATTACATCGAATTCCATTTTTCTGTTCTCTACAATAAGCTGCAATAGCTTTCGTCATTGAGCGCACGGCACCTTTGCTCGCACAGTAGGCAACACACGATGATATACCCATCAGCGCAGCAACAGAGGACATGTTTATTATTGATCCGCCATTACCCGATTTCTCCATAACAGGAATGGCATGTTTGCAGCCCAGGAAGACGCCTTCACAATTTACAGCGTTAACGAGTCGAAAATCTTTAATCGTGTTATCGACTATAGAACCCGGCTTGAGGATTCCCGCATTGTTAACTAAAACATCAACTTTCCCATACTCGTTTACCGCTTGTTCAAATACTCTTATCCAGCCCTGTTCATTGGTAACATCGTGTTGCACGAATAGCGCATTGGACCCCAATGTCTTCGCTGCCAATTCGCCTCGCTCAGTATCCACATCTGTTAAAATTACCTTCGCGCCCTCTGCTATCAGTACTTTGGCATCAGCCAAGCCTATCCCTTGGGAGGCTCCCGTAACAACACATACCTTATTTTCGGCTCGACCTGGCATGCTCAAGTCTCCTTTATCGTTGCTCGTCAATTGCGAGTAGATGAGCTTCCAGGGTTTGTAGAAGTGTATTCAAAAAATTACTCAGCATGATCTCGGCATCCTGTTCAGAGGCATCAGTACTAGCACCTTCACTCACCCAACGCACTCTACATTGTGAATCTCCCGTAGGCGTGACCGAAACGGTTGCTTTGTAGTTATCGATTGGCATTGGCATGCCCTCCGGAACACTGTACGAGAATTGCATGTTTTCGTGATCCATGGCATCCAGCCTTTCGATAGTAGTACTACCAGGTACCATATACAGCCGCCGAACCATGCCGACACCCTCGCCTTCATATTCTATGCGCCCCATATCACCACCCCAGCTTATGTCATCAAATCGGGATAATACTGCCCAAGCCCTGGCGGCGGGCACATTGATATCTCGTTCTGCGGTTACAGCAATCACATTCGTTTCCCGTTAAATCCAATGAGTTGTTTGAGAGTCGATCATCAGCCGCCGCCGGCATCCATCGATTATCGAGTTTAATGCCCGTTGGTAACTTCCGCGCCGCTTTAGCCCGTATTGCTGCACAGGCTATTCCGTGGCGTAACCATTTAAATACTTGTCCAATGTCTTCCGCATATGGCGAATTCGGGATTCCTGGTAAAGTGACAATGTGTAAGTTTTCTTCAGACTTGATTCAAGACCCCGTTGTACCCGCGGCATCATTTCCACATCCTGGTCAATGATTCCACCATAGTATGTCAACGCCGCAACATCACCAAAGTGCTCGTCTTCTCCCAGCAATTGATATTCCACATCTGCGGGCCGGTCACCAGAAAATGGCAAGAGGAGGTAAACCTCGAACAAGCACTGGTCAGGGCCGCCCGCCGGGGTCACCCGATACGCCAATGGGGATCCATATCCGGCAAACGTTATCAAGTTAGGGAATATGTCATACTGGACAACATCAAGGATTTCACTGGCATGTAAATCACTGATATCAACGCCGCACATATCACGGAATCTGTTTGCAATTGTTTCTGCAATAAGATCGCGTGGTAAGCTGGAGGAGCTGAGCGTTGCATTCGGATCACACAGCCCAAATTCCTTAGCCGCTGCTAGCACAGTTTCATCACTTGCTCGCTCCTTTAAATGCGGACTAGCCGTACCCGAGGGGTTGAGCATCCGGGAAAAATTTTCCTCACCTTCCCACACGTCGTACTGAGAGTTGATGTCTCCAAAAAAACTCAGTGATTCTGGGTGCAGACCAATCACATGCAGAGTTTCTAGAAAAGCTTCGATGACAATCTTCCAATTGCAACCTACAAGCTTGCCGACATGGCTCGCTACATAACGATCTTCCAGAGGCCAGCGCTGAAAATGCATGGGCAAATTCCCGATGTACTCCGACAGGGGTTTTGCATCTAAATCGAGGTTAATGAATACAAATCCACCCCATGTTCCAACCTGAGCCTGAGGCAGGCCGAATTTTTCAGAATCAATCTGCGGGAAATCCCATGAACAGGTGATCGCTTTGACCGTGCCTTCCAACTCCCATTGAAAACCGTGGAATGGGCAACGAATTCTCTGCATGGTTCCCGATCCGTCGCACAACCGGGTGCCCCGGTGCGGACAGCTATTGATAAACGCACGTATTTCGTTGTCATTTCCACGAACTACAATCACACTATATTTGCCGATATCGTAGACCGTGTAGGCTCCGATTTCCGCTACCGCCTGCTCCCGGCAGGCCACCTGCCAGGTTCGTGTCCACATAGTGGCAAATTCAAGCTCATAGACCTTCTCAGATGTGTAAACCAAGGTGCTAAGGTCGGCATCGCCCATATCACTCTGCGACTGCTCTTTGAATTCCTCCGGAGGGACGCCCCTATCCCGAGCAAGAATATCTTGATAGGTGGGGTCTACGTTATTTTTATAATGTTTGATGGAGTAATTCTCTGCCATAGTCTTTCCCCCAAAACGCCGAACAAACATGCTTCAGCACTGGCCGAAAAATGATAGTCGCCTAAACCACCATCAATCCATTCACACCGGAACCATCGGAAGCTTGAGCCAGCCTCGCAGTACCGGTACCGGAATTCGAAGCCCGTCATCGGGCAGAAGCTTGAACTTGGGTAAAAAGTCCACCAGGTATTCGAAAGCAATTTCAGCCTCAAGTCGGGCCAGCGCATGCCCCATACAGAAATGGATTCCCTTGCCCAAGGCCATATGATCATTCGGGTCGCGCCTTATAACAAAGTCATCCGGATCAGTGAACGCCTCCTCGTCGCGATTTGCTGATGCAAAAAGCAGCCAGACGTTGTCGTCCTTTTTAAATAGCTTACCTTTATAGTTGTAATCCTTTGTAACCCGCCTGAACAGACCATTGACGGGGCTTTGGTGGCGAAGTGATTCTTCGATGAACTGGGGAATCAGTGATTTATCCTCAATCAGTTCCTGGAGTATATCTGGCCGGCGCTGAAGCAACAGTGCGGCGTTGCTAACGAGATTAGTTGTTGTTTCATTCCCAGCTATCCACAGCAATTTACAAAATCCGAGAAGCTCATTTGCTTTCAACTTGACACCGTCTTCGTCTGCAATCTGCACGAGCGATGAAATCATGTCATCACTGGGTTCTGCGCGCTTTAGTTCGATAATTTCCTGCAGAGCTCCTGAGAGTTCTGCCGTCGCACCTGACCGCTGTGTTTCAGTGTAGCGGCCCCCAGTTCCAACCCCCATTGCTTCGTTCCAGAAAGCAAGCCTCTCGTAATACTCCTCTGGAATCCCTAATAACTCTGCTATCACAGCAACCGGCAGGGGGCTGGCAAAATCTTTATAAAAATCCATTGGTTCGCCAGCAGCAGACTTGGCGTTCAATTCATCCACCAGACCCTTCGCAAGCTTTCGTATACTGGGCTCCAGATCCGCGATTCTCCGTGACGTGAAACTTTTCGAGAGCAATGATCTCAAGCGACCATGCTCAGGTGGGTCATTCTGAATCATAGGAAGAAAACCCACGCCTTGTTCCTGGCCATCGTCAGTATCGTTCCGTAATCCCCCCGCCGGACCTGATGCGGAAGAAAACGTTACATGGTCTTTTACAATAGCCTCTACATCTTCGTATTTGGTAATCACCCAAAAATTGTAGTCGTCGCTCCAATACAGCGGTTCATTGTCTCGCAAGAGTTTCCAATAAGGTGTGGGGTCATCAATATATGCTGGATCCATCAACGGGAATTCGATTTTCATGGGCTTGCCTCCGAAAAATGGTAGCGGTACCTGAGCTTTGCTGGCAAGGAGTCAATAGCACTGCTTCCGGTACCGTTCGGTACATAATAGCCCGCCGCCTGAAGCGAATCAAGCTCCAGTTTATGAAGACCCGCGGTGACCCGCCACCACCGTGAAAAATTACACGACCCCCAGGAGCACTACCAACACCCAGACACGACGACCAGATAATTACCGCTGAGGCGACCGGTCGAAGCCGCATAAAATATTGTGCATAGTTTCTGCGCAAAATAGGATTATCACGCCGCTATATTGCCGCACTGTCGAAGTGAGCGAGCAATAGAAATAGATCATTGCCTCGCCCAATTTCGCAAGCAACAGTTGACAACCTGTACCTATCGGTCTAGAAATATGCGCCTGTGCGTTGCCAGCGTATCTTGCAGATTGAAAGGTCGCACGGTTCTTATGGCTATGAGAGAGGGATGGATGAGCAGAAGCGACGGCGAAGCTCCTAGATTCGCGATTATAGGTGCGGGCATTTCTGGTATTTTATGTGCCATCAAATTACTCGAGGCGGGCCATCGTAATATCATTGTTTATGAAAAGGGTGACGGTGTGGGAGGGACTTGGCATCGCAACACCTATCCCGGCCTGTTCTGCGATGTACCATCCCATACCTACTGTTATTCCTTCGAGCCAAATCCAGAATGGAGCCAAGTTTTTTCACCCGGCAGAGAAATACTAAGTTATCTCGAACATACCGTCGCTAAGTATGGGGTAGACCAATTCATTAGGTACAGTGAAGAAGTAACGGCCTGTGAATACACGGGTAATCAATGGCGCCTCACCACGAAGCTCGAATCTAGTGACCTAGCTGATTTCATAATTTGTGCAACCGGCGTACTTCATCACCCGCATTATCCAAAAATTCCGGGGCTGGAGAAATTTGAGGGCCACATCATCCACTCTGCACGTTGGGATCATGAAGTCCAGTTAGAAAACAAAAGAATTGCAGTGGTCGGGAACGGCTCAACAGGGGTTCAACTGGTCGCAGAGTTGGCTTCCAATTCGAAACATCTTGTGCATTATCAGCGAACGCCACAGTGGATTCGACCAATCGAAAACCCGCACTTTAGCGAGGAGCAAAAACGACAGTTTCGATTACACCCGGAGCTTTTACAGGAGATGCGTAGAGACCCAGCATTTTACCAGACGGTGAACGACTTCAGTACGGCAATTACCGATCCTGAGTCTGATGTGGCATGGGGGCTTCAAGAGTTTCTGGCCCAAAATCTGGAAGCGAGTGTGTCAAATCCCCTTCTAAAGGAAAAGTTATTACCGGATCATCGGGCGGGATGCAAACGAATAGTGTCGTCCCCCAACTACTATCAACAAATACAGCGTGATAACGTAGACACAGTAACCTGCGGAATCAGGGAGATTGATGCTCGGGGTGTGCGTGATAATGATGGGGGATATCACCGATTCGATATCATCGCATTAGCTACCGGATACAACACCCTACAGTTTATGCGTCCGATGCGAGTAATCGGTCACAATGGAGTTGATCTCAATGAACGGTGGGCCAAACGCCCGGCGGCGTACCTTGCAACGTCGGTCCCCGATTTCCCCAACTTTTTTATGATGAGTGGGCCAAACGGCCCCATCGGAAATGCTTCGTTGATTGACGTCTCAGAGATGCAATGGGAGTATATATCGCAGCTTATTGATGTCGTTCTTGACAAAAATCTCAAGGGAATTTGTGTCTCAAATAGCGCATTTGAGGACTTTGAAGAACGACGTATTAAGGCCGCAAAAACGACATTGTTCGCCACCGGATGCGATAGTTGGTACCTTGACGACGAAGGAGTGCCAGCAACCTGGCCTTGGAGCATGGAGCACTTTGAAGTGATGATGAAAGCGCCCATACTTGACGACTATGATCACTTTCGCTAGTTCAACTGTTCAAATTGCCAATTAGGTGTAATGCGTGCACCTCGCCCGGAATGTCAGCGCGATCTTCGATGTGGTGGAAATTGAGCAGATTGAAGTTACGCCAGAAGCCGCCGGTTTCAGTGCCAGGCATTCCTACCGAACTGTGGATGGCCTCCTTCGGCTACGCCAACAATCAGAGCAGCCTGAACAACAGTCAGGCCTACCTCGGCGAGGACAGTTCGTACCAGTACGTCATTTCGTCATCCGACCCCGGAGTAAAGAACAGGCTGGAAACCGTAGGACTGCAGCAAAGTGTAGTGCTACTGCGCTTTGATGGCATCTACGGCGGATACTTCCCATAGGACAAAAAAGCCGCGCACCCGCAAGGTGAAAATGGCTGACCTCAAGGGAATACTCGCCAGTGTTGAGTGGCTGGAGAGCCCCGGTCAGCGGGCGGGCCGAGGCGTTGCAAGAGCGGCGCCAGTTTATCCGGCGTCGCGAAGGCTTGTGACACGTCGCAGCGATACCAATTTTTCGTTTCAACCAGGAATTGCCCGTGCATATCGGATTCAGTTCGATGAATACCCCCCGCGATCCCTCGCCCGTGGAGCTGGCGCAAGCTCTGGAGGAGCGAGGATTCGAATCACTGTGGTTTGGTGAACACAGCCACATACCGGTATCACGCCAAACGCCCTATCCGGGCGGTGGTGAAATGCCGGAGCCCTACAAGATGATGCGGGACCCCTATATTTCACTCATGGCGGCTGCCTCCGTGACCACACGGTTGCGCCTTGGCACCGGTATCGCGTTGCTGATGGAGCGCGATATCTTTTCCCAGGCCAAGACCATCAGCACACTCGACCAGTTGTCCGGTGGCCGGGTGCTAATCGGTACCGGTGTTGGCTGGAATGAAGAAGAGTTTGCCAATGTCAGTCGTCTGCCGTGGAACAAACGCTACGGTGTGATGCGTGAAACGATAGCGGCGACGCGAGCCCTGTGGCGCGATGAAGAAGCCGAATACCACGGTGAGTACATTGACTTTGACCCAGTGTGGAGCCTGCCTTCACCAATGCAGCAGCCCGGTCCACCGATCCTGTTCGGAGCGATGGGGACGCTTGGTATGAAACACGCCGCCCAGTGGGCCGATGGCTGGATGCCGGTCGATGTCGGGCTCGGGGGGATCGGAAAGTCTGTGGATGCCTTTCGCGCCCAGGTGAAAGAGGCGGGGCGCGATCCCGACACGGTTCCGGTTTCCCTGCAGACCCTGATTACACCCTCCCTGGACCAGTTGCTGGAGTATCGCGATCTCGGTATCGCGCGGGTGATTGTGGGTGTCGCGGCGGACAGCTGGGAGAAGACCGGGCATATCCTCCCCATGCTTGACGAATTCGCCGGGCTGATTGCCCGGCTGTAACTATTCCTTTACCTGCAACATTCTGAAGAGTCTATGACTGAAACAATACACTGGGATCATACGGTCGATGCTGTGGTGGTGGGTTCCGGCAATGGGGGCCTCACGGCCGCGGTCGTAGCCAGCGATGGCGGCACCGACGTGCTGGTGATCGAAAAATCCGGCAAGCTGGGAGGCACCAGCGCGTCCTCTGGTGGCGGTGTCTGGATTCCGAACAACCGCTATGCCAACGCGGCTGGGGCAGACGATTCACTGGCGGAAGCGAACGCTTACCTCCGCCATGTATCCCCAGTTGACGACGTTCGACCTGATATGCTCGAAACCTACCTGGTTCACGGTCCGCGCATGATCGATTACCTCCATGAGAATACGCGCTGGGTGCGCTATCAGACACTTGAACATTACCCGGATTATTTTCCGGAGGCGCCGGGCTGGAAATCAGGCCACCGATCTATGGAGCCACAACCTGTTCATGGCAGTGAACTGGGGGCGGACTTCAGTCACCTGCAGGAGCAGCATCTGCAGACACGGATGCCGGGCGGAATCAACTTCACCCAGGTGGAGGCGCAGTTGATTCTTGCCGCGCTTCCCGGCTGGCTCAAGCTCGCAACGGGTTTGATCCTGCGCTACCTCACCGATTTCCCCCTGCGCCTTAAAACGCGGCGCGATGGCCGCCTGACCCTGGGCAGTGCAGGCGTCGCACGACTCTGGCTGGCGCTAAAGGATCGCGGAGTTCCTGTGTGGCGCAATACGCGCATGATCGACCTGGTGGTGGAAGACGGCGTCGTCAGGGGAGTCATTGCCGAGCGGGACGGAAAGCGCGTGGCGATACGCGCACGCCGCGGCGTGGTGCTCGCTGCCGGTGGATTCGAACGCAATCAAGCGTTGCGTGAACGCTATCTTCCGGTACCAACGAAAGCCGAGTGGAGCGCCGGCAATCTCCACAACACAGGCGACGCGCTGGTAGCCGCACAGAAAGCCGGGGCTGGAGTGGCTCAAATGGACTGGGCGTGGTGGTTTACCACGGCGGTGATACCCGGGCGCGAAAAAGCCCATCTCAGCCAGGTAGAAAAGGGCCTGCCGGGCAGTATTACAGTCGATCAGCGCGGCAAACGCTTCAGCAATGAATCGCAGAACTACGTCACTTTCGTTCGGGAAATGCTGGATGCCCAGGCACAGGGAAAGCCCTGCGTTCCCTGCTACATGATTTTCGACGCAGATTTTCGCCGCCAGCGCCCTTTGGTCGCGGCGCTGATTCAGTCGCGCTTTTTTCCAGACTGGCTGGTACCGAAAAGCTGGTGGTCGCCTACGTTCATTACCAAAGCCGATAGTATTCGTGCACTGGCGGAAAAAATAGGTATTGACGAGGATAATCTGGAAGCCACCGTTGAGCGATTCAATGGCTTTGCCGAGACTGGAGAGGACCTCGATTTTCAGCGGGGTCGGTCGGAGTACGACCGCTACTATGCCGATGCACAGGTAAAACCCAACCCCTGCCTGGGGCCGATCCGCAAGCCACCGTTTTACTGCATGACGCTGTATCCGGGTGACATGGGCACCGCAGGTGGTCTGCTCATTGATGCCAACGCACGTGTCCAAGCGCACAGCGGCGTACCGATTGAAGGCCTCTATGCCTGTGGCAATACAACAGCGGCCCTGTTGCCGAATTATCCCGGTCCAGGCTCCACCCTCGGCCCGGCAATGACCTTCGGCTATCTCGCAGGCCGGCATTTGACGGGACAGAGCGCCGTATCGGAGGGTATTGGCGCACAAGACATAGGCAACACTGAAACAGGAGCATGACGCAATGAGTATTCAGGTGACAGAGCAGCAGGTCGTAGCGACTACGGCGGAAGAAGTCTGGGCTCTGCTGTCCAATTTTGGCGACATGTCTTGGGCTGGCTTCACCGATATCCTCGTCGAGGGTGAGGGCATAGGCAGCATTCGCAAGGTGCTGGTTGCGCCTGGCGGCAGCCGTGCCGTGGAGCGTCTCGAAGCAATGGATGCAGAGCAGCGGAGTTTTCGCTATGCAGTGCTGGAAGGGTGGTCTCCTGCCGATACAGCGGTAGGGCATCCTGGTACTTGGAGAGGATGACGTGGGCCAGCAGGCCCGGCGAGGCAAGACTCTTCGGAATTGGCTGCGCCGGCAGCGGCGCCGTTGGGCAACTGCACCCGCCACTGGGTCTCGAGTTCAGGTGCAGTAAATCGGGCACGAGTGAATCTCGGCTTGCCGGGTGGCAGCAGCACGCCCTTGTGTACCAGATCCTGCCGAGCATAATACATGCCGCTGGGACTCAGACCATGTTCACGCGCATACTCAATGGTGGCCTTGCCCTCGGCCTCACAGGCATGAAGGTGTTCGAGCCAGAACTGCTGGCGTTCAACGATGGTGATGCGGTATCTGTCGTGAGGGGCTCCTGCGAAATAACGATCGCAGGATGTCGGGGTCAGCGGGGAGCCGATAGGGTGTGGTTCAATTACCGCTTACAACTAATCTCTCCCCCGGAGCAGTATTTATCAATATCTCCTTTAGAGGAAGGCTTGCTCACGACGGTGTCGCCAGCGATTTTCATTATTGCCAAAGCGGCAACCTTCAACGCGAATTTTTTTATTCTCAGCCCTTCCGTGCCGGCCAAGGATTAATCAGCCCACAGGGTATCCGACCCCAGACGCGGGATTTTCTCCCCGTGTGCTCAAAAGTACGTGCAGGCTACGCTGTCTGATACCATGCCAGTATCAAATATCCTCTCATGGTATGGATGTTTTCTGCCTTACCATGCGTAGTAATTACCACGAAAAATACCATTGATGATACAGATCCCATTATCGATAGAATAGTTTTTATCTTTATTTTTCAATTGGTTATAAAATTTTTCATTCCCACTCGATTATCAATAAGCCTTTTTTCTCTTTTATTTTCAAA
>TARA_R110002049_G_scaffold171426_2_pt1 | contig 38271 bp, 25 predicted proteins | sample TARA_R110002049 | Tara Oceans TARA_R110002049 (sample SAMEA4396941) | marine metagenome | biome: Polar Biome; feature: [SRF] surface water layer (ENVO:00010504); material: water (ENVO:00002006), including particulate matter (ENVO:01000060) such as... | depth 5 m
CTACGCTCAAAGTCCAGACCGAAATTAGTTTACTAAAATATTTAAACACATCAAACAAACCTATTAAAGAAAACAAAGGTTTTCTCTACATGATTTTGCCAATACGGCCATTCATGGCCTCCCTCAAACTCTTTGTAAATATGGGGAGTCTTGGACTCCAATAAATAGTTATGAAGCTCCCTATTGGCATCCAACAAATCGTCCTTCAAACCACAATCAAATCTAATTGCAGGCAATTTTTCGGAATTCATTTTTATAAAATCCATAATTGTAGGATTATCAAGGTAACTGGTGTACTCTTCAAACTCATTCCTGTCAACAAATTGTTCCATTTGTTCTAATTTGGTAATGGAACTATGGGCGGAAATAGCTTTGAACCTATCTGGATATTTTGTTCCCAACATTAAGGCACCAAAACCTCCCATTGACAAACCCCCAATACATAGAGGGGAATTTATACTTGCCTCTGGAATATTTTCAATGAGGGCTTTGGGAACGTCCGATACAATCCATTCGTCAAATTTTTTGTTGTGATGTGGAAAATACGCCGACCCATCGCCCCATAGCCCATCGGAGGGCATGGCAATTATGGCGGGTTTAACGATGCCATCTTCCATCAATCGTTTCGCTGTGTGGTGCGCCCCTCCTTTTAATGCCCAAACCCAAGCACTTCCGTAAACACCATGAAGCAGCATATAAATCGGCAAATCGGAAATACCTTTTTCAACTTTGGGCACAAATAGACAAATGTCCCCCCGACCATCTAGGTTAGGCGTCTTAACGGTTAAAAAACGAAGTCCGCCACTTTCAAAGGGCCTATCTGATAATTCTATGGTTCTAAAGCTTCCGTTCATATTAAAAAACTATCACGCCTTTGGCATTTTCCCCTGCTAACATATCATCTAAGGCTTGTTGCAAATTATCGAGATGATAGGTTCTTGTAATCATTTCATCCAACAACAAATCGCCCTTATCATAAAGCGCAACCAATTTAGGGAAATCGTGCTGAGGCATGCATTTGCCATATAATGGATTGATGTATTTTTTATCCCATTCAAATAGGCTCATATCTATGGTAATTTCTTGCTCGATGCCACTTACCTGCACCGCAGTGCCCGCATTACGGATCATAGACAAGGGCGCAGCCCCTAATGCTGGAATAGCGGTACACTCAAAGGCATAATCTGCCCCTCTGCCACCCGTTAATTCTCTAACTTTTTCTGCTACTTTCTTTAAACCAATATCATTTTTATCGGCCAAAATGGTATGGGTTGCTCCAAATTCCTTTGCCATTTCCAAACGACTTGGGTTTATATCAATGGCAATTATCTTTGATGCTCCAGATATGCGCGCACCTTGTATCGCGTTCAGTCCTACACCACCCGTTCCTAAAACCACAGCGGAACTTCCTGCCTTGAGCAAAGCTGTATTTACTACAGAACCATAGCCCGTCATAACCCCACAACTTATTATGCTGGCAGAGGGCATGGGAATATCACTAGTCATTTTTACGCAAGCAGAATCCTTGACCAAAGCATATTCAGAAAACGTGCCCAAATTAAAACTTCTTTCTATTGCGGCATCGTTCCACATCGTTCCCTCTAGATGCGCATGTCCTGGTGTATAACCATTTCCGCCAGCTGTTACTGGAGAATTGATTTCACAAATATGCTGGTTGCCTTCTTGACATTGAAAGCACGTCATGCAAGGGGTTGCCCAATTCAAAATAACTTTATCACCAACTTTTAAATTTGAGACATCCTTTCCAATTTTCGAAATAACACCTGCTCCTTCATGACCCATAACAATGGGTTTTCCCCAATTAAGAGAGTCATGGTCTGTATGGCAAAGGCCGGCAGCTTTAATTTGAACAATTACTTCATCTGCTTTGGGATCCGCAACAACAACTTGATCGATAGTAAATGTACCATCGCCCTTTGCTATTGCACTTTTTGAAATTATAGCCATAAGAATTTTATATAAAACTGGTTGGTTTCATTGGGATGGAAGTATCCCTAAGTTTTGATTTATCTATTTTTTGCTTTTCTTTTAGAAATTTCGTCCCCAATACGTACGCCTTCCCATTATTCACGGCATCTACGGAAAGCAGGTCATCATCCTTAAAGTACCAAACCGAAAAACTTAAGTTTTCTGGATCTTCACTTCTGACCACAACATCGTTGTAGCCTTGGGACAATCCGACCATTTGTAATTTGACGTTGTATTGGTCTGACCAAAACCATGGTATGGTGTCGTAAATATTATTTTTTCCGCAGATAGAAGCTGCTGCCACTTTTGCCTGATCCACTGCGTTTTGGACGGATTCCAAACGGACATATCTGCCGTAATATGGGTTATAGTGAAAAGTACAATCTCCAACGGCATAAATATCTTCATCATTGGTTCTTGCAAAAGAATTTACCTTTATCCCATTTTCTATCTCTAGACCTGCACCGGATGCTAATTCCGTATTCACTCTAATACCAACTCCAACGACCAACACATCCGCTTCAAAGCTGCTACCATCAGCACAATAGACCATATTGTGATTCTTTTGGTTATCAATGGAAACAACATTCTTATCGGTCAATATGTCAACACCATTTTTATGGTGCAAATCCATAAAATAATCGGACATAACAGGGGCTGTAACCCGAGCGAGTATGCGTTTTTCTCTTTCCAAAACCACCACCTTTGCTCCCAATTTTTTCATAGAAGCGGCAATTTCCAAACCAATATAACCTCCACCAATAACAACAACTCGTTTTTTATCAGCATTGGACAGTGCTTTTTTAATGCTCATGGCATCTGCACCTGTTCTTAAAGGAAAAAGATTTAAAGCAATTTCTATCCCCTTAATTGGTGGTATTAATGGTCTTGCGCCAGTTGCTATAACTAATTTATTATAGGGTTGGGTACTACCGTCGCTCAAAGTAATGGTTTTAGCACTACGGTCGATACCGTTTACTGTCAAACCCAAACTTAATGTAATTGCTTCAGAGTCATAGTTTTCCCTCGGAAACAATAAACTATGTTCAGTATCTTCGCTTTCCGTAATATATGCTTTGGACAAAGGTGGTCTGTGATAAGGAAATTCTTTATCAGAATCATACAAAATAATAGCACCTTCCCAGCCTTCTCTCCTAAGTGAGAAAGCAAGGTTTACGCCGGCATGACTGGCACCAATAATTACACATACTTGATTACCGGTTGTTGGTTCAATAGCCATTTATTTAGCAACTTTTAGGATAAGGCCATCAAGCTCCTTACTTAATTTTAATTGGCATGATAAACGACTGTATTCATTTACATTATCATCAAACTCGAGCATATCGCTTTCCAATTCAGCAGGCTCCCCTGTAATGCTCCAAAATTTTGGATCTACATGGACATGGCAGGTGGCACACGAGCATACTCCTCCGCAGTCGCCATCAATGCCATGCACCTTATTTTTTACAGCCAGTTCCATGACGGAGCCTGATGTGCCCTCTGCTGTTATTGTTTCGTCTTTACTGGTAATAAATGTTATTTTTGCCATTCTAATTCTTTTAATTTTATGTTATAGTTTGTTGAATTTTATCTTGATACTATCGAAACCTACTTTTCTTTTAAATTCATCTAACTCTTCTATATTTTCCTTGCATTCCAAAATCTCCATGGAACCGACCTTTTGGACTAGGGTCGTAAGTAAGACTTTTAAAATTTGACGTGCATGCGTGGCACCTAAGCAATTGTGGATTCCAAAACCAAAAGCCACATGCGGATTGACCTCTCTGTCTATGACCACCTCATTGGCACTTTCAAAAACGCGTTCATCTCTATTTGCTGAAGCCCAGCACATAGAGATTCTACTTTGTGCTTTTACGGCGTGTCCGCAAACTTCGGTATCCTCTGTTACCACGCGTCCCATTTGAGTTAATGGCGAGAAGTAGCGCACCAATTCTTCAATAGCATTATTCATGAGTTCTGGTTCGGCACGCAATCGATTCAATGATTCTGGATGGTCTGCAAAATATGCCACAGAATTGGTTACTGCATTGATGACCGTATCTCTGCCTCCTGCAAAGGTTAAAATCATAACCCCTTTTACTTCCTCTTTGGTTAATTTCTTACCATCAATCTCCGAAGCCAGCAACATAGAGTATAAACCCTCAGCAGGAGTTGCAATGGCCTTATCAATTTGTCTATCAATATAATCATATAGAATGTTGGCTTTGTTTGCATCGAGTGCGGTATGTTCACTTCTAAATACATGGGTGCCCCAGGAAATCCAGGTGTTCGCCTCCTCATAAGGGATGTTCAATAATAAAGTCAATGCCCGTGATTGCAGTACCAGTGAAAATTCACCAACTACCTCAACAGTCCCTTTAGCCAGTGCGTTGTCGATCACCTCATTGATTATCTTGGATAATCGAATTTGGTAATCGTTTTCCAAAGGCCGTTTAAACCAAGGGTCCAACAAAGCTCTGTAGGAGACATGCAACGGAGGATCAACTTCAAAAGGGATTTGCCTTATATCTCTAATATGGACTTCAGATGGCACCACAATACGCCCAACCTCTTCACCTCCTGATTGAAAGGTCTTCCAGTTATGCGCACATTTACGAACATCCTTATGGCCAAGTACCATTTTAACTGGATCATCTTGATCGTTCATGGTGCCAATGCCTTTGCTATCTCTTGCTTCTTTAAACGGGTCTGGAAATGTGCTCTTGCTCATAATTTTAGATTTAGTTTATCGGTTTGCATGGCAAAAATCGTTATAAACTATCATATTAATATCTTGTTTTTTAGCAAAAAAGTTAAGTATTCTGTCTTAATTGTTATAATTTTACTAAAATTAATTATAAAATAAGTTATTAATGACACCTATTTTAGAAAATATTGACTTGGGAGAGAAAAAGTCCATTTTGGCCTTTAGATATTCTAATCCAGATTTTGATGCTCCGTGGCATTTCCACCCGCAACATGAGTTGACATATATAGAAAAAAGTGTAGGAACAAAATTTATTGGTGATTATGTAGGATTATATGAACCTGGGGAACTGGTTTTACTGCGATCTAACTTACCGCATTCTTGGAAAAATCGTATTGGGCAAACTCAAAATAGTGAGTCGTTGGTAGTTCAATGGAATACAGGGATTTATCCAAAAGTTCCGGAATTACTGTCATTTTTTGATATGTTAAAAGCTGCTTCAAGAGGTGTTGTTTTCTCTGGTAAAGATATAGAGCCAATACTTCCTAGAATTGAAAAACTGATTTCCGTTGATGGCTATAAACTATATATCGATTTATTGTATATACTAGCTGATTTATCTTTTTGTAGTTATCGAACCCTATCAAAAGTTAGTTTTGAAAATAATGTCCCTAATGAGCATACCAGTAGAATGTCCAAAATTCATGATTTTGTGGAGAATAACTATCATCGTAAAATTTACCTTAAGGAATTAGCTGAACTGGTAAGCATGTCTGAACAATCATTTTCCCGATTTTTTAGTAAAATGATGGGACAACCTTTTTTTACTTTTCTAAATAAATACAGAATCAATATGGCCTCTAGAATGCTTATTGATACCGATTGGCCTGTTGCCCATATTGGTTTTGCCTGTGGATATGAATCTTTACCTTTTTTTTATACACAATTTAAAAAAGATAAAAAGGACACGCCCAATAGATACAGGAAAAAATATATAACCAGTATAGATATTCCCTTAGCGTCCAACAATTAATTAATTGGTTTTACTTTTACCTATGGTATCTCAATGGCGCCCATGTCCGATAATCCATCAATGGTATTGCCCAATATGTCTTTACTTACCTTAATACCTCCCACTATTCCAATAGAATCATTGGGGATTTTTGTTATTTCAATTTCTCTATTTTTAATCAATTCTGAATTTATTGAGATATAGTCTTCTATTTGAATACCACCTAAATTTTTGAATTTAGGGTTTCCATATACGGGACTTTCATCTGAAGCCATTGCTCCTTTTGGCCAAATGTCTGCTTTTAGATACAAATTATTCTTAAAAACAACATTTTTTATAGGGCCGTGTTCCAATCTAAAAGGAGTTCTATGATCCTCTATGAGCTTTCCTTCTATATAAAAAATATTATTGGCAATCAACAGACCATTAGTAAGTCTGTTGAAGCCAATTTCTGGATTTATGCCTTTTTTAGCATAGATGGTATTGTTATATATGTAGGTATTGAAAGGGCCTATCGGTGCTTTATCGAATCCAACAAATCCAGTAAGAATCATGGTGACTCCAGCTCCCAAAGTCTCCCCCTTAATATCCAATCTGGAACCGTCATTAATACTAATATTATAACGATAGGTGCAATTGTAATTATTGCCCAATATTTCAATAAAACCACCAACATTATTCTCGCTTAGGTTATACTGAACAATCACATTTTTATTGTTAAAATCAATATGACATCCTGCCGAATCTCCCGGGCCATTGTCATTTCTAAAACTATTATGCTCTATTACTGCATTTAAGCACCCCCAAACCCATAACCCACTTCCGCGTCCCCACTTCCGGGAATCGTCTTCGCTACCAGAAAAATTCGTGAAATTACCCTTAAAATGAATATTATCTACGACAGAAGCTTGCATTGCTGGGCCTCCAGCTCTGATAACTTACCTGAATGTGCTACATTTTTTAACCACACATTTTGATATTGATATATCCTTTAATAATGCATTTTCATTGGGATTGATAACTCTAATGCCCCATCCATAATTTTGGTTACCATTCCCAGTTAAAACTTCTTCAGTGCCTCTGTAAAAATCTTCTTCTTCAAAAAAAATGTCCCTAACATGCAGATTCTCTAGCGTAATACCTTCAAAAACACCGTCTTGTTTTGTAGTTGGCAATATGCCACAGCGCAAGTAATATTTACCGGAAACATAATTTTCTATACCGCCACCATTTGTGGTAATTTCAATATTACTGACTTTTATATTAGAAGAATCTTGGATTAATATGCCATTAAACTTCCCTTTCGCATCATTGATTGGTTTTTTTGTGCTATTACCAAAACTTGAAATTAAGATGGGCTTGTCCTTTTCTCCCTTAGCGCCTATTAGCACTAAACTACCATAAAATGTTTCTCCTTTTTTCAATAGAATCTTATCACCAGCCTTTAACTTCAAATTATTAATAACGGATAGGTTTTTAAAGGCGGTTTTGATTGATGTTCCATTATTACTATCATTTCCTGTTTTGAAACTGAAATAATAATCTGTTGCAAAAGTGTGAAGGCTTACAAATAGGAAGATTAGAGTTGTAATGTTTTTCATAGTTACAGGAATAAATAAAAAGCTGTAGTAGTTTTTTATTCTGAAAAATTATTTGTTTATATCTTCAAAAAACAGATAAAGAAAAGTAAGGTTTAAGGTCTCAATTTCAATTCTGCAACAATTATATTATCCATATAAAATTTAAATGGAGCATCGCTATTACCATTATATCCACGTATCATAAACGACGTATTACCAGCCGCAAATTTATCAGTTCTTAAAGACGAATAAACCCACTTATTGGTTTGGAAATCGTCTACAAATGTAGGATTACCCATCACTCCCCAATCAGTATTAGGATTCCAGAAGAAACGTAAATCAGGAAAGTTCAGTCCTGTACGATTACCAAGATCTGTAACATATACCCATACGCCAATTTCATAAAGGGTATTTGCTTTTGTTGTAAACCTAATAAACTCACCTGCAGAGTCTCTATGCCCCATTATCATACCGCCTCCAGCAGCCATTTCTATATACATACTATTTGTGCCATCTTGAGCTTGTGCAGAAGAAATTTCTCTTGTATAATCTGTAAAACCAGCCCATCCTAAACTTTGCCATTTATCGTCGGCTGAATTTTCAAAACTATAATCATAAGTGCTGTTAGCTAGAATATTCGTTTTAATAATATCGGTTAAAGGCGCATCAGTAAATTCGGTCGCTTGAACAGCATCAACAGTGCTCAAAGCACCAGGAGTATAAGATACGGTAACCGCATCGTCGTTGTAATAAGGCTCACCTAAATTGATAAGCACAATATTACCTTCGTCAGGATTTATGGTTACACTGTTAATATTTGGTGCAATAGTTGCTCCAGCTGCTGTTTGGTAAGTTACACTAAAATTGCTTTCATCGATAGTTGTAGCATCCATTTCCCTACTGAACTCAAGCCCTACAATTTGATCTGTTTTTTCAAAAATTCTATCTAAGGTTACAGGTTCTGTAGAAGGAATTACTTTTATAACATTATTGACGTTGATAGTATCCGCGCCAAAAGGTCTTGGGATTGAGGCAATAAACTGTATATCATAGGTGCCTAGTCTGCTATATTTTACATTAGCTCCGTCTGAAGGGTTCACAATTTGTGTAGGATTCCCACCTTCTAAATTCCATACAAATTTACTTGCACCGCCTTCAGATGTATAGTTTAGTTGTATAGATTTACCAGCGGTTACTTCGTTTTCAGCATTATCTGTCATATCTAATTCTGCACCTAAGGTACCATCGTCATTTAAGTAATTACCTTTTAAAATTGATTTTACAGCACCATATACAGTAACTACAATAGTAGTATCTGTTACACTCCCAATTGGTTCTGGTTTATCCAAATCATAAGCTTCTCCTTTGAATACTTGATTTAAAGTAACATTGTATTCTCCTGGAACATTAAAAAAAGCTTTAACATTTTGTTCAGTAGATGTTATATCATTGTCAGAACCAACAATATCTGCTGAGCCTTCTGGAAAGGTCCATAATCTTGATTTAACACCAGAAGAAATATCTCCGAAGGTTATACTATTACCAACTCTAACGGCATTGTTAAAATTCATTTGTGAGGTTACTATAACTCTACTATTAGCCTCATTTAGATCTAAATTGTCGTATATGTCATCACAAGATTGTAAGCTAAACGCAATTACTAAAATTGATATTAATAATTTAAAATTTTTTTTCATTTTTTTTCTTTTTACATTAAAATAAATTAATTCAATCCATCATTTGATTGTTGTTCAGCTGCTGGAAGGTAAAAATAATCATGCTCATCAGAATCATAGTTCTCTATCCCGATTAGAGAAAGTAAATTTACTGACCCTTCGAGAAACAAAGGTGGTTGATTAAGAATGTCACCCAGATTATCTCTTCTCCATTTTAAGTCATCACCCATGTTTGTGAGAACACTTTCAACAATTCCCCAACGTACCAAATCTCTCCATCTGTGGTTTTCAAAACAAAGTTCTAAAGGTCTTTCTACCATTTGAATGTGCGTCATTATATTCTCTTTTGTAGGACTAACCAGAGGCTGTGCGCCGTGAACTTGTTCGCTAATGTGAAGTTGTGGAAACGTATTGCTATTTGAGTCCAAATATTGTTGCAATGTTATTACTCCCGCTCTCTCTCTTACTAAATCAATATATTTTATGGCCTCAGCAACATCAGAGGTTTCATTTAAAACTGCCTCTGCATACATTAAATAAACATCAGCCAAGCGTATATGTCTAAAATTAATTCCACTACGAGCTAATATCATTTCAGATGTTCCTTGGTACCAGTTGGTATATTTTTTAACCAGTGCGGTTAATCCCAAACCTCTGTAAGCGTGTACATTTGTGCTGGTATTATCCACACCAAAATAAGTACCTTCAAAATCCTTAGGCGCAATGGATGCGGAAAGGCGTCTGGAATGAGCATTATCTGTATTAATTGGATTAGAAGGGTCTATTTCGTCGTTTGTAAATAGCTCATGTAAATATAAATTTGCAACTACTGTATTAAATCCTCCAAAACCTCCAATAGAAGCATAATTAGGCGCAATAGCGTTCGCTTCAGCTCCAGAAACATTTGGGACATCATCTACATTATTTCCATTAGCTCCAGGATTAGCGGTCGAACTATAAGCTACCTCCAAAATTGATTCTGAATTAAATTCATTTTGATCTGTAAAGTTATCTAACGCATTTGGAGTTAGTGAGTACACATCGGAATCAATAACCTCTTTAAAATCATTCGCGGCAAGTCCCCACTGTTTGGCATATAAATATACTTTACCACGTAGTGAAGTTGCAGTACCTGATGTTACTCTTCCTAAATCTGCACTATCTGTCCATTTTGAAGGTAAATTTAATCTCGCATAATTCAAATCAGGAATAATTACTTGTTCGTTTACTTCTTCAATGGTACTTGTTGCTTTGTTTAAATCAGTAGTTGAAATTTCTGTGCGAATTACTGCCTGTCCATAAGTATGGATTAACTCAAAATAAAAGAAGGCTCTTAAACATTTGGCTTGTGCTAAAATAGATTCTCTTTCATTAGGAGCAAAAATATCAGGATCGGCAATTTCAATATTATTAATCACTTGATTAGCTCTAAAAATACCAATATATAATTGGTTCCACTTATTAACTAATTGTTCGCTATTATCAGTATAGGTTAATTGCCTGAAAATATTCCATCGTCCAAAAAAGGAATAGGTATCTGCTATATCAGCTCTTATTATTTCTTGAGATAAGCCACTACCACTAATTCCTTGAAATTGCATTGCTGCATATACTGTTGTTAATGCACTATTAAATTGAGTAGGGGTTTTCCAAAACGTAGCATCTGTAATTGAGTTTGGATTATCAACACTCAAAAATTCTTCTTCGTTGCAACTTGAGAGCGACAACATAACACATGCAATAATTACTATTGGCAATGCTTTGTAATTTATTATGGATTGTTTCATTTTTTCTAATTTTATTATTAAAATTTAACTTTAGCTCCTAGAACAAATCTTCTAGCTACAGGGTAATTTCCTCTATCAACACCTCTGGTGCTAATACCATTACCCCCAACTTCTGGATCATATCCTGTATAATTTGTAAATGTAAATGGATTGAATCCAGTTAAATAAAATCTAACACTAGAAATTTTAATATTATCCATTAAGTCTTGAGGTAAAGTATATCCCAATGTGATATTTCGTATTCTTAAATAGGTGCCATCTTCTAGCCAATAATCAGATCTTGCTCTCACACTTTCTGTAGCCTCACTGTTTCTAAAGCTTGGAATGTCAGAATCGGGATTTTGAGGAGACCATTGATAGAATTGATCCAAGTGTCTTCCTTGAGTATAAGCAAAGAAACGTGCCCCATTAAACAATTCTGCACCATAAGACAAATAAGATTGAATTGTTAAATCCCAGTTTTTATAATTCAAATCGATATTTAAACCTGATTCAAATTCTGCTTGACCAGAACCAGCATAAACTCGGTCTTTTTCATCAATATTGCCATTATTATCAATATCAGCATACCGAATATCCCCTTTTGACGCTGATGGGTTTATCAATTGGTATTCAGCTAATTCCTCATCAGTTTTTATAACACCCTCGTTTTTTAATAAAAAGAATGCACCAGCCTCATACCCTTCAGCAAAAAATGTAGTTTGATCTATACTGTTTCCTAACGAAAATGTAGGTCTACCGTCTGGATAACCACGTTCAATACCATTTAAATCTACTATTGTATTGATATTTTTCGTAAAGGTTGTTGAAACATTATATTTTAAGTCATTTTTAAATTGACCTTTATATCCTAATGCCAATTCAATACCTTCGTTTGTCATTTTTCCCGCATTAATAAAAATGGGGTTGAAAGTATTTTCAGCATTTGGAACTGTGGTGCCTGCAGAAGGGGGCGTTTGGAAAGGTAATAACATATCTCTTTTGTCATTACTATAAATATCACCAGTAAAGGTTAATCTGTTTTTAAACATGGCAAAATCGATACCTATATTTTTAGAGGTACTTGTTTCCCACTTTAAACCTGGATTTGAATACCTTCTTTGTATTAACCCAGAAGCTAAAGTTTCATCTGGCCCAAATAAATAATTTACACCTGTTTCAATTTGGGTTGCAGCAACGTAAGCTTGAACATCTTGATTTCCAACTTGTGCATAACTCGCTCTTAATTTTAAGTTATTCACGGTGTTTCCAATGGACGAATTTTTAAAGAACTTCTCTTCAGAAATATTCCAACCAGCAGAGATGGAGGGGAAAGAAGCATATCTATTTTCTTTTCCAAATTTTGAAGATCCGTCTCTACGTACACTCAAAGATAACAAGTATCTTTCATCATAATTATATTGAACTCTTCCTAATAACCCTGCCAGTGTATAGGTGTTTACAAAACTAGTTGGAGAATTTGTTGAAAATGCTTGCCCTATTTCTTGAGTATCATTAGTTGGGAATCCAATACCCCCAATAGATAGTTGTTTAGATGTAAATTCCTCATAAGAAGACACCACTACAGTATTTAGTTTATGTTTACCAAATTCTACTTGATAATTTAACATATTTTCAATCACTCTTCTGTCGGATGATATGTAATCTTCAGTGAGTTGTGCTTCAAGCGTTGAAGCTGTTGCATTTAAGTTTCCATCTAATCCAAAAATGAAATATGATGGTCTAAAGAATTTTCTTTTGTAATCGTACTTATTATTACTTAAACTTATTTTATAGGATAATCCTTTTAAAATTTCATATTCTAAATTTAAAGCAATATTAGATGAATTAACTTTTCTCTCATCAATATTTTGTAATTGTTTCGCTAAAAACCCAAAATAAATTGTGTTATCTACAGGGATATTAACCCTGTTATCACCACCAATGTCTAGATCACCTAATGGAATCTGCCAAGGGTTTTGTCCAATACTATATTCATATAATGCAAAAGGTTCTTGATCTCTGTTTTCCTCAGTTAAACCTATTGTGGCAAATGCTTTAAATTTTCCTTTATTGAATTGCGCAGTTAATCTTGAGCTTAATCTATTAAATCCAGATTTAATTAAAACTCCTTCTTGGTCATTAAAACTGGTAGCAAAGCTTAAACTCAATTCTTTACTTCCACCCGTTATACCTAGATCATAATTTCGAATAAGCGCATTATTATTTTGTACATCACCAACAAAATCAGTATCATAATCTAACAGTTCAGGAGTTGTAATAAAGTAGCCTGGCAGATTACCGGAATTTAATACATTATCTACTGAAAAATCAGCAAATAATTGCTGTTGGGTATTCATTAAAGGGGTTCCTGAAGTAATGTTCTGAATCCCTGTAAAAGTTGATAAATTTACTGAAAATATACCAGGTTTACCTCTTTTGGTAGTTATTAATATAACTCCGTTTGACGCTCTTACACCATATACAGCAGCTGCAGCACCATCCTTAAGAATGTCCATAGTTTCTACCTGATCAGGAGCTATATTAGGGTTTGATTCGTAAGGAACGCCATCTACTACATACAAAGGCTCTAATTTACCCAATAACGAACCCACACCTCTTATTTGAATATTAGCAGCTTCACCAGGTCGCCCACTAGCGGCTTGAACGTTTACACCGGCAACAACGCCTTGAAGCGACTCACCGATGTCCGAAACAGGTGCTCGGTCAATAATGTCCGATTTAACTTGAACAACAGCTCCAGTCACTTCCTTTTTCTTTTGGGTACCGTAGCCTACAACAACTACTTCGTCTAACTGTGATAAGTTTTCTTCTAGATTAACATTAATAGTGGTATCTGTTCCAACTTTCACCTCCTTGGTAGAGTAGCCGATGTAGCTAAAAACTAAAATGTCATTAGTGTTAGCATTTAACTCATAAGCACCATCAAAATCTGTAGCTGTACCAGTGGTTGTGCCTTTCACAAGAACTGTTACTCCAGGTAAAGGTTGCCCATCGGAAGTAACAGTTCCTTTTATTGAAACATTTTGCGAGTACATGATTCCACAAAATGTAAACAATAAAATTTTAAGGCCAAACTTCAAAATCATTAATTTAGTTTGCATTTGTTTAGTTATTTTAAAATGTTATCCCCAAATATCCAATAATTGTTAAATTTTTAAGAAATATTAGACTTGATATAAACTGAACAATCCCTTTTTTAAGATTTTAAGAACTCGACAAGAACTTGATGTGTAATTGGTGTATTTCTAATTAAGCCCTACAAATAATGTGAATTACTAATAAGATAAGAATTAAATATTATATTTAAATTATAAAACCCTTTTAGGAAATTTTATTTTTATAAATTTATTCAACTAAACTTTAAAATATACTAATGACATTTATCTATTTTGAACGATTACAAAGCAAAACATCATTAGGTTTAACAATTGTTTATAAATATATATTTTTACTTTTTGCATCTACAATAGTTTACAGCTCATCAGCTCAAGGTAATGAAGTTGATTCTTTATTAGCGAAGGAAGCATTCGATAAAGCCTCTAAATTAAAAACTACTAAACCTGATAGTTCTTTGATTTTATTTGATAAAAGTTATAAGTTATTTCTGAATTCAAAAGACACGATAAATGCAGTAAAGGCGCTTTTTCAGAAAGGGTTTATTTATGAGACTTCTGCAAAGTATGCAAAATCTTATGATGCCCTATGGAAAGCTCTTTTATTAATGGATAATATAGATAATGACGGCGTTAAATCAGTTATTTATCATAGGCTTGGAAGAATTTATAGTTATTACAAACGAGAAGATAAATCCATCGAGTTTTTAAAGAAAGCCTTGCAAACACAAAAACAATTATTATCAGGTAATAATGGTAATTCATCTTTATTGACCCCCTATTATTATTCAATTGCATCTACTTACCGAGAACTTAACAAGCCTGACTTAGCCAAAACCTATTTAGACTCTAGTTATTTCTATTATAATGATAAGGAGTCTTTAATACCTAAACCTTATCTCGATTTTGAAGAGGCCATTTACCTTTTTAACAAAAACAAAGGACTTGAAGCAATAAAAATAATGGAGCGTATTCATTCATGGTTCGAAAATAATGAACCATCATATTTGGTGCTTTTTTATAAGTATTGGGGTGATATTTATTTAACATTGAATGACTTCAACAAAAGTGAAGCGTATTATTTAAAATCTCTAAAGGTTTCATCTGATTATAAAAGCCATATAGATTTCACACCATTAGTTTATGAAAAATTATCTGAAGTTTACCTCGGCAATAATGATTATAAGAGGGCTTATGAAAACATTAACATAGCAAAAGAATTAGATCGACAATTTTTTGATAGTAGAAGCCCAGAAAATAAATCTTTGTTAGAAATTAAAGACGATTATAGATTAGAAAAAGAAAGACAGGAAAAACAAATTCAAGAACAGCATCTAAAGCAACTAGAGCAAGAGGCTGAAATTAGGAATTTACAGAGGGCGATATTATTGGTGTCGTTGGTTTTTATTCTAATAATAGGTTACTTCTATATTAAAAATCTAAGAGTTAAACATAAAGTAGAGAAAGAATTAATTAGGAGAAATAAGGAACTAGAGATTCAAAAAACAAAAGAACTTTTAGAACTTAAGAATAAAGAATTGGCTGCTTCTGCATTGCAACTCATTGAAAAGGACGAGTTTTTTAAAAATTTAAAAACTAAAATAAGAGAAGGGGAGCCTACCATGAAGAAAAGTGATTTAAATAAAATATTAAGATCTGTATCTGTAACTAATACGAATACATGGGATGAATTTAGGCTTCGTTTTATTGAAGTTAATAAAGAGTTTTACGATACAATTTTTGAAAAATTCCCTAACCTTAGCCAAGGCGATCAAAAAATTTGTGCTCTGATCAAATTAAATATGTCTAGTAAAGAAATGTCTAGGCTTTTAGGTATATCTGTTGAGTCTGTTCATACCTCACGACACCGCATTAGGAAAAAAATGAACCTTCCTAGGACCATTAATTTAGAAGACTATATAAATTCCCTGTAATATAGTTTTAGTCAATTCAAAATACCCCCTTTTTTTGGCTTTGTATAGTTTTAGTCAAGTTGCTTTTTGACTATAGCTACTAACCTTTCTAGTAATTTAGCAAGCATATTTAGCATTCTTTTCATTTTCAGAATTGAGAGCAATTATAAAGAAACTCTTTAGCTGTAACTAAGAGTGTTTTTATCTAAACTAAATACAACCTTAAACTAAATTATAAATGAAAGCAACGCAATACGAAGGGAGTCAAACTTTCAGTGTTATAGAAAAAGATATCACTAATCCTCAACAAGGCGAAGTAAGAATAAAAGTAGCCTATGTTGGCGTTTGTGGTACCGATGTGCATATCTATCATGGTATGATGGATAAAAGAGTTAATATTCCAGAGACTATTGGTCATGAAATGTCTGGGGTAATTGATGCGATTGGCGAAGGAGTTTCAGGGTATGCTCTGGGAGATAAAGTTGTTGTGAGACCCTTAGATGATAGAAAAGTTAAGCCGTCAGATAAAGGATTCAATCATATTTGCGAAGAATTAAAATTCATTGGAATAGATAGTCCTGGAGCTATGCAAGAGTATTGGAATGTTCCTGCGTTCACTCTTCATAAATTAAAAGAAGATACCGATTTAAAATTAGCGGCATTAATCGAGCCTTTATCAGTTGCAACACATGATGTTCGTTTAAGCGGATTGGTTACAGGTGAAACCGCTGTTGTTTTAGGTGGTGGTCCAATCGGGCTTTTAGTAGCTATGGTTGCTAAAGAAGTAGGAGCAAACGTGATTATTTCTGAAGTGAATGAAAAACGTATTGCTAAAGCAAAATCTATGGGATTAAATGCTGTAAGCCCGTTAAAAGTAGATTTAGTTGAATATGTAAGAGAACAAACCGAAGGACGTTTAGCAGATGTAGTTTTTGAAGTCGCAGGTGTACAACCAGCATTAGATATAATGACAGAAGTTGCTGGTATAAGAGGAAGAATCTTGATGGTAGCAATTCACGGGCAACCAAAACCGGTTAATTTATTCAAATTCTTCTGGAAGGAATTAAAACTGATTGGTGCACGTGTTTATGAGAAAGAAGATTACGAAAAGTCAATCCAACTTATCACAGCAAACGAATTGCCGTTTGAAGATATGATTACAGATGTGCAACCTTTAACAAATATTCAACAAGTATTTGAAAACATCGATAATAATCCTGACGGTATGAAAGTACTAATGGACTGTTCATTATAATAAAAAAATAGTAAAAAATAGACACAATGAGTATTTTAAATACATTTAGTTTAGAAGGAAAAACAGCTTTAGTTACAGGTTGTAAAAGAGGAATAGGTAAAGCAATGGCTATTGGTTTAGCTGAAGCTGGAGCTAATATTATTGGTGTTTCGGCATCATTGGAATTAAATGGTTCTGATGTTGAAAAAGAAGTTACTTCACGCGGGAAGTCTTTTAAAGCTTACCAATGCGATTTTTCAGATAGAAAATCATTATACAAATTCATAGAAGCCGTTAAAGCAGATCATCCACAAATTGATATTTTGGTAAATAATGCTGGAACTATACTACGTGCTCCAGCTGTTGAACACCCAGACGACATGTGGGATAAGGTAATTGAAGTGAACCAAAATGCACAATTCATTTTAACAAGGGAAATCGGAAAGGAAATGGTTGCTCGTGGTTCAGGTAAAATTATTTTCACAGCGTCATTGTTGACTTTTCAAGGAGGTATAACCGTTCCTGGTTACGCTGCCAGTAAAGGCGCAATTGGGCAAATGACGATGGCCTTTGCTAACGAGTGGGCAGGAAAAGGCGTTAATGTAAATGCCATTGCTCCAGGTTATATCGCTACAGATAATACGGAAGCATTAAGAAATGACCCTGTTAGATCAGAATCAATTTTATCGAGAATTCCAGCAGGTCGCTGGGGTAAAGCAGAAGATTTTGCGGGACCAACAGTGTTTTTAGCGTCTCAAGCAGCTTCATATATGAATGGATCAATCGTCTTGGTTGACGGTGGATGGATGGGGAGATAATTCAAAAACTAAAACGATAATGTTATGTCAAACATAAAAGAATATCAACTATTTATTAACGGTGAATGGAGGACATCCACTTCTGGAGAAACTATAGATATTATAAGTCCTTCTACAGAAGAAATTGTTGCCAGAGTTCAAAATGGTACGGCTGAAGAAGCTTTAGAAACATTAGAGCATGCTGATAAAGCACAAAAAGAATGGAAAAAATTAACAGCTAGACAACGTGCCGAGTTACTTTATAAATTATCAGATGAAATTAAAGCCAATGCTGATTATTTAGCAAAATTACTTGTAAAAGAACAAGGGAAATTGTTGAAGGTGGCAAAAATGGAAGTGGCTGTAGCGTCATCATTTATTGAATATGCTTGTGAAGGAGCTAGACGAATTGAAGGAGACATTATACCTTCTGATAATCCCAATGAACAAATTTGGATTCAGAAAGTGCCTCGTGGTGTAGTAGTTGCCATTACCGCATGGAATTTCCCTTTCGCATTAGCAGCAAGAAAATTAGGTCCTGCGTTAATAGCGGGAAATACAATTATTATCAAACCAACTTCAGAAACACCATTAGCAACCTTGGAATTAGGAGATTTAGCAAATAAAGTGGGGATTCCTCCAGGAGTTATAAATATTTTAACGGGTCCAGGTCGCGCTATGGGTAATGCGTTGGTAGAAAGCCCAATTTGTAAAATGGTAACCATGACAGGTTCTACGCCAGTTGGTCAACAAATTGCCCGAAATGCTGCGCAAAACTTAACTCACGTTCAATTAGAATTAGGAGGAAAAGCTCCATTTATTGTTTTTGAAGATGCAGATATAGATGATGCAGTAGACGCTGCTTTACATTCACGATTTGATAATTGTGGTCAAGTTTGTACTTGTAACGAACGTATGTATGTACATGAATCCATTTATGATGTATTTATGGAAAAATTCATCGCAAAAGTGAAAAACTTAAAAGTTGGTGACCCGATGTCCGAAGATAGCGATATGGGACCAAAAGTAAACGGCAATGAACTAAAACACATGGAGCACCTTGTTGATATTAGTGTTAAAGAAGGCGCAACAATTGCAGCTGGTGGTAAACGCCCTAAAGGGTCACAATTTGAAAAAGGATTTTGGTTTGAGCCTACTGTTCTTACAGATGTCACTCAAGACATGACTATAGTTCACGAAGAATCATTTGGGCCAATTTTACCTGTTTTAAAGTTTAAAACTTTTGATGAGGTAATTGGGTATGCTAACGATTGTGAATATGGTTTAGCAGCAATGGTTTTTACAAATGACATGAACACCATTATGAAGTGTAATGACGAATTGGAATATGGTGAAATCTATGTTAACAGAGGTCATGGAGAACAACATCAAGGATTCCATAACGGTTATAAATTATCAGGTTCAGGTGGTGAAGATGGTAAATACGGATTTGAGCAATATTTAGAGAAAAAGACATTTTACGTAAGACATAAAGCTTAATTGAAAAGTAGCTTGGGTCATAGATATTTATGATTCAAGCTATTTTCTTAAAATTAATTGGTGGACAAAGGGTTATTCATATTTGTACTTATATTTAATTTTTCATTGAATTGTTTTGCTCAAAAAGAGCATAAATGGTACGATGAGTCTATATCTTTTGAAGAAAGGGTAGAAATGTTAGTTAACACCATGACACTTGAAGAAAAGTGTTCTCAATTTTTAAATGAGTCACCAGCGGTTGAAAGATTAGGGGTGCCAGAATATAATTGGTGGAATGAATCACTTCATGGAGTAGCCAGAAATGGAAAGGCAACAATTTTCCCACAAGGAATAGCAATGGGTGCCACTTTTAATCCAGAATTAATTCAAGAAATGTCTTCTGCAATTGCAGATGAAGCTCGAGCAAAACATAAGGTTTCATTATCCATTGGAAATAGAGGACAGTATAGCGGATTAACCTTTTGGTCTCCTAATGTGAACATATTTAGAGATCCGCGTTGGGGACGAGGTCAAGAAACTTATGGTGAAGACCCCTTTTTAACCTCCAAAATTGGTGTAGCTTACGTAAAAGGATTGCAAGGTAATGACGCTAAATATTTTAAGGCCACAGCTTGTGCAAAACATTTTGCTGTACATTCTGGTCCTGAAGAATTGCGTCATAGCTTTAATGCAAATCCTAGTAAATTAGATTTATACGAAACGTATTTTCCTGCTTTTGAAGCGTTAGTAAAAGAAGGGAATGTTCAAGGTGTTATGGGAGCTTACAATGCTGTTTACGATGAACCTTCGTGCAGTAGTACTTTTTTATTAGATGAACTTTTAAAAAAGCAATGGGGTTTTGATGGCTATATCGTTTCAGATTGTGGAGCATTAGGCGATATCTTAAAAGGTCACAACAAAGCTAAAACTGTAGAAGAAGCGGCAGCTTTAGCCTTAAAAGCAGGTGTTAATCTAAATTGTGGTTGGGTTTATAATAACTTGGTTTCAGCAGTAGAGAAAGGATATATTTCTGAGGAATTAATAAATAAACGTTTAAAGCAATTATTCCTAACACGTTTTAAGTTAGGATTTTTTGATAATGAAAGTAGTAATCCTTTTAATAGTGTTGGAAGCGAAGTCATTAATTCTGAAGAACATAAAAACCTTGCTAGAAAAGTAGCGCAACAATCTATTGTTTTGCTTAAAAACAAAGACAATGTTCTTCCATTAGATAAAAACATAAAATCGCTTTATGTAACTGGTCCATTCTCATCTTCAAGCAATATTTTAATTGCTAATTATTATGGCATGTCTTCAAATCTTGTAACGGTGTTAGAAGGCGTTACAGACAAAGTATCATTAGGGACTTCTTTAAATTATCGACAAGGAGTATTGCCTTTTCAGAAAAACTTAAACCCTCTTAATTGGGCGCCTCAAGTTGCAAAAACTATTGACGCAACCATTCTTGTAGTTGGAATTTCAAATGAAATAGAAGGTGAAGAAGTTGATGCCATTGCTTCAGAACATAAAGGAGATAGAAAAGATTTAAAACTTCCTCAATCTCAAATAGATTATATCAAAGAAATAAGCGAAGTAAAAAAAGGGCCGCTTATTCTAGTAATTGGTACAGGAAGTCCTGTTTCTCTTGAAGAAATTGAACCTTTAGTTGATGCTATTGTATTAATGTGGTATCCTGGAGAACAAGGTGGAAATGCAGTTGCAGATATATTATTTGGTGATGTAGCTCCTTCTGGTCATTTACCTATTACGTTTCCTAAAAATGTAGAACAACTTCCAGCTTTTGATGATTACAGCATGAAAGGAAGAACCTATAAGTACATGACTAAAGAACCAATGTATCCATTTGGTTTTGGGTTGTCTTATAGCTCTTTGGAAATCAAAAACCCAGTTTCAAATACTAAATCAATTAAAAAAGGGAAAGATTATTTAGTTTCTATTGATGTTAAAAATACTGGTATTATAGATTATGAAGATGTATTACAATTGTATTTGGCTCCACAAGATTCCAAAGGATATCTGCCTTTTTATAACTTAAAAGCTTTCAAAAGAATTGAACTAAAAGCAGGCGAAACTAAAAAAATAGAATTCAGATTATCTGAAAAAGATTTTATGCAAACTAATTTAGAAGGTAAAAAAGTCTGGATGAAAGGAAATTATAAAATCTTTATTTCAAATGCTTTGCCAAGTAAACGTAGTATTGAATTAGGTTCAGCAAAACCAATTGAACTTACAATTAAATTAATATAAAGCACAAATTGTAACATACATGAGTACAAATATTTCAAACATAAAAACACGATTATTTACAGTTCCACTTCCTGAGGTCATGTCCGATGCCAAACATGGCGACCATTATCACTTTGAATTAGTTACTGTCACAATTACTTTAGAGGATGGTACAGAAGGTACGGGCTATACCTATACCGGAGGTAAAGGAGGTTTTTCCATAAAAGCCATGATAGAACACGATTTTACTAATGTTTTAATAGGTAAAGATGGTACAGATATCGAAGGAATATATGATTTTTTAGAATGGCATATTCATTATGTGGGTCGTGGTGGCATAGCGTCTTTCGCCATTTCGGCAGTAGATATTGCATTGTGGGATATTCGCTGTAAAAAAGCAGGATTACCACTTTGGAAAATGGCTGGCGGACAAGGAAATACATGTAAAGCTTATTGTGGTGGTATTGACTTAATGTTTCCTTTAGAGAAGCTTTTGGGAAATATGAAAAGTTATCTTGAAAGAGGTTTCAACGCTGTAAAAATTAAGATTGGAAGAGAAAATCTTCAAGAAGATTTAGACCGTATCAAAGCGGTAAGAGAATATATTGGTCCAGATGTGACTTTTATGGTGGATGCCAATTATTCCATGACGGTTGAAAAAGCCATTAAAGCGATTGAAGGCTTTAAACAATATAATATTACTTGGTTTGAAGAACCTATCATTCCAGATAATTATAAAGGATTTGGTGAAATTGTAGATGCTACAGGGTTTCCTTTAGCAATGGGTGAAAACTTACATACTATTCACGAGTTTGAATATGCTATGGAACAATCAAAACTATCTTTTGTACAACCAGATGCTTCCAACTGTGGTGGTGTTACAGGGTGGTTGGCAGCAGCAAAACTAGCTGATAAACATGGTATTCCAGCATGTTCTCATGGTATGCAAGAACTCCATGTAAGTTTAGTATCTGCCCAGCCAAATGCTGGATGGTTAGAAGTTCATAGTTTTCCTATTGATGAATATACTACAAGACCTTTAGTTGTTGAAAATTTTAGAGCAGTAGCACCAGATTATCCTGGGGTAGGCGTAATTTTTAATTGGGAAAAACTAAAGCCATTTGAGGCAAAATAAATAACATTATCTAATTAAAATTATGGATATAGAAGTTACAGATGAGCAAATGGATTTCTTGGGAATCACTAATAAAAATAAATTAAGTGCTGCAAGTAAAAGAGCTTTAAAATGGCCTACTGACACAAGTAATGATTGGTTTTTTGAATATGAAGTCGAAGATTTAAAAGGCGATTTAGCCTATGAAGAAGGTGTGGTTAGAAGAGACCCAAGTGCCATTATAAAATTTGATGGAAAATATTTTGTGTGGTACACAAGATCTGTTGGTCCTACCGATGGATTTGCAGGAAATATAGATGAAGATAAAGTTTTTCCTTGGGATAGATGTGATATTTGGTACGCAACTTCATACGATGGCATTACATGGAAAGAGGAAGGATTAGCAGTAAAAAGAGGCGAAAAAGGAAGTTACGATGATAGGTCTGTTTTTACGCCAGAAATAATGCAACATGATGGCATGTTTTATTTGTGCTATCAAACGGTAAAAAACCCATACACTGTAAGAGTTAAAGAAGAAGTTGCCTTAGCTTGGTCTGGCTCTCCTTATGGACCTTGGACAAAAAGTGAAGAGCCTATTTTAAGACCTGCAGATAACGGTGTTTGGAAAGGAGAAATTCAAAGTAGGTTTGCTGTTGAAAAAAAAGGTGATTTTGATAGTCATAAAGTCCATGACCCCTGTATTTTGCCGTACAAAGGGAAATTCTATTTGTATTATAAAGGGGAGCAGATGGGGGAAGCTATTACGTTTGGTGGACGTCAAATCCGACACGGAGTTGCCATTGCCGATAATCCTAAAGGGCCTTATATTAAATCACCGTATAATCCAATTTCAAACAGTGGTCATGAAATCTGTGTTTGGCCATATAAAGGCGGTATATCTTCGTTAATTACTACAGATGGTCCAGAAAAGAACACACTTCAATGGTCTCCAGATGGTATCAACTTTGAAATAAAAAGTGTTGTTAAAGGAGCGCCACATGCTATTGGTTTGAATAGATATGCTGATCCAGAAGTACATCCAACACATATTTTGCGATGGGGGTTAACTCACGAATATATGAATGATGATTATCAATATATCCGAAGATTCACTACATGGAAAATGGTTCATCATACCGCCAAAGGAGAGCGCGGAGAGGAATAAAAATTAATAAACTAAACTAAAACTACCACATTAAATTATGTCCAAAAAACAACTTTACGTTATACGAATTGCAGCTATTGTAGCCCTGGGTGGATTTTTATTAGGCTTTGACGCTTCGGTTATTTCGGGGGTTGTCAAATTTATTGAGCCTGAATTTAATCTCACAAAAATAGAATTGGGTTGGGCGGTAAGTTCCATTACGCTTACAGCAGCTTTAGGAATGATGATTGCCGGACCTATGAGTGACAAATATGGCAGAAGAAAACTTTTAAAATATGCTGCTATTTTATTTACCGTTTCAGCAGTTGGTTCAGCGTTGGCAGGTACATTCTTTTGGTTGATTATATTCCGAATGATAGGAGGCTTAGCTGTTGGAGCAGCATTAATTATAGCGCCTATGTATATTGCAGAAGTAGCACCGCCCGAGAAACGTGGGCAACTGGTGTCTTTCAATCAATTAAATATTGTAATAGGTATTTCTATAGCGTTTTTTACCAATTATTTGATTCTTCAATGGGGAAACTCTGATGCAGAATGGACGAAAACATTAGGATTTGGTAAATGGAATTGGCGATGGATGCTTGGTCTTGAAGCATTACCGGCAATTCTATATTATTTGGGGTTATTTATGGTTCCTAGAAGCCCAAGGTGGTTAATGACCCAGAATAGAAAGGACGAAGCACTTGCAGTAATGAAAAAAGTAGTTTCAGATGACGATGCAAATTCACAATTAAATGAAGTAGAACAAAGTATTACAGAGGATAAAAACAAAGAAAAATCCAAGCTTGGTGACTTGTTTAAGAAAAACATGAGGAAGGTCATTGTTATTGGGCTTATCGTTGGTATTTTTCAGCAAATAGTTGGGATTAATGCGGTTTTGTTTTATGCGCCTATGATTTTTGAGCAAACAGGAATAGGAACAGATGCCTCGTTTATTCAGGCAGCACTAGTTGGTGTGACTAATTTAGCTTTTACAGTAGTGGCTATTCTTACCATAGATAAATTTGGAAGAAGACCGTTATTAATCATTGGAATGATTGGTATAGCGATATCCTTATTTTTGCTAAGTTATGGTTTTAATGAGGCTACATATACCTTAAGTGAAGGTGCGATAACAAATTTACCAGCCGAAATCGATAAAACGAAAATAATTCAACTTCAAGATCGTGTATTCGAAAATGATTTAGATTTTAAAGCGGCTATAGTTTCAGCACTTGGTGAAGAAGCTTCAGGTATTCATGAGGCTACATTGGTAACGGCCTCTGCAAAAATGAATACACTCTTAATCCTAATCGGAATTATAGGTTTCGTTGGTGCATTTGCTATGTCCATTGGTCCGGTTATGTGGGTATTGTTTTCAGAGTTGTTTCCGAATAAAATTCGAGGTATTGCCATTTCATTTGTTGGTTTAATAAACCTAGCTGTTGCTTTTTTAGTGCAGTTACTATTTCCATGGCAATTATCACAAATTGGTAATACCAAGACTTTTCTATTGTTCGGTCTTTTCGCCGTTATCGGGTTGATTTTGATTTGGATAAAAGTACCCGAAACCAAAGGGAAGTCTCTAGAACAACTTGAAGAATTGTTGGTAAAATAATATTTAAAATCAAACCGAATGAAACTCAAATATTGGCGAAATATTTTTTTAATATTACTCCTAACTTCTCTTGTAGCGTGTAAAAACACTAAGATTCAAGACAAGTATGATAGTTTAGTGTTATTAGATTTTGATAATAATTTTGATACCTCCCAAGTAGTTGTCCAAGACGCTACTTTTGAATTAATCAATAATTCTGATAATAAGCTTTTAAAGGTTAATAGCGGATACACCATAGACAAACCGGGAGTTGTAATTAAACAATCCGATGATAATCCTTGGGATTTAACAGGTTATCAAAAAGTATTAGCCGATGTTACAAACATTGGTGATGAATTCATTCAAGTAGAACTTTTTGTGGGTGATGATCCTGATGGTTTGATAAAATGGTATTGTTCAGACTATGTAGATTTAAACCCAGGGGAAACTAAAACAATATCTGTTGATTTGTCTTGGACACCATGGGCATTCTCTCCTCAAATTGAGGTAAATGGCATGCGAGGTGTACCAGGGAAGTTAAAAACAGATATTAAAAAAATAAATCAAGTGTCTTTTAATTCCCGTTATGCAACAAATACAACGCATTTTACTGTAGACAATATTAGAGCTGAAAATAAACTTGAACTAAAAGACCCAACCGATTTTTTCCCCTTTATAGATGAATTTGGACAGTACATTCATGACGATTGGGATGGTAAAATGCATTCCAATGAATACTTGGTAGAAAGTGCCAATAAAGAATTAGCATACTTAGACCAAAGCAAGGGGCCAGAAAATATTGGAAAATTTGGCGGATGGACCAAAGGGCCTCAATTGAAAGCGACAGGTTTTTTTAGAACAGAAAAGCATGAAAATAAGTGGTGGATAGTTGATCCAGAAGGGTATTTGTTTTGGACGGCAGGTCTAAACTGTGTAGCCTCAGAAGCTGTTTATACAGGGGTGTCGCATAGAGAAAATTACTTTAAAGAATTGCCTAAACCAGAAAGTGATTTTGGGCAGTTCTATTCTAAAGGAACATTTACATCACATGGCTTTTACAAAGACAAACTGCCTTATGATGCTTATAATTTTTATCAAAGTAACCTGTATAGAAAATACGGGAAAGATTGGTTAGTAACTTTCAGAGAGGTTGCACATAAGCGGATAAAAGATTGGGGCATGAACACCATTGGTTTTATGTCTGATTTTGGAGCAACAAGGCAACACAAAACGCCGTATGTAGGTTCCATTTGGATTAAGGAAACACCAAAAATTGAAGGCTCCGAAGGGTTTTGGGGCAAGTTTCATGATGTATTTGACCCTGCTTTTAGAACAGCCGTAAAAAACTCTGTTAACTCTCAAAAAGAAGGTGCAAACGATCCTTGGTGTATAGGTTATTTTGTAGACAATGAGCTATCTTGGGGATTACCTGGGTCTTTAGCTATTGGTGCTTTAAAAAGCCCTGCTTCTCAGCCAGCAAAAATTGAATTAATCAATAATCTTAAAAATAAATACAAAAACATTGAATCCCTCAATGCTACATGGAAAACCACTTATGATTCTTGGGAAGACCTATTAAAAAACACAACGCCTCCGGAATCATCAAATGCCAAGCAAGATTTATTAGACTTTTACGGGCAAATAGCCGATACTTATTTTAGAATCATTAATGAAGAATTAAAGACGGTTGCTCCTAATCAGAACTATTTAGGTTGTCGATTTGCATGGGCAAATAATGACGTTGTACTTTCTGCAGCAGGCAAGTATCTTGATATTATGAGTTTTAATAAATACGAATACAGTATAGAAAACTTCAAATTGCCTGAAGGTATTGACAAACCTGTCATGATAGGTGAATTTCACTTTGGCGCTTTAGATAAAGGAGGCTTTCACGTAGGTATTAAAAAAGCTAAAAATCAAGCAGAACGAGGTGAGATGTACCAAGACTATATCCAAGGCGCGTTAAGGCATCCTAATATTGTTGGAGCCCATTGGTTTCAATATGTAGATGAACCAAATACAGGGCGTTTTGATGGTGAAAATTATAACGTTGGATTCGTTGATATCTGCGATAATCCCTATGATGATTTAATCCAAAAGGTAAAAGAAACCACCTATTCTATGTATGAATATAGAACCAATAATTAAAATTATACATGCACTATAAATCATTTAATATTTTTAGAAAGGCTATAGTATTTATTTTAACAACATTACTATTTACAAATTGCGGAAGTTCTTCAGGATCAGAAGATACACAAGACACCAATGACACTCCAACTGCTGTTAATGATGTTTTGACTGTGGAAGAAAATAGTACACCTGGAACAGAAAATCAGGTAAATGTTTCCAGTAACGATAACATTGGAAATGATGGTGGAGATTTAGATAATTATAGCTTAACCACATCTGCAATTGATGGAGACGTTAACGAAATTAGCGATGGACTTTTTGAATATATTCCAAGTGTAGATTTCTTTGGCAATGATAGCTTTTCTTATTCTATTACCGACGTTGATGGCGATTCCGACACTGCAACTGTGAACATAACAGTAAACAAATTTGGACCTTCAGCAGAAGATTTTAATAATATAGATCCTAATTTTCCATCCTTTACTTCTATCAACAATACAACTCCCAATGGTAAACGATGGGTGAAGCTAGAATCTATGTCGGATGAATTTGATACTTGGGACAATACAAAATGGTTTAAATCTACATGGAATTATGGCGTTCCTGTTTTTATGTCAAATTCCAACCAAAACTCGGGAGTTACAGACGGAAAGCTTTGGATAAAAGCAACGCTAAACAATAGTAATCCAGATGGTAGATGGTTTCAAACAGCAAGAATTCATTCTATTGCAGAAACCAAATATCCAATGTACACCGAAGCTCGAATAAAAACGTCGCATATTTCTGCCTATAATACCTATTGGCTAAATAATGGAGACATTAATAATAGGGATGAAATTGATATTATTGAAAACAACTCTAAGCCTTCTTGTACTGGTTGTACAGCAGATATATTTCCAGACCAAATGAATTCGCAATACTTTCATGCTGACGAAAATCTAACACCTCAAACTATAAGAAACAAAGGGAATTTTTTAAGGTCAAATTTATCTCCTGCTAATCCTTTAAAAAATGTTGGATGGAACGAAGATTATCATATTTATGGCGTTTGGTGGAAAGATTCCAAGAACATCCAATTCTATTTAGATGGTGAACCAGCTGGAAGTGTTACCGTTGGAGAACATGAAGATGGCAATACCTATGATAGAGAATTTACACGTGATTTAGAAATTATCTTCGATTTATGGACAAATGAGGTAGGATGGTTAGGTGGTCTTCCGCCTCAATCTGATTTAAGCGATGATACCATTAATACCATGAGAATTGACTGGGTAAGAACGTGGAAATTAGAAGATGAATAGAAGATTTAATTTTTGAAAAATGCCTCTTAAAATTAAAGCCTTGATGTTTTGGAACATCAAGGTTTTTTTATTTCCATTAAATCAACCACGATGACTTCAGTAAATAACCTATAAACTGAAGTTTTTACTTTTATTAAAGGACCTTTTTTTTTGGAAAAGCAAAAACAAACAACTTATTAAGTTTTTGTATTCAAAACCAACTTTGCAAAAACAGCACAATGAAAGATATGCATCATTTAAAATTTAAACCTAAATCACTCTTAAGTTACAAGCGTATTACATTTCAATAATAAGTAATTGTCAAGTTATTGTTTAGTCAAAAAAAACATAACTCAAGTTATAGTCAAGTTTATAACAATTAAGTTCTCTAAGTCAAGTTGTAATATGCACTTCATAAAAACAAATAATGATGAAATATTTTTTACTCCTAATTTTAACTGTGTTAACGTTTAGTTTAAATGCTCAAACTTCTATTGTTGATTTTGAAATTGATGATATTAATGACCCTATTCCTGATTGCTTTCCTTCTGCAGAATGGAAAAATGACCCTAACGTTCCGTTAGTGTCTTTAGAAGCTAACCCAAATGCATCAGGAATTAACACCACAAATAACAGTGTTAAGTACACTGAAACCATGGGTTCTGGCCAAGGGAATTCGTTGCAATTAGCATTTAATGCTAGTACTACTAAAACAGGTTTTTCATTAACAACAAACAAGTATTTAAAATTTATGGTGTATTCTCAAAATCAAACAGATTTTGATGTTACACTGCATCTAGGGAATGGCAATGTTAATCATTTTGAAATGACAAAAAGTATTTCAACTGCTGTAAACACATGGACAGAAGTAGAATTTGATTTCTCTGGAAATGATCCAGAAGCAATAATTAATAATGCAGGTGGATGGATTACAAACATAAGAATCCATTTTAATAATGGAACAGCAGGGAATGGAGATGTTTTCTTTGTAGATGAAATGGTGTCTACACCAACATCAACCGTAGTTACAGATATATTAACTGTACCTGCTTCTTTACCAATAGTTACACCAATTACTACAAATTATACTGTTTCTGGCAGTTTGTATAAAAAACTAGATGTTGAGTTAACTTCTACTACTAGTTATGCGAACTTTACATTATACGCAGATAATACTATTATTGCCGATAATTTAGATGTTTCTGGTTCTGGAACTTATACTTTAAATAGCATCGTAAAATTTCCTTCAACAGGTTCTACGGAATTAAAATTAGTAGCGACTGGAAGCGATTTAACAGTAGAGAGTTTTAATTTAACAGATGTTACAAATGTATTATTTCCTGAATATACAGATGAAACTACTGCTGCTGGAATTATTGACGACCCAAGTTTAAAATATGCAGGCCCTACCATTGCAGATATGGATAATGATGGCGATTATGATTTAATATTAAACAATCATAATGATGTACCAAGCAAATTATTTTGGAATGATGGCGATGGTACTTTTACAAAGAACGATTCAGATTTATCACTTTGGAAATTAATGGACTTGCATGGTTCTGCAGCTGGAGATTATGATAATGATGGTGATTTAGATTTACTCATGACTTTAGGTGGTGGTAATGGCACTAATCCTACTCCTCCAGTTTTCTACAAAAACAATAATGGCGTTTTAGAAAGAAGTGATGCTGCTGTTGGAATTATAGAAGGAGCAAGAGGTCGCTCTCCAAGATGGGCAGATTTAGATTATGATGGTGATTTAGATTTAATTCTTGTAAATGCAGAAGGCATAAATGGTAGCAATGGAGAACAGCATATTTTTTATGAAAACCTAGGAGATGGAACTTTTCAAACTAAAAATGTTGCTGGAGTGGAAGACGCCAATGGGGAACGTATTTTGCTTACAGATTTAGATAATGACCATATAGATGATATCGTGATTTTTTCACCCTTATCTATTTGGAAAGGCAATGGAGACTTTACATTTGTAGATGTTTCGACTGCATGGTTACCAAGCAATTTAGTGGGTAGTTTTGCAATAACTTCTATGGCTGATATTGATATAGACAACGATGGTGATTTAGATCTATATTTAACTAGAGGACAAGGATATTTTGCAATTGCAAACAATAATTCTGCCGACTTTTTTCCACTAACCAAAAAGTTGGATATGAGAGTTTCTGGTAGCCAAGGAACTTTGCCTTTTGAAGTTACAGCAGACAACCCAATTACACTAACCGGTTTCAATTTTGTTACAAGAAATGCTTATGCTGGAGGCTTTCCTGTATATCTTGGAAGTGCAAAACAAGAAAACATAATAGTAGATAAAGAAACTATTTTAGAAATAACAGAAGCTGCAGCAGATGGTTGGCCAGCCTCAAGAACAGAAAATGGTTTTTATATTGGACATATTGGAAATGGTGTTTGGAATATGGAATTTGTTCGTAACCAAGATATTTTTTGGTCCATTCATGTAAGATTAGACAATATAACAGGGTTTACACCAACTGGTTGGACACCTAATAATAGGAATAACCAAGATGTTTTGTTAATGAATAACAATCAAACATACACAAACGTTTCAGATTCTTGGAATATTCCAAAAGGTGGAAATCATTGGGGTGTGACTACTGGAGATTTTAACAATGATAGTTTTCAAGATATTTATGTATATCGTTTTGGGTATTTAAATAACAGACTTTCAGATTATATGCTTTTAAATACAGGACAAGGTAAATTTGAAATAACAACGGCGCATACAGCAAATAATGCAGGAGCATCTAGCCATGGTGATATGGGACAAGCTTTTGATTATAATCAAGATGGCAAATTAGATATTCTAAATGGAGATGACGAATATGGCATTTGGCATATGTACAAAAACACCATGTCTAATAGCAATAATTATGTAACTGTAAATGTAGGTTATGCACCTAATTCTAATATCGATCCATTAGGGGCAGAAATCACTGTAACGACAGATAATAATGTTTTTAAAAGAAGAGTTGGTTCAGCAGGTGAAGCCCATTCACAAAGTTTGTTAAATATAGCTCACTTCGGTTTGGGACAAGAAAATCATATTGTAGAAGTAGAAGTTAGATGGAGAAATGGAGAAATATTAACTATTCTTGATGAAGGAGTCAATCAAATAATAGATACGAACACAGTAGATCCTACTCAGATAACCATAACACCTTCTCCTTTAGAAGTTAGAGTTGGTGAGGATGAGCCTTTGTCCCTAGAATTTTTACCTGTAAATGCAAATCAGGACGTTACTTGGTCTTCTAGTGACGAAAACATAGCGACCGTAGATAGTGAAGGTAATGTTACTGGGATAATAGAAGGAACTGTTACAATAACTGCAACATCTTCAGTAAATACCGTTTTTGGCATAGCTACCGTAAATGTAGTTGCTTGGTATGCTATTAATGTTGAGTCTATTAGTATAATTCCAGAATCAGCTAACATTATAGCAGGACAAATTTTTACACTTACATCAGAAATTACACCTGCAAATGCTGACAATCAAGAAATTACTTGGTCAAGTTCTAATGATGCTGTTGCTACAGTAAACGCAAATGGTGAAGTTACAGGAGTTACAACTGGAACAGTTACAATTACAGCAACTACAACAGATGGTAACAAAACCGACACATCAGAAATAACTGTAACAGAAAGTGTAAGCGCTTCTCTAGCATTTGACGATCCTCAAATATATACTTCAACTGAATATAGTTCTGGTGGAGATTTAGTAGTTACAACTAATTATCATGCAGGTTCTGGGTTTACTGTAGTTGCTAATGAATATGGAGGAATAAAATATTGGTTAAGACATTTAAATTCAAGTTGGGTTCCTCAAAATAATTATCTAGCAGTAGATGCGTCAGCATTAGGTACTGAATCAGGAACTTCCACTGCAACTATTTCTTTAGAAAATGCCATACCTACAGCAGATTTACCTAGTGGTGATTTCTATTGGCTATGGGTGACTTTTTATACAAGTGATGGCAACAAAAAGATAGAGGTTTCAGTTGCTAATATTAATATCGTTGATGGGGCTTTAAGCGTAATTGATATCACTGAAGAAAATAATTTGAAATTATACCCAAATCCTGCAAATACTCATATTTATGTACCTCAAAATTTAAGCAACAAATCTTTTAAAGTTTTAGATATGAAAGGAAGAAAAATATTAGATATAAAATCAGATAACGTTGGAAGATTAAATATTGATTTTCTTTCAACTGGAACATACTATTTGATAAACGAAACTAGAATTGGAAAATTTGTAAAGAAATAGAATACTGATGCTATTCCGGTTTTGAAAAATGGAATGAATATGGGTTATTCCATAAGTATTTCCAGATTTTCTATATAAAATGGTTAATTAAAGAATAGGGAAAATATATTCAATGTAAAAGAAAACTAACACTATTAACAATGAAAAACATAAGTAAAGACGAAAGGGAATATTTATCAAGTAAAGGTAAACACTCCAATGAAAAAGTTGTTTTTGATCTAAGCGGAAACAATTGGCAATTTGAAGGAATTCGTCCAGGTGAAGGCGTTAAGATAGGATTCCATGAATTAAATTTTGATATCACAGGAGATGCGTTCAACTGGTCTTTTGCAAAAGTTCCTGGTGATGTTTATACCGATTTATGGAGAGCAGGAAGAATTGAAGACCCTCACTTTGGACGCAACAGTTTAAAAGCAAAATGGGTGCCTGAAAATGAATGGTGGTACAAACGTCAATTTGATGTTCCAAAAGAAATGTACGGAAAACATCTTCAATTGGTATTTGACGGTGTAGATTTTGGTTGTGATGTTTGGCTAAATGGGGTCTTTTTAGGCTCTCATGAAGGCATGTTTTCAAAATTCAAATTTGATGTTTCAGAAACCATTCGTTTTGAGAATCTGCGCTTTGGTACCAATGTGCTTATGGTAAGATTGCACCCTGCTCCAAGACGCTATAGTCAGGTGGCGGGTCGTAAACCTGCATGGCATGGCGACTATTGGGTAAGTTTACCTCCAACTGGAATTTGGAAACCAGTCCGTTTAGAAGCAACAGGAAAAGTTACTATTGAAGATACTTATGTAAAACCAATACTGACTTCTGAAGATTCAGCAAGATTGGATGTTGAAATTGAGCTAAAAAATCACGAAGATTCAAATAAAGATGCAACTGTTAAAGTAGAAGTAGAAGGCGAAAACTTTAGTTCTACAGCATATACCGTCATCAAAACAACATCAGTGTCAAAAGGAACTACTTCAGTAGGACTAACTTTAGATATTGATAATGCGAAGTTGTGGTGGCCGTGGGATTTAGGAGACCAAAACCTATATGCCGCAAAAGTTACTGTAATTGAAGGAGAAGATACTTTATTGGATACTACCAATACTTCTTTTGGAATAAGGGAAGTAAAAATGGAACACAACCCCGGATTTACAAGAGATCAGGTAGAAAATCCATGGACAGTAATGATTAATGGGAAGCGCCATTTTATGCGTTCTGGAACTTGGGGTGGTCCACCAGATATTTTTATGGGACGTGCACATCCAAGTAAATACAAAGAGCTGATTCGTTTAGCCAAAGAATCGAATTTTAATAATCTAAGAATTTTTGGTTGGCATCCTGAAGAAATTCCTTTATTCTATCAGTTATGTAATGAAGCAGGAATTACGGTTTGGCAAGATGTATTGCCTTTAGCGAGTTTGTCTTTACCAAAAGATCAAGAATTTAAAGATGCTGTTTTTGCAGAAGCTATTGCCTCAGTAAAAGCGCAGAGAAATCATCCTTGTTTGGTATTGTTAGAAGGTTCAGAAGAGTTGTTTATGACAGCATCAGACCCAGAACACAATTTAAAGTTCGTAAATGAATTGGGTGAAGCCATAAAACCATATACACCATTGCATTACATTCCATCGTCTCCTTTAAGTGATGAAGTTGGATTGAATTTAGGCTTTAAACCCAATGAAAGTTTCCATGCTAACGATTTATTTTATGGCGAAGGCGAATTTGTCATGGAAGATTATTTTCCAAGTTTAGATTATGCGGTTATTCCAGAATTGGCAATTTCATCATGTCCTAATGTTGAGAGTATTAAAAAATTTATACCAGAAAATGAAGTATGGCCTCCAGGACCAAGTTGGGGACACCATTGGACCGATTTTGATGCTTTAAGAACTTTAAATTTTGAAGTTTTAGGTGATCAAAGTAGAGATGGCTTAGAGCAATTTGTAGAAGCTACTCAAGTGGCACAAGGCGTCATATTTCAATATGCTTTAGAGCATTTCAGAACCAGAAAGCCTAAAACAAGTGCTATTTGTATTTGTCATTATATCACATTTGCACCAGATATGAAATGGGGAATTGTAGATTATTATCAGGAAAAGAAATTATCTTTTGATTATGTAAAGAAAGCGTATCAACCGGTTTTACTGACCATGAGGCATTATGACAGACGTTGGTTACCAGGTGAGGAATTTAAAGGTGAATTGTGGGTAGTAAATGATTATTACAAGTCATTTAAAAACTGTAAAGCAAGCATTAAATTCCTAGATGAAAGCAAGTCTGTAATAAAAGACGAATCATTTGATTTTAATGAAATAGCAGGAGATAGTTCAGCGAAATTTGTCGATGTATCATGTAAGGTTTCAGGCAAAATAGGAGATAAGTTCTATGTAGAAATGTCATTGGTTGATGAAAACGGAAAAGAATTATCTGTAAACGATTATATGCTACTTGTTGCTGATAAAGAAAAAGACAGAAAGGAATTAAGGGCCATAGGTTTAGAGGCGTTTGAACTTAAACAAAAATATGGTTGGGCAAACTACTTTAGATATTATCCAGCGTTAGGCGGTGAAGAAGGAGCCATAGAAGCTGATGGAAAAATGCCGATAGCAAGAGGGTTTGAGTAATTTATATGCAAGTCTTTTGCTTTTTTCAAATTATTGGTTTGAACTTTGCAATTAAAAATTGATTATATATAAATTACCCAAACTTTGGGCATGAATGAAAAAAAAAGGAGCTTGATTTAAGCTCCTTTTTAAAATTATGTTTATAGTGGTAGTTTTATTTCGCAAATTTTAACACGCCACTATCTGTGGTTAAAATATACAGCCCACCACTTTTTATAGAGCTCATGCTAATTTCATTAGAGATAACACCTTTAGAAATTTTTCTTCCGGTTAAATCATAAATTGAATAGTCTCCACTTATTTTACTGTCTACAACTATAGCATCAATACTAGCGTTGTAGTAAGCTGCTAATTTGTTTTTATTAAAATTTTTGGTTGATAAAGTAGATGAGTCAAAATGAATGGTTACAGCTTGGTTTCCAGTAGCAGAACCACCATTTAATGTTAACACTATAAATTCAGAAATAGTTGGGTTTCCTCCAAAAGTAAATGTAGAAGGTACAGTAACATTTAGCGTAACTGTTCCACTTTGAACTGTACGACCTGCAAGGTTAATAAATGTATTAGTAAAACCAGCGTTATCTCCAAATCCACCTACAAAGGCGTTTAAATCAGCGGTAGTGTTAGCAACATCAATAGATACGGCACTACTATGTAAATCAGGAGCAGGAGAACCCGTAAAACCAACTTCAAAATTACCATCTATGCCAGTTAAAACTATTTCCAATGAAATGGTCTGGCCTTGGTAAAATTCTGTTCCAATTGTGCCTAAGTTGTTTATGGCAATAGTTTGAGCAAATGCTACAGTGCTAATAAAAAAGGCAGTAAGTAATAAAGTAATTTTTTTCATAATATTTAGTTTTAAATTAATATAAAATTAATCCTTAACTCTGGATGAGCAATAAAAAGCAACTTGACTAAAACTGAACAAACTTGGTTTTTCTTAATTCAATTACAAAAAACTACTGGTCTCTTTTAAAGTTATTATTTACATAAAAACATAAAAATCAATTGTTTATATATCTTTTTAATTAAAAATTTAGTAAATATGATTATGAAATATTTTTTTTTAGTCTGTATAGTTCTAGTCAAGTCAAAGTTTGGAATTATTTGGTATTTAATATTCAATTTTGCATTAGAAAAAGAAAAAATTAGAAAAAGAAAAAATAAATATTAAAGAAAGCATATTTAAATCACTATGAAAAACGGAGATAAGTCATTGTTTAAATTAATATATCTATTTTATATAGCTATATTTTTTTTAGGTTGCAGTAGTCAAGATTCTATTGCTGAAGATTCTTCTAATGAGGAAGAAGAAGTAATAGATCCTCCTGTTGAAAGTGAAGTGGCATTCCTACCAAGTGCAGGTACCGGTAAAACATGGACAATCCAACCTAAGGTTTCCAATGAATTTAATTACACTGATGGTAAGACATCTACTGGGTTTACCAACGATTGGCAAGATAGTTTTTTTAATGGTTGGACAGGTCCGGGTAAAACTCGTTATACCCCAGGGCAATCGTCTATAGCAAATGGCGAACTTATATTTAAAGCTAATATAGTAGGAAACACGATTCAAACAGGTTGTGTTACCTCAAAGACAAAGGCAGTATACCCCATGTACATGGAAGTTCGTGTAAAGCTAAGTGAATCTGTGTTGTCATCTGCAGTATGGATGTTAAGCGAGGATTCTACAGAGGAAATTGATAATTTAGAGGCTTTTGGTGCTAAATCCAGTCCTTATTTCTCAAAACGTTTGCATTTAAGTCATCATGTATTCATAAGAAATCCATTTCAAGATTACCAACCAGAAGGTGATGCTACTTGGTATGCTGACGGTAAAGACACTATTTGGTCTGATGACTTTCACAATTATGGCGTATTATGGGAAGATTCATGGTCATTGTCTTATTACGTGGATGGTAAACTTGTACGTAAAACTCCAGTAGCGGAAATAGACCCAAGAAATTATACTAATGGAGCAGGATTAACAAAACCAATGCACATGATTATTAGTGCAGCAGCACAATCATGGAGAGAGAGTCAAGGCATTAACTTCCTAACTGATCCAACTGTAACCAATGAAGCAAATACTATAATGCGTGTAGATTGGATACGGGTTTATAAGCCAGAATAAGTAGTTTTTTAGATTATTAGTAACATGTTTTAGTTGTAAGGAGCCACATCAAATTTGATATGGCTCTTTCTATAAAGGAAACACTTATATCATATTCTTTGTTTTTACGTATGCTTATTAAGAATATTGCAAAATAGATGTCAAGTTTTTGTCAAGTTTTACATCCTGTAAAAAAGCGTTTCAACGAAAACTGAGTTTTCGTTTAGTTTTAATCAAGTCCATATTCACTCTTTATCAGGTGGTTAAAAATACTTTTGTAGAGTAAAAATATTAACTAAACAAATAACATGATGAAAAAAATTACATTATTATTTGCGATTTTCGGTTTGCTAGTGGGGGCATCAAATTTAAATGCTCAAGTATTTGAATTTGCTTTAGCTGATGAAGCAGAAGTAGACGCTTTTA
>TARA_R110002049_G_scaffold162232_1_pt1 | contig 38155 bp, 20 predicted proteins | sample TARA_R110002049 | Tara Oceans TARA_R110002049 (sample SAMEA4396941) | marine metagenome | biome: Polar Biome; feature: [SRF] surface water layer (ENVO:00010504); material: water (ENVO:00002006), including particulate matter (ENVO:01000060) such as... | depth 5 m
AGCTTAAAAATTTGATATACTGCATGTTAAGTAATTAATTAGAAATGGAAATTTATATCTTTTGCTTAGGTTTCTACTGCACTTGACCTGACATTTTTATTTCTATGATGAGATGCTGATACTCCCGAAAGTTCGGGACAGCATGACAAAAAAGTCAAAATAGTTCAAGTTGTTGTGATGGCGGCTCCAATTCCGCAGCTTTTTGTCCGTGAAAAAGTTGCATCATCCCAAACTGTTTATCGGTTATTTGCATTACCCCTACCTTTCCATATTCGGGCAAACTTTTTTTAACGCGTTTGGTATGCACTTCGGCATTTTCCCTACTGGCACAAAAACGCATATAAATACTGAACTGAAACATGCTAAAACCATCGTCCAACAAATTTTTTCTAAACTTTGTTGCCCGTTTGCGGTCGGTCTTGGTTTCGGTCGGCAAATCAAAAAACACTAATACCCACATACTCCTATACTGATTTAATCTTGAGAAATGATTTTTATCCATGCCCTATTTTAAATCATTTTATTTGGTCATCAATTATTCCAAAACAGGATATAAAATTTTACGGTTGCTTCCTGAAAAACACTCGTACAAACTATTGGTGGTTCTGCTCATGGCAACCATTAAAGGGCTTTTATTGCCATCAATAACCACGTCCATAACAGGTAATTGCAATAAACTGGTTTTTAATAGTGTTGTTAATTCCTCATACGGATTACCGGATTGTACAATATCATTGACCAAAATATCTACAAAAACCCGATAAGGTTCCATAATATCATCGGCCAAACAAAAGGCATTGTATTTGTTGCGATGGAATATGCCTACCGATGGCAACATACCGCTACTTACCAAGGCACGTGCCGTAATGCCTCTTAAAATAGCATAACCATAGTTCAGCAGGTTATTGGGTGCATCGCCATGCTGCCCACGTGTAAAGTTTTCTATATTGAAAATATGTTTCCAATAATATACCGCAGCACGACTTTCATGGTTTTCCGTATCGCCGCTCTTTACCTCGTTCGTCCATTTATGCATTTTTCTAGCGGGAATACCACGGGTATCCATAAAGCAGGCTTGATTGGTTATTTTCGCACTTATGGTTTGCTGCCATAGGTTTTTTTGCAAGGGCACACTGGCGTTCAACTGGTGCTTCATACGCTCGGTCTGTTCGCTATGCCCCACCAAAGGTTGCAATAAACTAATGGGCAAATGGGTGCTGTCGCAACTGATGATGGCTGCTTTGTTTTGGATCAGTTTTGACAATAGCCCATTGCTTATGGTAATTTGCTGATGCTCTAAAACCAACATACCTATATCTTCAATGGGAACGGTTTTGGTCGGTGTGCCTTCCTCTGGATAATGAATTACCAATTGTTTGTTTTTGGTGCTTAAATAGGCAGAGTTTGTAAAAAATAGCGTGCGTTTTATCATTTATGCCTGTTTTATGATACCGTCCCTTTCAATATCAATGTCGCCACCCTCATAGCCACACACGCCCATCCGTGGGGAATTGACAACCGGGATGGCTGCGTAATCATCAAAATCGTCACATTGTTTTGCGTGCTTTTTAGCACAGGCTTCACAAAATTGGGCTTCCTCGTCATATTCGCATACGGTACAGATTTGTGTTGCGGTTTTTTTGCCGCACGTACTGCACATAATACTTAAAGGTTCGTTTCGGGATAAAAGAACAATCTCTTGGTCTGCCTTAACTGGATAAACAGACATTGCGGTAACTTGCAGCGCCGTGGTACTTCCAAAATCATAATCATATTCCAAGGTTAGTTTTTCTTCAAAAACGTCTTTGGCTTTCCTGCTCATAGGCACCTCTCCCTTTCCTTCTTCCATCATTTTCTCATAGGCTTTTATTTTCCCTTTTTCAAGCAATTCTTGTGCCTCAAAGAAGTCCCACATCCCACCATATTGCGGTCGTTTTTTAGCATTTGTAAAAGAACTCATATGTCCGCAACATTCCAGCCAAATGCTCCTAAGGAAAAAATCGAGGTCTTCCATTTCTGCTTCCCCGTCCATCCACAACGAGAGAAAATAGGGCGTGCTTCCCCAAGATTTTTTTGTTTCTACCTTTAACAAAAACGATTTTCCGGGACGCCCCGCTGTTGCTTTTTCTTCTAAGTGTTTTTGTAAATGCCGGTTGATACCTGCCTTGGTATATAGCTTGTTACAAAAGAGGCATTTGCCTTCTGATTTTAGTGTTTCTGACATGGTTTGTGTTTTTTATAAGTTGATATTTATTTTCAAAGGTTATAAAATTACTGTTTTTTGTTGTTGAATAGAATCATATCGGTTTTTTTTCTCATAAAAAAACACTATGATTATTATTAGAAAAATGATAAAGACTGGATTTCCGAAAAAGAGGGTATGTTTTATCATTTGATAATTTCAGTTAAATTGCCGAGCCTATCAACTTTAATTTTCCAACAGATTGATTTTACCTGAACTCCATCTATCGTGTTTTGATTTTTCAATTGAGGGCTACCAAGACCATACTCATTTTTTATCAGTTCTTCAAATTCTAAATTATATGTTTCTGCGAACAATTTTCTCTCAGAATTATTTTTAATATTATAAATTACTGTTGATGAATACATAGGGACGAAATTGGCGGTAGTCCCGCTCCCATCGACAAATTTGTATAGTTTGGAATGGTCGATATTTTCATATGAGATATCATTTGAAAATTTATCATCCTCACTCGGAACAAAAACTAAATCGTTCGGCTGTAAGTAAAATAGAAGCATAAATTCAATAAATTCTGGATGAACTTCGGGTACATTTTTCTTCTGTCTTAAAGGCAAATGAATTTCACTTTTCTGAATCTCCAAGATTTCTTCAAAATTAGGAACATAATACTTCCTTTCTCCTTTTGCATTCTTGTAAATGCAGAAATACAGATTGGTTCCCGAAGCAGATTTCACGAATTTAGTGAGCTGTACTTTTCCGTTCTTGTTTTCTAACTCTCTTATTGGGAACTTTTTCCCTTTTTCAAACATTACTCTTGCTTTGTAAATAGGAGGATGGAATTTAGCATTATTTAAAGCGATAATATTTTTATTCATATCTTCGATTCCTTCTACTGAAAATGCCAAATCTTTTGCAGGAATTTCATTTCCTTTTTCATCTGTTTTATTTTGATGTTTTTCTTGTCTAAGATGATTCAGCAAAATTTTTCTTACCGAACCACTTGAGACATCCGCAATTTTTTTCTCGTCAAAAGTTGTGTCAATTGTTTTACGCAAGACCAATCTATCTTCATTTTTGCCATTTTTTAATATACCATAGTACGTATCTTCATGCATCGGTTTTCGCACAGCATAATTTTTTTTATTTCCGCTGCCTTTTCCACTTATTTGTCGTGTTTCTGCTTTTTTTGGTTTCCCTTTGTTGTCTAAACGGAGGTTTCCCTTTTCATCTTTATATGATTGATATTTATTAATGTTTTTATTTATCGCCCGAAGATTTTGTTTAAAGCTAATCACAATTTCGTTTAAGCTATCTTTTACATCAGCCGTAAAACTAGACCAAGGTTTTTTGTAGGCATCAAGTACTTTGTGCAGTGTTACGATTCCTGTAAGTGGATCCGTTTTTTGAATTTCTTTGGTGTCTCGCAAAATCAATCCCAAGTCATGCCGTTTTGTATTTTCTTTAGCGTGATCATTATTTATGTAGTTAACATGTTGTCTCGTGGCAGCTGCAATGATTAGTGCATCCATAGCGTGGTGTCTATGGTCTATTCTTTTAATGTCAAAATCGGCCCTAAACTCGATGGGAACATCTGGAAGAAAAAAGTTTTTCTTTTGACCATCAATTATTGGATACTTACCAAAAAGCCCCTCATTTTCGTCTCGGCCCGTTAAAAGATTAAGTCTTTTAAACCGCGGTGCCAACATTGCGTTCCATACATTTGATAGCCCCCACTCTTTTCTTAAAATAGCGGTTACCTTTCCTTGAACCGGGATGCAGTTTTTTGAGGTGGATTCCTGCTCTTTTTCCTCTCTCACAATATTGCTAAGAGTTTTTAAGGCAACTTTACTGATGTAGCGCATATTCGTCTTTTGCCTTTCTGTAAGTCCTTGGGTAACTTCTTCTTGCAAAAGATTGTCTTTTTTCCTTCCGTCATAATTTTGTTTTATGAAGCTTTCATATGCTTCTTTTGAAAAGACCTTGACAATCGTTCTTCCATTTTTAGGAAAGTTCAAAGGCACTTCTGCATCAGCAAATTCTAAAATAAATCCGTAGGCAGTCCTATTGTCCTTGAGCTTGTTTATTTCACTTTCACAAACAATTTTGTTGTTGAATGAATTATCCAGAAATTTTGATTGCGGAATGATGTGCTCAATTTCATATTTATCTGTAAACAAGTCGCTCAAAGGAATTATCAAACCTGTATAGGGTGATTGATATTTCTGTTCAAGCCAGGCCTTATATTTTATTATTTCAGATGTTGAAGGATTACTGTTTCTTGATATGCTATAAACGGTCTGTTTTTTATCGAGGGCAATCTCTTTTAATTCTTTTTCTGAAAAAGAGGATAGAATACCATCCTCAAAAATCTTCAGTTTTTCAAGTTGAGATTTTGATTTTGGATTTACAGCCTCAACACCATCATTTTTAAGTTCATAAAGTATCTTGCTTATACGTTGATTGGTGTTTTTTCGAGTATTGTTCGCATCATAAATGCGCTCCCTTATTTTTTTTGGGTTTTTGAGGTCACGTCCAATTTCCACGTGTATTTCATCAAATACTCTTTCATATATTTTTATCTCTTTACTGGTTTTTTTGTCTATTTCGGTCTTAAAAGGTATATTCAATTTTTCAGCGTACTGTTTCCAAATATCACTCACTGTTCGATATGTTTCTAATAAAATTTGCTCAACTATCGGGTTTCGAAGGCTATGCTGTTTAAAAGTTTTGATGAACTCGTCCAAATCTTTACTGGTTTGCCAAGCGGTAACATCTACCTCTGAGTGTTTGTCATAAACCACATAGGAGGCGAGCCAGAGAGGAAGCCTCTGAAACTCTTCGAGATCCGTAAACTCAATTAATTTTTCTCGAACATTAGTTTTTATATCTTCTTTAAATTCTCCATCAATAAGAGCGTTTATTCTTTCCGCAGTTTTTTTATCTATTTTTGAATAATTCCAATACTTGCCCTGCCTCATCAGTGATAGCAATTTCTTGATGGCTTTCTCACTGTAAGCTCCATACTCCTTTTTAATTATGGGTGCTTTAATAAGTTTCTCTACTGTTTCTTCTGCAAAATCATTTTCAACAGCTACCTTACGTATTGCTGTTTCGTATTCCTTTTTGTCTGTTACTGAATAGATAATTTGCCATAATCTAATTTCTAAATCTTGGTTTAACTTTTTCTTGTCTGCTTTGTCCAATTTTGAATTCAGAAGCGGAAATGTTTCATTGGCGATGATTTTTTCAGTGTCATTGTCTTGATAGTTCCAACGATATTGGGATTTTTCTTTTTTATCCTTTATGAAATACGATATGAATTGCTGTTGTTTAATTTCTTTGCGTGTGTATATCCATTCAAAAAAATCTTCCCAATCTTTTGTGTTTGAGAGAAAGTCATCTGTAACATCAATATTGGTAGTTAATTTTCCATCGACTGTTTCTTCCCTTTTTAACAATCTTAAATTGTAACCCAATTGCCATATACGGAACTCTTGATACAATGGATGTGAATTGGGCATACAGCGGACATATTGTTTTTTGATTTCTTCTGAATCTTTGGCTTTGAATAACCGATATTCAAATTTACATCTTGCAATATTACCTTTTTGACTTTTTAACGGTCTATGATAGAAAATTACATCTCGCAAGAAGAGATGGTTGAAAAGGTTCTTATTTCGCAGGAGGTTTTTTTGATGCTCAATATTGTATGGGTAAAGGTGTTTTACTGCTTTTTCATATAAATCAATATCTGAAAGTTCTGGATGAAAATCTTTTTGCCTATCAAGAATTGCCTCCATTTCTTTAAAGTAAAAATCTCTGTCAATAGTTTGGACCAGTTTACCTCTAATTTTCTGATTAGGTCTGTTAAGAAGAACATTAAAGATATATGTACCTATAAATTGTTCATCGATATCATCTTCCGTCTTCTTTTTTATTGCCTCCCAGTCACTTTCTGAATCTACTTCCCTGAAAGTTCTTTTAATAGAACCATCCTTCAGTTCAGAAACCGAAACAATATATTCTCTTGTTTTACCTATCCAATCTTCTGGCTTTGTTGTCTTTTTATCATAAAGCCAGCCATCATCTTTATCAAAAATTATATTGTATAATATTTTGCCTTCTACTTTTTCTTCGGTTTCAACAACTTCTTTAACTTTGAGCTCATGATACTCCTTTATTGAATTGGATTCTTTTTGCTCAGTTTCATCACGTTCTTGGTAATATCCTCTTTTTTGGTTAAAATTCAGTAATATCCAACCTAATTCTTCTTTGGAAATTTCATCCTTAATGGCTTTCTTTCTTAAATAATAGAGCGTCCAATCTTCCGGTAACTTAAAGCGTTTTCCCTTTTTATTATATTTAGGAAGGTTAGGGTGTCTTTTTCTGAATTCAAGTTCCATTTCTTCATAGGCATCTTCAAAAAGGAATTTAAATTTACCATTGTAATTTTTGGTTGGTAGATAACTATACTTTGGTTCTCGATTGGGCAAATATTGCCCTAAGCATTTTTCAAAATCTATCGCACTTGCATAATGCTCAGGCAGAAATCCTAAAATATTTAAAATACGATGAAGTCTTTCGCGTCTAAGGTTGCTTCTTTCATATAATCTTCTTGTCCCTCTAATATCTGTTCTTTCAGCTGTTTGAGACTTTGTAATGCCTTTTGAAAAATCATTAAGTACTGCCTGGCTCATAGGGACTATGCGAGAGCCTACGCCTAAAATTTTCCCTTCCTTATTTTTAAAGTTATTTTCTATCAACGCCCAACCAATAGAGTTCGTCCCCAAATCCAATCCTAAAATCCGTTTTATCATTATTTCCGTTTTATTTTTTCTTGTTAATTGTTATCTTTTCATCTATAATATGTGCTCCCTGCCTATAAACATCCATCGCGTTTGCTGCCCGGTCTTTTGTGAGTCTGCAAGTTGTATATGGGTTGCAGGCAACATCAATTCTGTAAAAACCTGAATGGCCACTACATTTATTAAATAACTGTTGCCATGGCTCTGCTCTTCTTTTTTTACCACGTCGCTCACGCTAGCGCTCAATACAACGCCTTGATTTAAAAGATTTGCCAAAACAATATTTTCATAAGCTGGGATGTATCCTATTTGTTTTTCTTGGCACATGACTTTTATGGCAAATTGATCATACGGATTCTCTAAATTCCTTTTTAATTGAACTGGGGTATCCACGGCAATAGCCAATTTCATAAAATCCTTTCGGTAAAATTGCGTGCCCTTTGCATAATTGTCATAAACTTTAATTTTCTTGGGCGTATATGCCAGTTGCATTTGTGGATGTACAATACCTCCAAAAAGCAGTGCACCGCCGCCAATACCCACCAGTTTTAAAAAATCCTCACGTTTCATAATGCTATGTGTTAACTATCAATCCATAAACTTATTAAAAATTAAACCATCTTCTTTATGGAAATCCGTAATGCCCATTTAAAATCTTTATGTATATTTGAACTTCAATTCTGAAAGCAATTCACAATAAGGATTATTCCGTTGTGAAAACATTTAAAGTGGTCCCGATTATTTCGGGATCACTTTCTTTTTTTAAATGTTTCACGAACACCCCTAAAATAAAAATGCGTGAGCTAAAACATTCAAGGTGGTGGGTTTATTCTTCATTACCTTTTTTATATTTGAATGTTTCACGAACTCATATTTATCAAATATTAAACCGTGAGCTAAAACATTTAAAGCGGTATTTGTGCTTATAAGCATCACTTTTTCTTAAATACACAAAAGGAATGTGTTATAGCTTTTTATCAACTGGGAAATAAAAATACAAAATACCATAAGTGATTTCCGTATTTTACGTAAAATATTTCATAATTTATAATGAATTTAATTTGGGCTTGGGAATGGGTTAAAAAAGGATAGCTCGAAAAGGATAGCTCGAACTCTCTTGAACAGTATCTGTTTATAAGCCTAAGTAGAGATAACCATCAATTTTTTAGATAAAAATGAAGGGATTCTGCCCAAATTTATCGTAGGCATTAAACCTTCAAAATATCTCCAAACTCCCCTTACCTTCTCTTACAACTACGGGCGCTTCTCCAGACAAGTCAATAACCGTTGATGCCTCGTTATCACCATAACCGCCATCAATAACCAAATCTACTAAAGCATCCCATTTTTCTAAAATAAGCTCAGGGTCGGTTGTGTATTCCAAGACTTCATCTTCATCATGAATGGAAGTTGATATTATGGGATTACCAAGTTTCTTAACAATTTCCAAAGCAATATTATTATCCGGAACACGAATACCAACCGTTTTCTTCCTTTTAAACGGATTAGGTAATGATTTTGATCCGGACAGAATAAACGTGTAAGGCCCGGGAAGCGCACGTTTCAATATTTTAAATGTTGACGTATCTATTTGTTTTACATAATCACTTAAATTACTTAAATCGTGACAAATAAATGAGAAATTCGATTTTTCCAATTTCACTTGCTTAATTCTAGCCACACGCTCTAAGGCTTTTATATTGGTAATATCGCAACCTAAACCGTAAACCGTATCGGTTGGATAAATAATAAGTCCGCCACGTTTTAAAACAGCCACAACCTTTTCTATTTCTTTAGGATTTGGGTTTTCTTTATATATTCTAATAAATTCCGCCATAATATTTATCTTGCACTTTCGTTTACAAAGTAAATATTATTTTCAATATGCGCCCTTTAAAATTTATTTTCTTAAGTATTATAGTCTTAATGTCCGTTAATTGTTCTAACGAAACGGCTAATGAAGACCCCACGAACGTTTTAGATAGCTCTAAATATTACGAGGAATTAGATATTACTTATGGTAGTGATGTTAATCAAAGATTCGATTTGTACCTACCCGCTAACAGGAATTCATCTACTAAAATCATAATTTTAGTCCACGGAGGTGGTTGGTCTGGAGGTGATAAAAGCGAGATGAACCCTATAAAGGATTTAATACGTTCAGATCTTCCTAATTTGGCTATAGCAAATATAAATTACAAATTAGCTGATGAAAACAATAGGCCCTACCCCATGCAAATTGAAGATATCACTTCAGTTATTAATTACCTAAAGGAAAACAAAACCAAATATACCATCTCTGAAGATTTAGGTTTTATTGGCACAAGTGCTGGTGCCCATTTATCACTGTTATGGAGTTATGCTTTTGATACTAACAATAAAGTGAATATGGTTTGTAGTATTGTAGGTCCCACTAATTTAACAGACCCTGCTTATTTAAATAACACAAATCCAGATTTACAAGAATTGCTAGATTTATATGGTAAAAACGCCAGCATTGGGTTTTTGGAAGAAGCTAGTCCGTATCATCGCGTTACAGCCACTGCGCCTCCAACAATACTTTTTTATGGCGGACAAGACCCATTAATCCCCACAACCCAGGGTACAGATTTACGTGATAAACTACAAGATTTAGGTGTAACATATGAGTTTACATTATACGAAAATGCAGGACACGGTTGGATTGGATTGGAGCTTTTAGATACTTGGACAAAACTTAAAGTTTTCATAAATAATAAATTATAGCTAAAACTTGTAACAATTCTGCACTAAATTAGTCTCTTATATATGCAGAGGCTGTTTTATACCATATTAACCTTTCTAATATTTTGGAATTTCACATTTGCTAATAATGATGTGAACAAATCGCCTATACTATTTACCAATGCTGAAGTTTTAAACGAATACACAACCCGAATTCCCTTTAAATTAGTAGATCATTTAATTGTTGTTGAAGCAGAACTTTTAAACCAAAAAGGAAATTTTATTATTGATACGGGTTCAGAAAACTTAATATTAAACCAAGTTCATTTTCCGAATTTTTATGAGTATCAAAGAAAAAAAGAAGCCTCTTCAGGAATATTACAAGCTATTGATAACCCTTACGAGAAACGAATAAAAGAGTTAGCACTAAGTCATTTTAAACTAAAAAACAGAACATCGGATGTTATAAATTTGTCTCATATTGAAAAAAGCAAAAAAATAAAATTACTTGGTATCATTGGTTATAGTATTTTAAAAGATTACGAAGTTTTTATCGATTTACATTTAAATCAAATCACACTTACCAAAGTGGATAGATTTGGCAACAAACTAAGTGACAATGTGTATTTGGAAAAAATAGTCGATAGCATAGATTTCACACTAAAAAATCATACTATTGTGGTAAGCGGAACCATTAATTACCAAAAGGTAAGACTTGGCATTGATACTGCCGCAGAGTTTAATCAAATAAATAAAAGCATCAATAAAAAGGCGCTCAAGTACTTTATTCCAAAAAAGCGCATGCGCTTAACAGGTGTGGGAAATAGAAAAATTGAAGTTTTGGCAGGAAAATTGCATCGTGTAAAACTGAGTAAAACTACGTATTTTGGACCTATGTTTACTGTTTTAACAAATTTAAGCAAAATGAATGAAGCCTTTGGTACCGATTTGGATGGTATTTTAGGCTATGCGTTTTTTGCTCAAAAAAGAACCATTATAAACTATCAAAAAGAAACATTGTATTTTATAAATTATCCATTAAACTATCAGTGAAGCAATTAATTTCACATACTATATATTTACTTTTCATTTTTATTGGTTTAAATTCATTCGCACAAAAAGATGGGTTTAAAGGCTATAAAATAGAAAAGGATACTGTGGTGTTTACATTTGATGCTAGAGACTACTCTAAATTCACAAGGGAATATACAGGACAAACACTTGATTTTAGTGATTTTGATATTGAAAATGTTGTAGTTTCAGGAGAGTTTAATCTATGGTCCAGGGACAACTGGAAAATGAAACAAGTAGATGAGCACACTTATGAACTTAGAAAAAGTATCACCGATTTTACGGATGAGTTTTCTTGGGAATTTAAATTTGTAATAAACAACTCGTATTGGGCAGAACCTTCAAAAAACGATCCCAACGTTACCAAGGCCATAAAAAATGGCCGTAGAATTCACGGTATTTATAACTTAAAAATGTACACCGCTAATCCTGACAAAAACGGAAATGCAAGCTTTAAATTAAAAGGTTTCAAAGATGCCAAAAAAGTCATTTTAGCAGGTTCTTTCAATAAATGGAATGAGCATCTTTTTGAGATGAATAAAACTGATGATGGTTGGGAGCTTACTTTACAAATGAAACCCGATATCTATCAATACCGCTTTATTGTTGACGGGCATTGGATGGAAGACCCAGACAACAACAACAAAACCAGAAATGAGTTTAATGAATATAACTCTGTAATCAATATTAAGGAATATACGGCATTTAAACTTAGAGGGTACACTGATGCCAAAAAAGTCGTTCTTGCTGGGTCATTCAATAACTGGAATGAACATGATTTTGTGATGCGCAAAATGGATTATGGGTGGAAATATGTTGTTCCTTTATCTGGTGGTAAGCACCATTATAAATTTATTGTTGATGGTGAATGGATTGTCGATCCCAATAATTCAGTTAAGGAATATGATGGGGAAGGGCATGTCAATTCGGTGTGCATGGTAAAGTGATATGCTCGCTTAGGCGTAAAGTCGTTAAGATGTTAAGGTGTTAAGGTGTTAAGATGTTAAGATGTTAAGGTGTTAAGGTGTTAAGGTGTTAAGGTGTTAAGGTGTTAAGGTGAATTAAATACAACTGAGACTGAAAAACCGCAAATGTAACTGAAAACCGCGACTGTAACTGAAAACTGAGACTGCGACTGAAAACTGAGACTGCGACTGAAAACTGAGACTGCGACTGAATACTGCCTACTGAAAAACTACCCAATAACATCCAACTTGGCAAACCTCAACAACAGTTTTTTAACCCCACCGTGCTGAAAATTAATTTCAGCTTTAATATCAGCACCTGCGCCTTCAATTTTCATGACTTCCCCAGTGCCAAAACGAATATGTTTAACCACATTGCCAACTACCAATTTACTATCAAATAAGTTTGTATTACCATTGGTTTTGGAAACTGGTTTTAAGTTTTTAGGTGTAGTCACTTGAAATTTTTCTTTCCCAGGTTTTGGCCCACCTTTTTTCAAAACAGCTTGTTTTGCTGGTTTATATCTAATCTTACTAGGTTCTACATCTCCAAAAATATCAGCACTCAACATCGGGTTAAATCGGCGTTCTTCAATAGGCGTCACAATATCTAAATATTGCTCATCAATTTCTTCAATAAAACGACTAGGCTCGGAATCTATTAATTTTCCCCATCGGTAACGTGATAACGCATAGGTTAAATAGGCTTGCTTTTCAGCGCGCGTCAACGCCACATAAAATAGGCGTCGCTCCTCCTCCAGCTCGCTACGTGTATTCATGCTCATGGCACTTGGGAACAAATCTTCTTCTAAACCAACAACAAATACCGTTGGAAACTCCAGTCCTTTTGCTAAATGTATCGTCATTAAAGCCACATGGTTACTATCACCTTTATCCGCATCTAAATCGGTTGCTAAAGCGACATCTTCCAAAAATTCAGCTAAAGAGCCCGTGGTATCAGCAATTTCTTTTTGCCCTTCCACAAAGTCCTTCATACCATTTAAAAGTTCTTCAATATTCTCCATTTTTGCAACACCTTCTGGCGTTCCGTCTTTATTGAATTCTTTTATAATTCCAGTGGTTCTAGTGACATGTTCTGCAAGTTCAAAAACATCAGCAGTTTGATTTAAAACTTGAAAACTTTCAATAAGCGTTACAAAATTTTGAAGTTTTGTTCGGGTTCCCGAATTAATTTTAACATCGGTTTTATCAATATTTTTCATCACCTCAAAAATAGTTCGTCCATAACCATTTGCTGAAACAATCAATTTATCTAAAGTGGTTTGCCCAATCCCGCGCGGTGGAAAATTAATAATTCGCTTTAAGGCTTCCTCGTCCGCAGGGTTTATAATTAGACGTAAATAAGACAGTACATCTTTAATTTCTTTCCGTTGGTAAAAGGACAAACCACCGTAAATCCTATAAGGAATATCGCGTTTACGCAAGGCATCCTCAATAGATCTGGATTGCGCATTGGTTCTGTACAAAATGGCAAAATCACTATTCATGAGCTGATCTTGCATTTTATTTTCCCAAATGGTACTTGCTACAAAACGGCCTTCATCACCATCAGTTAAAGAGCGGTTTACTTTTATTTTTGCACCTTCATCATTAGCCGTCCAAACAACTTTATCAAGCTTTGTTTGGTTTTTATCGATGATGGAATTTGCTGCATTTACAATATTTTTCGTGGATCGATAATTCTGTTCCAGGCGAAACACTTTAACCTCATCGTAATCTTTCTGAAAATTCAAAATATTATTGATGTTAGCGCCACGAAAGGCATAAATACTCTGCGCATCATCCCCTACCACGCAAATATTCTGAAACTTATCGGATAGTGCTCTAACAATCAAGTACTGTGAGTGATTGGTATCTTGATACTCATCAACCAAAATGTATTTAAATCGGTTTTGATATTTCATTAACACCTCTGGAAAACGCGTTAACAATTCATTGGTTTTTAATAATAAATCGTCAAAATCCATAGCGCCTGCCTTAAAACAGCGCTCTACATATTCTTTATAAATATCACCCATTCTAGGTCTGCGTGCCATAGTATCTGCTTCCTTGAGTTCTGGGTTTTGAAAATACGCACGCACCGTAATTAAACTGTTTTTATAAGAGGAAATTCTAGAACGCACTTGTTTGTACTTGTAAATGTCTTTATCAAGCCCCATTTCCTTGATAATAGATGCTATTAACCTATCGGAATCTTGAGTATCATAAATTGTAAAATTACTTGGGTAGCCTAATTTATCAGCTTCACTTCTTAAAATTCTAGCAAAAACAGAGTGAAATGTACCCATCCAAAGATTTTTTGCTTCACTTTGCCCAACAATAGTAGCAATACGCTCCTTCATTTCGCGCGCTGCCTTATTTGTAAAGGTTAACGACAATATGTTAAACGGATCTATGCCCTTACTCATCATATAAGCAATCCGATACGTAAGGACGCGTGTTTTACCAGAACCTGCGCCAGCAATAACAATCATAGGCCCTTCAATTTGCATTGTTGGCTCTAATTGGGCTTCGTTTAACTGACTTAAATATTTCTCCAATTCATTTTCATTTTATGTTGTGAAAATAACCATTGTTTAGGTTTTAACTATACAGATTTATTAATAATTATAAACATTAGTTTTTCTTTTCACCACTACCGGTCATGGCAGATAGTAAACCACTTTTTGCATTAAGCCAGATGAAGTTAAATATAGATTTTGTTTTATCCCTTTCTATATCATTGGCGCTTCCATATCTAAAATCATCATGTTTATCCTGACTACTTTTAGAAAGAACTAAATTTATTACACTTGATAAAAACTTATTTTTTTCCTGTCCGTTGTCTTTTAAAACCACTACATCAAATTCCTCATAATCGATTTTGAGGTCTATTTTTGAAATATTGTTATTACCGTCAATAGTGAAATAGGTTTTTAACAATTCCCCTTCCAATTTTATATTTAGATTAGGTTTCATAAATTGGTTTAAATGCCTTGCTTCGAGCGAACCCAGATCTACTTTAAAATTAAATCTATCATTCTCATCATTAACTGCAAATGTCCAATCAATTTTTAGGGGGGTGTTTTCCATAAAAACAGAGTGAATTGAAATTTCAGTTAGTTCAGGTTCCGGGTAGGTGTTTCCTAAGTTTTTAATTGTTGCATTAAAATCTGAGAATTTCAGCTGTCCAGCATTATGGCTTGGTTTTGTTTTTTCTGCATAGATAATTACGCCTTCTTCAATATTGATTTCATTTAAAGTAATATTACAATTAACATTTCTTAACATTTTACTATACAGCCACTTATTGGTATCATCATCCTTAATAAGTTTATCTCGGTAAATATTTAATTGAGGTTTTTTTAAATAAACACGTGAACTCTTTATTTGAAATATGGAGTCGTTAAAAAACCCAATATCGGTATCTTCAAACGAAATAGTTTCTACCGCTACATCAAAATGATCTCGCTCTTCATAAAGAATTTTTGATAATTCGGCCCTGGAATACTTAGTCTTAAGTTTAACATTATTAAAACGCCAGCGATCATTACTAATAGCAACAGTTGCTGCCGTTAAATCTTCATAAGTATTGAGTTGATACATGAAATTTTTCGAGTTCAACCCATAATCATTAAATAAAAAAGGGATTTTATTTTTAATTGAAGTGTCATCAAAAACAACCTTGTCCATCATAAAATCAAGATCAGTTGTTTTTAACATTAAAGAGTCCGTTTCCTGATCAATAATTTCTATCTGACCTGAATTAATCTTAAAAACACCAACATTAAAAACTTTGTCGAGCGGCTTTTTAAATGATGGCCCAAAAGCATCATCTTGTAGCTTTTTGTTATGGTAGTACCTTATTTTTAATTCATTTAGCAAGACTTCATCAATATCTATTTCATCATTAAATAGAGCGTTCCAATACCCCAAATTATTAATTTGAATAGTTGCCATTTCAAATGAAGCATTTACACTATCGGTAGTTCGTCCATAAATAATCAATAATGGTTTCTCTATTGATAAATTTCCATAAAAAGAATTCACATCCATGGCCTGAAAATCGAGTTTGATATGCTCGGGCAAACTTGCAATACCTTCCTTTACTTTAGATTTAATTTTATAATTAGCTACAAAAAAAGAAATGGTAATTAAAACCAAAATACCTATTAATGCAATAGCACTTTTTTTAAATCCATTTGTCATTTCATAAAGATATATATTCAATACTTTTATAGCAATTTATTTTATGAAAAAAACTGACCGTCTTTGACGGTGGCCATGTTTTAAAGGCTTTGCCTTTTTTTGGTTTGTTTATTATGGTATTAACATATCCTTTGGGGATTTGTACAAATTATTCTTGAAAAAGGGATTGGAAAACAAGTTGTTTTTATAGGTAGTGGTAAGTTAGGCTTTCCTGGTAAAGCAGCCATGGCCTTTCTATGGGAGCTGATGTGATTCATCTGGCACGTGAAGCGATAAGGAGTATTGGGTGTATTCAAGCAAAAGTTTGCCATACCAATATCTTTGCCCAAGTGGTGTAGCTACACAAAATAAGTGGCTACAACGCGGCATTAATGTGCCTTTGAAATCTGAACGTGCAGGGCAATATTTCAAAACGTTTAGAAAAGAGTTTTTAGAAATTACCCATGCTGCGGTTTACGAACACCCGTGTCAGTTTAAAATGGCAGATATTGAAGTTAACGCTGATGAACATAAGCTTTCAAAAGAGTGGAGTAAAACGTATATGTATGAAAAAACACCTGTAGAATTCCATGGTATGCAATCTTTAAAAGAATGTTTATATTTGGGAGGCGCTAAAGCAAACTAAACCCAATTATATTTTTATGAACACTGAGAGAATTATCGACTTATTTTTATTTGCTATTCCAACAGTAATTACAGGATTAATTGCGTATTACTTTTTTAGGGAACACACCAAAAATGAAGATGGCAGAAGACGCTTTTTATTAAAAAAAGACATGCAAGTAAATGCGATGCCTTTACGTTTGCAAGCATACGAACGGATGGCTCTTTTTTTAGAACGTATTTCGCCTTCAAAAATATTAATTAGAGTGTCTCCAATATCTTCAAATAAAGAAGATTACGAAGCATTACTTATACAAAGTATTGAACAAGAATTTGAACATAATTTATCGCAACAAATATATCTTAGTGATAGGTGTTGGAACATTATAACTGCTGCAAAAAACGCTACTATCCAGCTTATAAGAAAAGCTGGTTTATCTGAAAAAACAGATACTGCCAATAAACTTCGGGAAGTTATTTTAACCGAAATGATGGAACGACAAGCACCTAGTGATGCTGCACTTTCTTTTATAAAAGAAGAGGTTTCGGATATGTGGTAACTCAGTCTATTTTGATTTTATTAAAACGTGCTTTATCGCATTTTTCTTTAGCATAATCAAATCCTTGCTGCCACCAGGAAGTCATTAATTTCTTATTGAATATTAAGGAGTTTTCCGTTAGCTTTGAGGGTGTATAATATAAATTAAGTTTTACATTATTGTTTTTGGCAGCCAACTTTCCGATGGTTATATCGTTTCTTTCCAACTGATCTAATAAATGTCCAAATAAATTAATCATCAATGAAAACGGGTTCTTCCCCAAAACCTTATTGTATTCCATAGATTCGGATTCTAACACTATAGCATCAATCTCTGTTGCACCTCTTAAAATCGCTTCACGTATCGGCACCACGCACCCTAAACCACCATCAGCATATTCAAAATCATTCTTCTTCACCAAAGACATAAAAGGAATATAATTACAAGAAATCCATATCCAATCGCAGAATTCATCATAACTAAAGTCTTTTATCGACTTATACTCTACCCTGTTTTTTGATAAATTAGAAACGGTAACTACAACATCGTCTTTTGTGGTTTTTATTAAATTATACTCTTCAATTGTAAAATGCTTTTTTATATAACGCCTCAATGCTTTACTTTCTCCAAAAGTGCGCTTCATTTTAATAAATTGCCAAAGTGAATTTATAAAATCTATCGAGACGTACTCTCGATTTCCTTTTTTTCGTATTATAAATGGATTGACGCTAAATATATTATGCTGATTAACATTAGTAAATACTTTTTCAATTTTATCAATTTTTCCCGCAGCCAAATGTGGCACAAGCAAACCACCTGTGGAGGTTCCTAAAAACAGGTCGTAATCATTCCCTTCCTCTTGCATTAAATACTGTGCTACACCGCCAGCATAAGCCCCTTTACTACCTCCCCCAGAAATAACCAATGCTTTCATATTTAATTTTCCAACGGACTAAGTTCTTGATTTTTGAATTTAGCGAAATTATAACCATCATCCCACCAATTTGTCATTTTTACTTTATCAAATATCAATGAATTGGTTGTTAAAACAGTAGGCGCGTAATAAAAATTAATAATGACATCATTATGCGCTGCAACAAACTTACCAATTTTTATGTTTTGGGATTCTATACGGTCTAGCATAAAGCCAAACATATTCGTAATTAAGGAAAAAGGGTTTTTGGATGGCATTCTATTTAATTGAGTGACTTCAGTTTGCAAAATAATAGCATCAACTTCTTTCGCCCCACGACGAATGGCTTCTTCAATTGGCACCATATTCCCCATACCTCCGTCAGCATATTCGCATCCATTTATTTTTACCAAGCTCATAAACGGTGTATAATTGCAAGATACCCAAATCCAATCCACAAACTCTAAGTATTCAAATTCTTTTAAAGATTTATATTCTACATGATTTAATGACAAATTAGAAACTGTTACCACAATATCCAAAGCTGATTCTTTTAATTCTAAAAACTCCACTTCCAATAAGGTTTCTTTAATCAAACTTCTTAAATTATGACTCTCTCCAAAGGTTTTACTTCCTCTAATAAAATTTAAAATAACACTTAAATGCTTAATTCCTATATTTTGAGTACCGTGTTTTTTCTTGATTACAAAAGGACAAACATCAAAAATACTATCGTTTGTAACATTAGTATAAACCGATTTTATTTTTTCTATTTCATTGAGTGCTAGATGAGACACTAATAAACTTCCTGTAGAAGTACCAATGAACAATTGATATTGCCGCTTTAAATCTTCAATAAGATATTGAGCAACGCCGCCTGCAAATGCGCCTTTACTGCCTCCTCCAGAGATAACCAATGCTTTCATTTTATTTTTTATTTATAAATATAACCAACAATTAAAGAATTAATAAAAAACTTAATTATTAAAATAGAAATTTTTGTTTTACGTACCCTATATTAGGTATTTTAAAGAAAAAACGGCCATATTATGTTGATTTATAGTGACGCATTAAAAAGAATATTTATTTTAGTATCAGCTATTAACGTAATTACACTATATGAGGAAGAATTTTTTTCTTACCACACTGTCTTTTTTTATAATAACGCTTTCAATTTTTGCCCTTGATATTATTGAAACAAAAGATAAAACTGTAAAAATATTTACTGAATTAAATTTAACCACAAAAAATAAACTACCACCATCTGCTACTATTTCTGGAACAACTGAAGCTTGTAAAGATAGTGCTCCATTACCAGAAATTACAATTACTGGGACTGGAGGAACGGAACCTTACACATTTTCTTACTCAATAAATGGTGGCACAACTCAAAGGGTTACAGTTACTGGTGGCAATACCTTAACATTAGCAAATTTAACTGATGTGGTTGGTGTTTTTGAATATCGATTAATCTCTGTCGAGGATAACATAGGAGATGTTACAAATATAAATAGAACTGCAACCATTACCATTGTAGAACCGCCTGTAGTAGATTTCACTTTTGATAATACAGGAGCATGCTCGGGAACATCAGTGAATTTTTCGACTAACGTAACTGGTAATGGTCCATTTACTTACAGTTGGAGTTTTGGAGATGGTGTAACGAGTACAAATAGCAATCCATCACATATATTCACCTCATTAGGTTGTGGATTTCAAAATGCAAATGTCACGCTTACCGTAACCGATTCAAATGGATGTGTAAGTTCAATCACTAAATCAGTTTCAATTCAACAAAAACCATTACTAGAGTTTGAAGATATTGATAGTCCATTTGACCCTTTTAATAATTGTGGAAATAACACAACAGACCCATCTTACACTATAAATGTAGGGATAAGTAATGTCTCAGCTTCTTGTATCAATTCTTATGATGTAGATTGGGGTGATGGTAGCGCCATAGAAACCAACGTTACATTTCCAGCAACGCACACATACACGCAGTTGGGGTCTTTTAATATGGAAATTACTGGCAGGGGCTCTAGTTGTGATAATTCTGTTATTTACTTAATTAAAAATTCCAGTAATCCAACGGGTTCTATTGTAAGCCCCGGAAACACAGTGAATTTATGTACACCTGTTAATCCTTTAGATTTTGCTATCGGCTCATGGGCTACAAACCCGCCTGATACGGAATATACAGTTGATTACGGTGATGGAACTATTGAAAATTATACCCAAGCCCAATTAGAAGCCTCAACTTATTTTAACGCCGCGGATCCTGTAAATTCTCAAAATTTTCCCATTCCGCATACCTACACGGAAACGAGTTGCCCTAATAGTTATACTGTTATCTTATATATTACGACATCGTGCGGACAAACCAATCTAACCGCAGGACCAATCATTATATTAAGAAAACCTGAGATTGATTTTGAAAATCCACCAACTAGTTGTGTGGGTGAATTAGTTCAGTTTAATAACACCTCCATGGATGGCTATAGCAATAATTGTAGCGTAAATGATGGCTATTTTTGGGATTTTGGAGATGGTACAACCTCAACATTAAGAGACCCAAGTCATGCCTATTCAGCCCCCGGAACTTATACGGTTTCTTTATATGGACAAAACTCTTGTGGGGTTACAAACACCTTAACCAAAACCATTTGTATAGAACCTGCCTTGGTAGCAGCTTTTACATTAGATTCAAATAACGGATGTTCGCCACTTGCAGTACAAACTACAAACATTACCGATTTAAGTGACAGTTGTGGTGGTGAAACCTACCTTTGGGAAGTCACTTACGCTTCTGGGTTTTGCGGAACCGCACCTCAACAATGGAATTTTACTGGTGGTACAGATGAAACTTCTCCAGCCCCATCAATAAATTTTGTCACTGCTGGGACCTATACGTTGACTTTAACGACTACAAATTCTTGCGGAACAAATAGTGTTTCTGAAACCGTTGAGGTTAAACAACCACCAACCGTAACCATCGATCCTATAAATGATTTTTGTGGATCTGCATCTATAAATCCTGTGGCAAGCGTTGATAGTTGTGCGCCTGCATCAGAAACCTTAACGTATAGTTGGAGTTTCCCTGGAGGAACACCAGCCACAGCAACAACTTTAGACCCCGGAACAATCACCTATGCGTCACCAGGGAATTATCAAATGTCATTTAGCGTAACTTCAAGTTGCGGAATAACTACCGATACTGAAGATTTTGATATAAACCCAATTCCTACAATCACAAATACTAATTTAACGCAAACTATTTGTTCGGGTACTGATACTACTGAAATTGTTTTAACCTCAGATATTACGAATACTACTTTTACTTGGACAGCTACAGCACCAGCAGGAGTTACAGGTTTTATTACTTCGGGTAGTACCAATACCATTCCAATACAAACCATTTTTAATTCAAATACAACCTCTGAAGATGTCACTTACACGGTTATACCTTCTATTGGAGGCTGTGAGGGTCCAGCTGTAAATTTTATAATTACCGTTGACCCTGCGCCGTCTTTTACAAGTCAACCACAACCAGAAACTATTTGCTTAAGCGGCCCTATTTCAACCTTATCAGTATCAGTAAACGGACCTGGAACACCAACTTACCAATGGTACAGTAATACCGTTAATGATAATACCACTGGAACTGCTATCGGTACTGAAACAAATGCAACTTACACACCTCCTAATAATCCTGTTGGCGTGATTTATTACTATTGTGTGGTGTCATTCCCATCGGGTGCAGGTTGTAACGAAATCACTTCTGATACAGCCCGAGTGGAAATTGTAAATGCTATTCAAATTGATACGAACCCGTTAGCTACAGAAAGTATTTGTGTTGGTGGAGCTATTTCAAATCCGTTATTAGTTGTTCATTCTGGAGGAGCAGGCACTATTTCATACCAATGGTATATCAATACAACAGACTCAAATATAGGCGGTACATTAATTACAGGCGCAACAAATGCCAATTATACCCCGCCAACTTTTAACACTTCAGATAATTATTTTTACTATGTTGTTATTTCGCTCACTGGAAGCGGATGTAACGCTATTACAAGTGAGGTAGCCGAAGTTATTGTTGTGGAAGATCCCATTATCACCACACAACCTTTACCATCCCAAACACTTTGCCAAGGCACTACACCTCAAAATTTAGAGGTTGTTGTTAGCGGCGGATTGGGTACAACTTATAATTATCAATGGTTTAGTAATACAACCAACACAAATTCTGGGGGCACATTAATTACGGGTGCGACAAACAACATATTTACACCACCAACAACTGCTGTTGGAACACTCTATTATTATTGTGAAATAACACAAACTGCTTCGGGCTGTAATGTTGTAAGTGATACCGCTGAAGTCATCATAAATGCAGCTCCTGCTTTTACATCACAACCTATATCTCAAACCATTTGTTTTGGAGAATCTTTTAATACGCTATCTGTTGGATATAATAATGGCGTTGGCACACCAACTTATCAGTGGTATTCTAATACTGTAAATAACAATACAACTGGAACAGCGATAACAAGTGAAACTAATGCTACTTATACACCACCATCTGGAACTATTGGTACTACTTTTTATTACGCCATTATTACATTTTCGTCTGGAGGATGTACCCAAATTATTTCGGATGTTTCAGAACAAACCGTAAATCAAACACCCAGTATAAGCAACAAAACACTTACTATTTGTAGTGGTGTTACTTTTGATATTATACCTGATAATTCAGGAGGTGACACTACTCCAGTTGGAACATTATACACTTGGACAACCCCTGTAATTAATCCTGTTGGCGCAATTTCTGGCGCTTCAGATGAAACCATAGGTCAAACCAATATTAGTCAAACCCTAATCAACAATACACTCAACCCTGCAACAGTTACTTACACCGTTACGCCTGTTTCAGGTATCTGTACTGGTACAGATTTCAGTATTACCATAACTGTAAACCCCTCAATTAGCATAACGGAAACCGTTACAAATAGTGCTTGTTATTTATCCAATACGGGTTCTATTGAAATCTCAATAACTGGTGGTGTTCCTTTTACAACAGGAAATCCCTATCAAATTTTCTGGATCGGACCTAATGGATATAGCAATACCACCGAAGATATTTTAAATTTAGAACCAGGCGATTATACGCTGACAATAAATGATGATGGTGGTTGTCCGTTTACAAATATATTCACTATAACCGAACCCGATGAACTCGTTTTTAGTACCGTTGTTTTTGACCCTGAAACCATTTCATGTTTTGGAGCAGATGATGGCAGTATTGGAATTGATATTTCTGGAGGAACTACGCCATACACTTATAACTGGACACGTAATGGCGCTTTTTTCGCTTCCGCGGAAGACTTAACAAATCTTGGTCCTGGTAATTACGATATTACGGTTACTGATGCTAACAATTGTACGCCTATTGTCCAAAGTTTTCAGATTATCGAACCACCATTACTTGATGTTAGTCTAGTAAATCAGGTAGATATTATATGTTTTGGTGATGCTACGGGAGAAATAAATAGTAATACCGTTGGCGGAAGACCAATTGAAATAAGTCCGGGTGTTTTTGATTACACCTATTCATGGACGGGACCAAATGGATTTACTAGTAATCTTCAAAACTTAACTGGATTATTCGCTGGAACATACAACTTAACAGTTACTGATAAATCGGGGTGTGCAGATATTTTGGAAGTTATTTTAAATCAAACTGACGACATTCTTATTGACTATACTACCACTGATATAACATGTTATGGCGATAATAACGCATCTATTACCATAAATAATATTTCTGGTGGCAACGCGCCATACACTATAGCATGGAGCAATTTAGGCTCAGGAACGGTTCAAAATAATTTATCAGCTGGTACATATATCATTACTGTTACTGATAATACAAATTGTGATAAGCAAGCTACCATCGTTATTGATGAAGCACCAATTTTCAGAATAACACCAGATGTTACTCAAATATCATGTTTTGGTGAAAATGATGGACGCATAGTTTTAAACTTAGAAGGTGGCATTGATCCCGTAACACTAGTTTGGAATGATGATGCTACTACTGGCATTGAACGAAATAATATTGGCCCAGGAATTTACACCGTTACTATTACCGATGGCACACCTTGCCAAATAACAGAAACTTTTACCATTACCGAGCCAGACCAGTTAGTGCTTTCTGCAAACACAACTGATGCATTGGATTGTGATGATGCCAATAGTGGCGCCATAAATTTAATAGTTACAGGTGGTACATTACCGCTTACCTATTCATGGTCTAACGGTTCAAATACTGAAGACTTATCAAACATACCTCCGGGAGATTATACCATACAAATAACAGATGCTAATGGTTGTGAAATATCCGAGACTTGGACCATTAACAGATTTGACCCGCTGACTGTTGATGTTGAAACCATTACAGATTTTGATTGTGACACACGAAATGTAGAACAAACTTTTGTAGCCAGGGTTACTGGTGGTGTTCCTCCTCATCAAATAACTTGGTCTAGCGGAACAGTTAGTGGTTCTAATAATGAAATCATGAATACTTCTATTGATGGTTTAATAACTGTTGATGTTGTTGATAGTATTGGTTGCACAACAAGCTTTTCATACAATGTTGAAATTCCTGTTTTAGGTTTTCCTGGTTTTAGTCAGAATTCAACTGGTTTTACAACGTATGGTTTTTATTCAAAACTAGATCCTATTCAATTTACAAATACCGCAACTGGCGATTATATAAGTATCTCTTGGGATTTCGGGGATGGTAATTTTTCTGCGGAAGAAAACCCAATTCACACCTATGTAAGCGAGGGTAGCTATGTCGTTACGCAAACCGTTACTTATCCTTTTGGATGCATTTACACGGAAGGTATTACTTTAGGTATTGAAAAAGGATATAGTTTAATCGTGCCAAATGCCTTTACACCAAATGGAGATGCAATTAATGCTTTTTTTGTTCCAGAGTCTATTGCGCTTAGTGATATAACGCTGAATATATTTGATACCTGGGGGAGTTTAATATATTCTGAAGAAGGAGATAATATAAAAGGATGGGATGGTAAAATAAAAGACGCTGAGGCAGAAAATGGAAACTATTACTATACGCTTACAGCAAAAACATTTTACGGACAAACAGTTACCAGTAAAGGTGCTTTTGTATCCATTAAATAAATGAACTCATCTATGTTAATACTTAAAAAGAAAAAAAATGTTAAATATCGGAATTTACATCTTTTCATCCATAAATAACTTATACAATATTAATAAAATATTATTTTAGCCTTAACCAATGAATACTAAATAGTTTACATGAACAAGACATCTTTTCTGACTCTTTTGTTTTTTTTATTAATCATTACTTTTTTTGGATTAAATAAATCATTCCCGGTAACTGTTTTAGGTTTACACAGCTTGACTTCTAGTGCTATACCTCCCACGGTTGATTTTAATTTTAATAATGATGGTGCATGTTCTGGAACACAAATAACATTTACACCAACTGTCACAGGTGTTGCTCCTTTTACTTATGTATGGGATTTTGGTGATGGAACTACCTCAACTGATAGCAATCCTACACATATATTTACTGCGCTGGGTTGTGGGTTTCAAAATAATACTATTAGGTTAACAGTTACAGATGCAAACAATGATACTTCTTCTCTAACCAAACCCATTTCAATTCAACAAAAACCAGATTTAGAATTTGTAAACTTAAATGCGCCTGCGGGTTCTATGGCTTCTTTTGAAAAATGTGGCGATAATAATACAGACCCACAATACACCATAAATGTGGGTAACAATTCTAATTCCACTGCATGTATTACATCATATAATGTTGATTGGGGCGACGGAACTTCAGAAACCAATGTAACATTTCCTAGAATGCATACTTACACAGCATTGGGTTCATTCAACATGGTGGTAACTGGTATTGGAAATAGTGGTTGCAATAACTCAATAACTTATGTCATAAAAAATTCTAACAATCCTATTGGATCTTTAATAGCACCCGGTAATACCACCAATTTATGTACCCCTGTTCCTGTTATGAATTTCGCTATAGGATCTTGGGCATTAAATCCTTCAGATACAAGATATGAAGTCAATTTTGGCGATGGCACTATTGCAAATTATACACAAGCGCAATTGGAAAGCTCAATATATTATAATGCGGCAAATCCACCTGCCTCTCAAAATTTTCCTATTCCGCATACTTTTACTAGATTTAATTGCCCTAGTGGAAATATTGTACGACTAACAATTACAACATCTTGCGGAAGCACATTTCTTACCGCTGGCCCTATTATTATTTTAGATGTACCCATCATAGATTTTAATGTAAATAGTATTGTTTGCGCAAACACACCTACATCTTTTAGAAATAACACCATTGCAGGATTCACTAACGATTGTAGCACTTTTAATGTTTATACTTGGGATTTTGGAGATGGAAGTGCGCCCTCTAGAGCTGTTAACCCTAACCATGTATATACAACGCCTGGAAACTATACCATCACTTTAGAAGCTGAAACACCATGTGGAGTAGGAACCTCTGTTTCAAAAACAATATGTGTAGAACCTATATTAGAGCCTAACTTTACATTCGGTAATGCCTGTGCATCCACTCCATTACAACTAACAAATACAACTGATGCTAGTTTAGGTTGTGGAGCAGAAACCTATACTTGGGATGTTGTATCATATTCTGAGGCGTATTGTGGTGAAGAACCTGAAAGATGGAATTTTGCAAATGGGACAGGAAGAAATTCTAGAGAACCTTTTATTTCATTTAACACGCCTGGTATTTATTACTTAAGATTAACAACACGAAATTCTTGTGGTATCAATAGGTCTATTACGAAACGTATCGATGTAAAAAAACCTCCAGTAATCACTTTAGATCCCGTTTCTGATTTTTGTCAATCGGCTTCAATTTTTCCAAAAGGAACTGTGGAAGAAACTTGCTCCCCAAGTTCTGAAATTACATATTTATGGAGTTTTCCCGGAGGAACACCATCAACATCAACAGCCTTAAATCCTGGTAAAATAGACTATTCTACAAGTGGAAATTATACGGTTACATTCAGTGTGACAAATAGCTGTGGCACTACAACTAGAACAGCTAATTTTTCGGTTGATTTGGTTTTATCACCAATCATATCAGATAAAAATATAGAGATTTGTAGTGGCGATAACTTTAATATAAGACCAACTTCCAACGGAACAGAAAATGTTCCTTCGAGTACTACTTATACCTGGTCAACACCTATAGTAAATCCTTCTGGGGCAGTTAGTGGCGCTACTGCACAATCATTACCAAGAAGCAATATCAGTCAAACACTAACCAATAATACAAGTGTTCCTGCTACTGTAACCTATATCGTGTCACCCATTGCGGGAACTTGCCCTGGTCCAGATTTTAATATTACAGTAACCGTTAATCCATTAATTGACGTTACACCGAGCATTATCAATGGTACTTGTTTTGATTCTGATGATGGTTCTATTAATATAACTATATCGGGAGGTATTCCATTTTCTACTGGAAATCCTTATACTATTTCTTGGACGGGACCTAACGGCTTTAATAGTACAGATGAAGATATTAATAATTTAGAACCCGGGAGTTATACATTAAGAATTACTGACGATGGTAATTGCCCCTTCAATAGAACTTATACAGTAACTGAACCTGGTTTATTTAGATTTTCTGATTCTAAAAATGACATTTCTTGTTTTGGGTTTGATGATGGACGAATCAATTTAAATGTTAGCGGAGGAACACCACCTTATACTTTTGTCTGGACAAAAACGGGCGATCCTACTTTTTCTGAATCATCAGAGGACTTAAATAATTTAACACCTGGCGAATATAAAGTTACTATTACTGAAACTAATAATTGTAATACACTAACCGGCTCATACACCATTATAGAACCGCCATTATTGGAAGTTGATTTAGCTAGTCCAGTAGAAATCATTCTTTGTTATGGTGACTTTACAGGAGAAATTTATGTGAATGCTACAGGTGGCAGACCGATAGGAGGTTCTAATTACAGATGGGCATGGGCTGGACCTAATGGTTATAGAAGCAGTAGTCAAAACTTAACAGGTATTGAGGCAGGAACCTATAATTTAACAGTTACTGATAATTCTGGTTGTACAGAAAACTTACAAGTTATTGTGCCCCAGAACCCTCAAATTAATATGGATTACACAGTAAAAGACCTTACTTGCTACAATGATGATAGTGGTGCGATTACCATAAATAATATTTCGGGAGGTATTCCGCCTTACGAACCTGTGGAATGGAGTAATTTAGGAACGGGCTTTATGCAAGATAACTTATCGGCAGGTAACTATATTATCACTATTACAGATGCCATAGGTTGTATTCGTATATTTTCTATTCCTGTAAATAACGCCCCTGTTTTCGAAATAAATCCAGATATTAAAAATGTATCATGCTTCGGTGAAAATGATGGAAGTATTAAATTGAACCTAATAGGAGGCGAAAACCCTGTAACATTAGTTTGGGATGATAGCTCAAGCTCTGGTAACGAACGAAACAATATTGGTCCTGGCGATTATTCTGTAACCATTACGGATGCTAAAGGGTGTGTGCTTGAAGAAGAATTCACTATTCTAGAGCCTTTGCCTTTAACTTTAATAGGAATTGCGTCTGACGCTCTGGATTGTAATGATGTTAATAGTGGCGCTATTAATCTAGAAATAACTGGAGGATCTTTACCGATATCAATTCTTTGGAGTAATGGTGCCCAAACTGAAGATTTATCTAATATTCCACCAGACCTTTATACAGTAACCATTACCGATGCTAATGGATGTGTTGAAACAGCCTCTTTTGATGTAAAAAGATTTGAACCGCTTGAAGCGCCTTTTGAAATAATCACGAATTTTGATTGTGAGACTAGAGCAGTCGACCAAACCTTTATTGCACGCGTAAAAGGAGGAATACCACCCTATCAATTGAGTTGGTCTAGTGGAACTATAACAGGAGAGAATAATGAAATTATGCGTACAGGCACCAATGGTTTAGTTATTCTTACCGTAACAGATAGTTTTGGCTGCGTTAAAGAATTTTCAATTCAAGTAGAAACCCCAGTATTGGATGGTTCTAGTTTTACTACCAATTCTTTTGGGTATAGCACTTATGATTTGTACTCTATTTTCGACCCTATTCAATTTACAAATACAGCTGAGGGAGATTTTATTAATATTAGTTGGGACTTTGGAGATGGTAACCTTTCAAGTGAAATAAACCCAGAACACATCTATACTAAAGAAGGCACTTATACTATTATTCAGAATGTTACTTATCCCTTTGGATGCAAATATTCTAGCGAAACCACTATAATTGTTGAAAAAGGATATAGTCTTTTAATGCCCAATGCATTTACTCCAAATGGAGATAATATGAATGATTACTTTTTTCCTGTTTTTATTGGCTTAAATGATATGACTTTAGACATTTACGACACTTGGGGTAGTATAATATATTCTGAAAGTGGTGAAAATATTAGAGGATGGGATGGAAAAATAAAAAATGCAAGAGCAGAAAACGGAAATTACCAATTTAAGTTTTTGGCAAAAACATTTTATGGTAAAGAGGTAATAAGAGAAGGCGCTTTAGTCTTAATTAAATAAATCGACACAACTTAGATAAATGAAAATTAAAATATCAATCCTAATTATTATAAGTTGCTTTTGTTTAAGAGTAAACGCCCAAGATCCTGTTTTTTCCCAATATTTTTTAGTTCCGGAAACTATGAATCCTGGTTTCTCGGGTTTTGAAGACGCTTCATACTTTGGGTTGATTCATAGAACACAATGGCCTAGTTTAGATTTAAGAGTTGACACTGAATATGCCTTTTTCAATACATGGATTGAAGATGTTGGTGGCATCGGTTTTAGTATTTTAAACCAGCATGAAAATAACACTAACTATAACCATTTGCAGGGTAATATAAACTTCGCATATCATGTAACATTAGCCAACGATTGGTATTTCAGACCCGCTATTGAAGTCGGATTTGGCACAAAATCTTTTAATTTCAGAAATTTGGTTTTAGCAGATCAAATTAATATTAATTCAGAAACAATTAACCCAGTTACTTCAGATATATTTGCCTTGAACGCTAACAGAAATGTAACCTTTTTTGATTTTTCTGCTGGTTTTGTTTTTGATAAAAAGAATACACGCAACGATACCGATTTATGGTTGGGAGCTTCTATAAAACATTTAAACAAACCCAATATTTCGTTTGTAGAAAATGGTAATGTGCCTTTAGATATTTTTTACTCATTGCATGCAAATTATAAATTCCCTTATTTTGATTATAATGATATACTTGTCTATGCAAATTATATGCAACAAGGGCAATATAATAGGTTAGATCTTGGCGCAACAATACAACTCGAAAAACTGATGTTAGGCGCCATGGCGGTTACTAATCCTGCCAAAAACAGTTTAAACAGCCATTTATTAACGTCCATTAATGCTTTTGTAGGCTTAGAATTTGAACAACTGCGTTTTGGATTTTCTTATGATATAAATACGACTAAAATTGGTAGAACTGATGGGGTTTACGAACTTTCCATCACCTATTTAGCAGGTTGCTTAATTTGTAGAAATCCAGCAAATTTGGAACGTAGGAAGTAAGTACGAATTCGTCATGGCGAGGGGTAAAATAGCCTGCACTGAGCGCAGTCGAAGTGTGGCTATCTTTAAGAAACTATAAAATTCTAAATAAACAGATTCTCACGCTTCGCTCAGAATGACGCAACCGTTCTTCATTAGTCTCCATAAACTTATTTATTCTAAATTCATTTCAATATTAAATATAATCACGTCATTGCGAGGAGGCAACGACGTGGCAATCTCTTAAAATTTACCGAAAATAGAAGAATCTGATTCTTTCACTGCGTCCAGAATGACGGAAATATTCATATTATTTTTCAGTACATGAGAAAAATCAAAACATACATTTTATGTTGCTAATTATCAATAGTTTTATGTTTTTTGGATGTTTCCAGACCTGTCAGGTTTTGAAAACCTGACAGGTCTCAATTTCAGTAACATTACTGTTTTTTAATGAAGGCTAAACTAATTTTTGTCATGTACTAAAATATTACTTATTAAATTTGGATTTAAGTAGCTCTTTAGCAAATTTTGAAAACCGCCAATTATGATGGTTTGTAGCTTGTTCAAGATTTTCTTTACACTTTTCGTTACAAGCTTGTATTTGGTTTAGATATTGAAAGACATTTTGTCGGACTTCAAAACTATATTTCGGACTTGTATAATCCGTTAACTCATCAAAATATGCCTTTTTATTTTCAACCTCAAAACTCTCAGTAATTAAAGCTAATGTTAACCATAGTATTCTAACATTCTTATCGTGAAACCCTTGAATACCTTTAGTTTTATTTAAATATTTATGTCGCTCTTGTGGAAAGTTTTTCCATAAATTAAATAAAGCGGTTTCAATGGTGATGTATGATTCATCGTCTAAAAGCGATTCGTATTCTGTTTTTAATTCCGATGGGATTTCAGATAGATTTTGAGCAATGGCTTGACGAAACTTAATATCTTCAATTCTAAACATCTCATTATTTATTAAATCTGGTCGTTGAGAAATTATACGTTCTTTTAGTTTAAAACCAATATCTTCTTTTATTAGTTTTTCACAATCCAACATTCCTTCTAAACAAAAACCAAGATCATATTTTTGAACTATAGCATTTTCATATAAAATCACTTTTATCTTAGCTTCGTTTAATTTATCACTCACTAACCAATCACTAACAAACGCACTCAAATCATCAACGCTAGCCTTTTCAACTTCATTTATAAAATCATCAGTTTCAACATTCTTAAATTGATATTTTAACAAATAATTTTTAACGCCTTTTCTAAAAGCTTTATCTCCTACTTGCTCCCGCAAAATATGCAATACCCAAGCCCCTTTTTTGTAAAATGTAGTACTGCTCGATTTTGGGTCTAAAAGCGATGTACTTCCACCTGCTTTATCTTGGGCTAATAATTCTTGAGCATATTCATATAATTGCCAATAGTAATAATCATCTCCAAAAATATCACGTTCTGATAACAACGCATAATAGGTTGCAAAGCCTTCTTGAAGCCAATGATGTGTTCCAGAAGTTTCAGTAACCAAATTTCCAAACCACTGATGCGCTAATTCGTGCGCATTTACATTCACATAGTTTTTATCTACAAAAGCAATAGAATCAATTACAAAACTATCCGCAAAAATAGTGGTACTTGTATTTTCCATTCCGGCGTATAGAAAATCTTTTACGGGGACTTGCTTATAGTTTTGCCAGGGATAAGGAACGCCTATTTCCTCTTCTAAAAAATCAAATATTTGTTTGGTGTAGCGATACGTGGGTTCCACTTTTAATGAATCTTCTGGATAGTAATACATTTCCAGAGGAATACCACTTTTAGAATACTCAACTTTTTTGTTGTATTTACCAATGGCCAAAGCAACAAGGTAACTAGACATGGGTTGTTGCATGTCGTAGTGCCATGTTATTTTGGATTCGTTGATTTGTTTATCTGTTAGTTTACCGTTTGTAATAATTTCATAACCCTTATCAAATGTGATGGTTAAATCAAATTCAATTTTATCATTCATATCGTCAATAGATGGCAACCAATTGCTTGTGTATTTTCCTTGACCTTGAGTCCAAATCTGTTTATTTCCATCTTCATAATCCCAATCAATAAAATACATGGCTTTTTTAGGGTTCGTTTTCCAAATAACGTCGACTTTATGAGAACTATTTGCTTTAAATGGATGTTTTATAATAAGTTGTTTGCCGTTATAGTATTTGCCTTTAATCCCTTCATCTAAATGATATTCTATTACCTCAAAATTATTAGCATCAATAAAAATGGAATCAATATCTTTTAAAATTTCAAATTCATAAGAAATAATTCCTGAAACCTCTTTTTGCTGTACATCGCCAAAAATGATATCTACTTTAGCTGTTTTAAAATCGACATATTCTGTTTGTTGCGCTTGTAAAAAGCCAACTGTGAAGCATAAAATAAATAAGAAACGATTCATGCTTTTTTTGTATCAAAGATTAAACCAAAAAAATTGAAGTGGTTTAAACTTTTTGGATTGAAGCGAAAATTAATCATTTTGTGACTAATTGAAGGCTTTTTTAAGTTGCATAGCCCCCGACGCTTCGGGGCTACGGAACGAAAAAAAGACAAAAATTAGGTGCAAAAGGATAATTTTTTAGCTAATTAAAAAAAATTAAACCACTTCATTAAATAGAATCAATTAGAAACTATGAAACTCAATTAAATTGGCTTCATAATATTGCTCTCCCAATTTTGTTAAAAGGTTTCTAATCACATGGCTATCTCCATTTACAGCTAATGCAGAATATCCAGTATCATTCAACTTACCTAATCGCAAATCTTTAATATTGATGTTTTTAGACGCTAATGCTGAAAGTAAAATGAGAAGTACTCCGGGGGCATTATGATGTTTCGTTAAAATAACTTTACCGCTTAATGCTAAATTTAAAGACACACCGTCCATTTCTAATAAATAAACACCCTTACTGTAATAATTGGGCAATATGGCATCTTCCTGATAAGTCAATTCCTTAAACAAACCAGCATCGGTACCGTTTATAAAATCGATAGCACTTTGCACGCTTCCATTTTTATTGTCAAGAGATAAAAAGGCCACCGCAGTACCGTCATTATTGGATTTTAATCGCGCCGTTTCAACGTTTATACCTTCAGAGGCCAACGTATTAAAAAGTGAGGAAATAACACCCGGTTTATCTAAATGCTCTGAGAATAAACCATTAACAACTCTTTGGCTGTTTTTGGGGATTTCATTTGTCACCGTTATTGATTTACCCCATTTTCGTATTCTAATGGCATTATAATCCCCCATTCCTGTAGAATTCTTATAAATATCCGTAAATTCTGAAAACGAACCTCCAAAAGAAAAATCAGGAATAATGCGTCGTTGATTATTATCCAATCGTTGATTCAATAACTCAATACCTTTATTTAAAACCGTGTATTTTACTTTTAAATCGTGGTCATCAAAAATAGTACGGTTTTCAGGAATTAATTTTGAATAACTCACATAACTTTCGTAACCCGCTTCTTGAATATATTCTAAGCTTTCTTTGTAATTTAATCCGTAGTAACGCACATGATGCGTATCTGTACCTACACAAACTGGAATTTGAAGTGCGTTAGCGCGTCGTAATATATTTTGCGTTGGATACACCCCTACGCCTTTAAATTTACCAGCCATATTAACATCTAACGATAAATTTCTATCTGCAATCAACTCTAAAAGCGTTCTGAATTTATTAGCCAACGGGTGTGCGCTAGTTTCAAAATTTATTAAAGCTTCCGGCACATCAACATTCAATTTTGGTAAATCGATATGTCCGATAATCTGAATCATATCACCAAAACATTCGATCATTTGAATCATTTCGTTGAAATATCCATCCCAATACGCTTCCAAACTTCCCCTTAATTCCAAAAGGGCCTGTGCTTCTTCTTTTGAGCCATCGTAAGGCAAGCCTTCGGGAGCAAAATGCACAGAACCAATTACATAATCAGCATCTTCTGCCTGAAATATTTTTGACCTACTCCATTGTAAACCTAAATCTGGTCCCATCCATTCCAACTCAACACCATATTTGATATTAATTTTGTCTGTGTATTTTTGACGAAGATTAGCAATACGTTTTGGGTAATTCAAATACGATTTATTGCCTCTAATAAACTTTACATTGGTCTCTTTTTCCACAGCATAACGAAAACTGGTTAATCGAGGTGAATGAATTATAAAGGTAATGCTAGGGTTTCCAGCTTCAACCGCTTTATCAACAATATCTTCCAATTTATCAATACCATGTTTTACATGATCTTGTTCCGTACCAGCATGAATACCATGTGTTTCCCAAATAAATTCGTTGAGTTTTCTCATCAATCTATATGCTTTAAATTATCCATTAAGAATTCCAAATTTAACCATTGAATTAGAAATACGGTCTATTATTTAATTTTTTCAATATATTTTAAAAGGAAAACAGTTATACCATTAAAAATATCTCAAATTCAACTTGATATTAAGAATTTAATAAGTGTTTTTTTAGTGCATAACAAAAATTTAGAATAGAACTATAAACTGCACACATATAATACATTACGGCTTTTTCGTTGTGTAAACCTCACAGGTTTTATCCCGAAGCGTCGGGACTGTGAGGTCTTGGTTATCCTGAAAATTGCAAGTTGCTTATTTATAAAAATTAATTTTTGTCATGTACTTAAATTTTTTTTAATTGATTTACCGAAACCCAGACCACACATTAGAAAATCTATTACATCTTAAAACTACTGCAAAATATAACATGCCATTACTTTTTTAAGTTTAACCGTAGGGATGCTATGCTAAAACTTATAAAAAGTCATATTTTATTGTAGTTTTAACCTTCATAACGTTTTTCTAATGTATAATTTGAGTTAAATTCGCTTTATGTCTATCAACCTACAAACTCCCATAGATTATTTAAAAGGCGTTGGCCCCAATAGAGCCGATTTATTGCGCCAGGAGTTAGGTATTCACACCTATCAGGATTTAATTAATTTATTTCCAAACCGATATATTGATAGAACACGGTACTACAAAGTAAACCAACTACAACGGAATAATGCCGACGTTCAGGTTGTTGGTATAATTACTGGATTTAAGGAAGTGGCCCAAAAACGTGGTAAACGATTAGTGGCCACGTTTCAAGACGATACTGGTGTTATGGAATTGGTTTGGTTTCGAGGACAGAAATGGATTAGGGAAAGCCTAAAATTAAACAGGCCTTACATGGCTTTTGGGAAAGCCAATTGGTTTAATGGCCGGTTTAATATGCCACACCCTGAGTTGGAATTGCTTGACGAACACAAAAAGAACTTGCGTTCGGCTATGCAGCCTATTTATCCTTCCACAGAAAAGTTGTCAAATAAGGGCATTACTAATCGGGTGGTTGGCAAGATTATGCAACAGTTGTTTTTAGAAGCTAAAGGCCAATTTGTTGAAACGTTATCAGAACAAATCCGTTCTGAACTAAAACTAATCAATAAAAAAGAAGCGCTTTTAAATGTGCATTTTCCGAAGAGTCCAGAACTGCTTTCAAGAGCGCAATTTCGATTAAAATTTGAAGAATTATTTTATATTCAGTTACAATTAATTATTAAAAATCGGGTACATAAATCTAAAATAAAAGGCTTTTCCTTTAATCAAGTGGGTGCTTATTTCAATACCTTTTTTAAGGATCATTTACCCTTCGAATTAACCCATGCGCAGAAACGTGTTTTAAAAGAAATTCGAGCCGATTTAGGCAGTAATGCACAAATGAATCGGCTTTTACAAGGTGATGTAGGTTCTGGAAAAACCATAGTAGCATTCATGTCAATACTCATGGCACTTGACAACGGTTTTCAAGCCTGTTTTATGGCGCCGACTGAAATTTTGTCAGTCCAACACTATAATGGATTATTAGGCTTATGTAATAAATTGATTATCAGTATAGAAATACTTACTGGTTCAACAAAAACTTCAAAACGACGAAAAATTCATGAAACTTTAGAAAATGGTGAATTACAAGTATTAATTGGCACGCACGCCCTACTTGAAGATAAGGTGAAATTTAAAAATTTAGGGCTCGCTATTATAGATGAACAACATCGTTTTGGTGTCGCACAACGTAGTAAATTATGGCATAAAGGAGGCCCTCCTCAATCCTCCCAAAGGGAGGAAGCAAAAGCAGTGCGTCAAAAATATATGACAGCACGTCCATCGACATATAAATTGATAAAAGAACTTCAAGCTGAAAACAAAAAAAACAGTACTGAAGCTGAATATATTTTGTGGGAATGTTTAAGAAACAAAAAACTTGATTTTAAATTTAGGAGACAACACGTTATTGATGAATTTATAGTTGATTTTGTTTGTTTGGAAAAAAATTTAATAATTGAAATTGATGGCGGTTATCATAACACTATAGAACAAAAAGAAGCAGATGAATTGCGGACAAAAATTTTGTCTGAAATAGGATTTAAAGTCATACGATTTAGAAATCAACAAGTTATTGGTGATATTGATAGTGTTTTACGTTATATTACGAATTGCTTGAAAAGCCTCCCCTCTGGGGAGGTTGGAGGGGCTTCTTCTTCTATTCCCCCACACGTTTTAGTAATGACAGCTACACCAATTCCTAGAACCCTCGCTATGTCCGTTTATGGTGATTTGGATATTTCTGTAATTGATGAATTACCACCAGGGCGAAAATCTATAAAAACAGTGCATCGCTATGATAAAAATAGACTGAATGTTTTCCGATTTATTCGAGATGAAATTGACAAAGGAAGACAGGTTTATATCGTGTATCCATTAATTCAGGAAAGTGAAAAAATGGATTATAAAGATTTGATGGATGGTTACGAAAGTATTTCCAGGGATTTCCCGATGCCAGAATACCAAATATCTATAGTGCACGGAAAAATGAAACCCGCAGATAAAGATTATGAGATGCAGCGTTTTATTAAAGGTGAAACTCAAATTATGGTGGCGACAACCGTTATTGAGGTAGGTGTTAACGTACCAAATGCATCCGTTATGATTATTGAAAGTGCCGAACGTTTTGGCTTATCGCAATTGCATCAATTACGAGGTCGTGTGGGGCGTGGTGCAGAACAGAGCTATTGTATTTTAATGACAAGTCATAAATTAAGTAGCAACAGCAAAACACGCTTAGAAACTATGGTTAAAACCAACGATGGTTTTGAAATAGCTGAAGTTGATTTGCGCTTACGAGGCCCCGGGGATATTATGGGAACCCAACAAAGCGGTGTTTTAAACTTAAAAATAGCCGATATTATTAAAGATCACGATATTCTTCAAAGTGCCCGATATTACGCTAAAAAAATAATCAACGAAGATCAATCATTATCAAATCCTGACAATCAGGTTATTCTAAACACTTACAGACAGCTTACTAAATACAAG
>TARA_R110002049_G_scaffold275213_1_pt1 | contig 38121 bp, 37 predicted proteins | sample TARA_R110002049 | Tara Oceans TARA_R110002049 (sample SAMEA4396941) | marine metagenome | biome: Polar Biome; feature: [SRF] surface water layer (ENVO:00010504); material: water (ENVO:00002006), including particulate matter (ENVO:01000060) such as... | depth 5 m
TTTATCTCGAACTCACGTTATTAAGCAGATGAATGAGGTTTTGTTTAGAGAATTCAACTATAGGATTTTCTAAAAACCCACTATTGATGCTGTAAGCAAATAACGGAGGCTCAAGAGGGATTGCAAAGGCTGAATTTTTTATGCTAACTTTGTTATCTAAAGGATATTCAGCTTATGAAAGTTATAGCATCAATAATGGTTTTTGTTTTAGGAACAGTTACCGCTACAGCTCAGATAAGCAATGTCTCAGAAAAATTTGCCTTACCAAATAACTTAAATGAATCTTCTGGAGCCATTTTTTTTAATAACAAATTAATTACCCATAATGATTCTGGCGGAGAAAATAAGCTTTTTGAATTAGATACTATTTCGGGATTAGTAACAAGAACCGTTACTATTTCAAATGCTACAAATGTAGATTGGGAAGATATTACTCAAGACAACACCAATATTTATATTGGTGATATAGGGAACAATAATGGTAATAGAACAGATTTAAAGATTTATAAAATTAATAAAACGGATTTTTTAAATACTGCCAGCATAATAGCAGAAACGATTACACTGAGTTATGCTGCTCAAACAGATTTCACGGCTAATCCGAATAATACCGAATGGGATTCTGAAGCACTTGTTTCTTTCGATGAAACAAACTTGTTATTGTTTAGCAAGAATTGGGTTGATGGTATAACAAAAGCTTATTTAATTCCTAAAGCAAAAGGCACTTATAGCATATCAGAAGAAGCATCAACTTTAAATAGCGGTGGATTAATTTCTGGAGGCACTTTTAACCCATTAACAGGAAAACTTTATCTAGTAGGCTATACATCTACCTTACAACCTTTTGTTTGGGTTAGCGAAAGTTTTAGTGGCAATGATATTTTTTCTGGAACAAATACACAAACCTCTCTTACCCCAATATTTGGTTTGGAACAAACGGAAGCCATTACATTTGTTAATGAAAACAGGTATTTTATTACGTCGGAATCATTTTCGCAAACAATTGGCTCTTTTACTATATCAGATTATGCTAAATTAATGTTATTTTCAACTAATGATGCTACTCTGTTCTCTCAAACTATTACTACAGAAAATGATATTTTATTGTATCCAAATCCGGTCGATACATTTCTATATGTAAAAACTAAAAACGTGGATTCTATTGAAATATATGACACTAAATCAGTTCAACTCTATAAAGGAAATAATAGGAGCGTTGATATGAGTGCATTCAGTAAAGGTGTTTATTTAATTAAGGTCCATTTGAAAGATGCTACTTATCAGTTTAAAAAACTCATTAAAAAATAATTTTTTAAATAAACATTCAGATTACTCTCGCTATTTTCTTTCGATGAAAAAAACCTTAATTTTGCAACAAAATAAAAACACTTGGTAAAAATAGACAACATAGAACTGCCAGACTTTCCATTGCTTTTAGCGCCCATGGAAGATGTTAGCGACCCGCCTTTTCGCGCGTTGTGCAAAGAACAAGGCGCTGATGTGGTTTATACAGAGTTTGTGTCTAGTGAAGGCTTAATCCGTAATGCAGCAAAAAGTGTTATGAAGCTGGATATTTATGAAAAGGAGCGTCCCGTTGGCATTCAAATTTTTGGAGCCAATTTGGATAGTATGTTGCAAACCATTGATATTGTTGAGAAATCCAACCCAGATGTTATCGATATTAATTTTGGCTGCCCCGTAAAAAAGGTAGTGAGCAAAGGCGCCGGCGCAGGTATTTTAAAAGATATCTGCTTAATGGAAAAGCTCACTGCTGAAATGGTAAAGCGCACCAATTTGCCTATTACGGTAAAAACACGTTTAGGTTGGGACCACGATTCTATAAAAATTGTTGAAGTGGCCGAACGCTTGCAAGATGTTGGCTGTAAAGCCATTGCCATTCATGGGCGCACACGTGCACAAATGTATAAAGGCCATGCCGATTGGAAACCTATTGCGGCCGTAAAAAACAACCCAAGAATGCATATTCCTGTTTTTGGAAATGGCGATATAGATACGCCTGAAAAGGCAGCCTTAATGCGCGATAGTTATGGACTTGATGGTGCTATGATTGGGCGCGCAAGTATTGGGAATCCTTGGTTTTTTAAACAGGTAAAGCACTTTTTTAATACAGGCGAACATTTGGGGCCTATTTCGTTAGAAGCGCGTGTTGAAGCCGCACGCAGGCACTTACAAATGGCAATAGATTGGAAAGGTGAGATTTTAGGTGTTTTTGAAACCCGACGCCATTACACGAATTACTTCAAAGGGATTCCGCATTTTAAAGACTATCGTATGAAAATGGTAACCAGCGATCATTCCGAGGATGTATTTGCTGCTTTTGATGAGGTGTTGGAGAAGTTTGCTGATTATCAGTTTACGGAGTAGACACGGATTACACAGATTTTCACGGATTAAATAGCCCCTTGAGGATTATCGTAGCGTGTCAGGGGTGTTTTTGAAACGAAATTATCCGTTTCTAATGATGTCTAATGGTTAAATTATTTAAAAAATCCTTCCCGTCTTTACAATGCTGTGGAATTGAAATCCACCTTCCCTTAAATATAGGGAAGGAGTTATTTATCAATCATATTACAATTACAAATTGAGGTTAACTCTCCTCCTTAAAAAAGGAGGAATGGATTTAGCTTTTGCAAAAACTAAAGACGGGGTGGTTTTTTGCGAGAAGGATTGAGGCGGCATCCTTTTTTGTGCTTTACTATAAAGTTTGTTTTAAAACTGATTTTTAGATAAACCGAAACACATGACGAGATGCTGAAACAAGTTCAGCACAAGAAAGATATAGCCGAAAGCCTGTTTGCCATTTTTTATGGCAACTCGCCCAAATTAGGAGTTTTGAACCAATGATTTTGTAATTCGCACTGAAGCTATTTTTGAAGCGATTATACCTAGAATGGAAATGGTAAAAAAGACAATAAAAAAGTTTTCGGTTTTTATAGTTACAGGATAAGCCAATGAGGGGGTTATCATGACCAAATCAAATACTTTTTGAAGTAAAGCAACCATAAAGGCAACTGCTAAACCAATAAAACCACCAATAATACTCATTAAACTACCTTGCAGAAAGAATATTTTACGAATATCTTTTACTGTTGCTCCAATGTTAAAAAGGGTGTTTAAACTTTTCTTTTTATCGAGCATCATCATAATAAGGGAGCCTATAATGTTAAAAAACGCAATAATAAGCACCAATGTGAAAATTAAATAAACGGCTAAATTTTCGGTATTGAGCATTTTATAAAGCGCATCGTTTAACTGTTCTCTATTTTTAACAACTACATTAGCACCTAAAACGCCTTGAATTTTTTGTTTGGCAATACTTTCGTCTGCTCCCTCTTTTAACTTAAACTCAATGGCACTTGTTTGGTTGGGTTGGTAGTTTAGTAAATTCTGGGCTAAATCTAATGAAGTGAAAACGTAGGAATCATCAAGCTTTTCATTAATAGAAAAAATGCCAACATTAAGTGTTTTAACCGAGTTAAAAGCATTTTTTGTGGAGGTTATTTGTCCTTTTCCAGGCTTTGGCACATAAATGTTTACGGTTTTAGAATAATCTAAAACACCCATAGACAGGTTGTTTGCAATGCCCCAACCCACCACAATTTGATTGGATTTTTGATCGAGCCAACTGCCATAATCTATAACAGAATCAATTGCTACGACATTTTGAAAATGTTCATCGACCCCTTTAATATTAGCCAGATAGTTTTTATCATCAAAAGCAACGATAACACGTTCTTCAATGATTTTGGAATAAACTGCAATATCATCAATCTGCTTAAGTTTTTCTATCTGTTCTTCGGTTAAGATAAATGATTTTCCGATGGTGGGTTCGGCTTTTAAATCAGGGTCAACAACATTGGAAAATTTAAGAGTAAAATCCTTTAAACCGGCAAAACCAGAGAGCACAATAAATAAAGAAGCAGCACCTAAAATAACACCAACAACAGCAATTATGGTTATAAAATTAATAGCATTATTACTGCTTTTTGATCGTAAATAACGTTTTGCTATATAAAGTGAGACATTCATAATCTATAATATTATGAAAATATAACGACAAAATGAATGTTCAAGCAGGCCATTAAAAAATAATAAATATTATCTGGTTAAAAACGCAATTATTAAATTGAATTCATTTAAACTTTTTTTCGTTTGCCAAGTAAATCTGGATTTTCAAGCGGGTTGTCTTTTCCTTTTAAAGATTTTTCTATTTGATCGATATATTCTAAAGAGTCATCTATAAAAAACTCTAAATTCGGCATTCTACGTAACTGGTGTTTGGTACGTTGCGCCAGTTCATGACGGATTAAAGGCGTGTTTGATTTTATGCCTTTTAAAAGTTCAGCCCCTTTATCATTAGGAAATATACTTAAATATACTTTAGCTACCGACAAATCAACCGTAACACTTACTTTGCTTACCGATATTAAAACACCACGCATACCACCTTGTGTGGCAGCACCTTGCAGTACTTCAACTAAATCGTGCTGTAAAACCGACCCTATTTTTTTTTGTCTCTGACTCTCCTCTACGTTGCTCATTTATTAATACCTATTTATAGGTTTAGAATGCAAAAATAACGGATATTTGAAGATTACCTTACTTTTGAATAGCTATTTTTATATCTTAATGTAAAATTCAGGTTTAAAGTAACAACACCAACTTTTAAGGGCGTGATAAAAAGACTATTTTATGAATAAAATTGAACACATAGGAATTGCTGTAAAAAGCATAGACGACTCTAACAATTTGTTTACCAAACTATTTGGTGAACCAAACTATAAAACTGAAGCTGTAGAAAGCGAAGGTGTAAAAACCTCTTTTTTTAAGGTTGGAATGAATAAAATAGAACTACTTGAGGCTACAAAAGAAGATAGCCCAATAGCTAAATTTATTGACAAAAAAGGGGAAGGCATTCACCATATAGCTTTTGATGTTGTTGCTATTGAAGCAGAAGTAAAACGATTAAAAACAGAAGGCTTTATTGTTTTAAATGAAAAACCCAAAAAAGGAGCAGATAATAAGTTGGTTGTTTTTTTACATCCTAAAACTACTAATGGCGTGTTAATTGAGTTGTGCCAAGAGATTGAAGCTGAATAAAGCAAAATATTTAGAATAAAAAGGCTTGCAGTATAACAAAAATAGTAGTAATATTGCACTCCTATTTCGGGTCCTATAACTCAGTTGGTTAGAGTATCTGACTCATAATCAGAAAGTCCCTGGTTCGAGCCCAGGTGGGACCACTGATTACAAGCCTGTTACATAAGTAGCGGGCTTTTTTTATACCATAATCTTACTGTATTACTGCATAGTATGCATTCTTGCATTTTTCAATTAAATGCCAACTTTGACAAGTTTTTTACAAAAAAAGGTAGCATATAAGGTTGCAGTCTAAATAAAAAAGGTTGCAGTTTTTTTCCACTATTAACCCATTAAAATTTATAAAAATGAATTCAAATAAAATAAATATCTTATTTGTTATATCTACTAGTAGATTAAGAAAAGATAAAAGAGCTTCCTTAATGTGTAGGCTTACATATAATAAAAATAGAAAAACCTTTAGTACAGGACAATTTATTAACCCTGAAAATTGGGATAGTAAAAAGCAATTAATCAAGCCACCTGAACCAAACGCAGACATTTTAAACTCACAACTAAGCCTTATTAAAACAAAAATTAATAGGGCTTTTTTAATGCTTCAAGTTAAGGAGGGGAGCTTTTTTGTTGAAGATGTTTACAGCCTTTATAAAGGAGAAAAAAGAACAAAAGAATACAATACAATAGAGTTCTTTAATCGTTACTTAGACAAGCTTAAAAAGCTTGTAGGGATTGATATACAGCACAAAACATGGAAGAAATTTGAACATGTTAGAAATGATGTGAAATCCTTTATAAAATGGCAACATAATAGAACAGATTATCCATTAAAAGACTTGAAATTACAGTTTTTAGTTGATTTTGAATACTATTTAAAAACGGAGAGACTACTTGGTCAGGTAACTGTAAACAAAGCTATACAGCGGTTTAAAAAACCAATCAGTATTGCTGTAGCCGAGGGGTGTTTAGTTAGAGACCCTTTTGCAATGCATAAGTTTAAGCGTGTTAAAAAAGAAATTGTGTTTTTATCTCCTGAGGAATTATTAGCATTGGAACAATATTCTTTTGCTCAACCAAAATTACAGTTAGTAAAAAACCTTTTTGTTTTTAGCTGTTACACAGGCTTGCCATACAATGAGCTATTAAACTTAAAGGACAATAACATTATTAAAGGGTTTGATGACAATCTATGGATTAAAATGAAGCGAGAGAAGACAGCAAAAGAGCTGTCCATCCCATTATTGCCAAAAGCATTGGAAATTCTAGAGATGTATTCTAATGAAGGTTTTGTTTTTCCTAGAATTAGTAATCAAAAGTATAATTCTTACTTAAAGGAAATAGCTGGTATTATTGGTATTGAAAAGAACCTAACGACTCATATGGCTAGAAGGACGTTTGCCAGTACAGTATTGCTATATAACGATGTGCCGATGGAGATTGTCAGTGAGTTGTTAGGGCATTCTAGCATGAAAATAACTCAGGATAGTTATGGGAAAGTAGTGCAGAAGAAAATTAGTTTAGAAATGAATAGATTGAAGGGAAGTGGTTAGCTTCCCTTTTTACTTGTTTTTTACCACAGTACTTTATTGTGCAACGTTTTTTCATTACGTTAGTTCCTAAAAAGTTCATCATCTGCAAATGAAGCGCCATTCAGTTCAAATAGGTGTATTAAAGCCTTTTTTAATCTGCTCACTTCGCTATTACTTTGGCAAACCAAAACTAATTTTAATTCTGATGCATAGTTTTTATTTCCTTCAGAAACCATCCACGATTGAATAGAATTATCTTTAGTAATAATCTTTAAATTCAAATTCCCAAGTGTACCACCTTTAACCTCAATAATGTCAATAATATTTTTAGGGTTTAAAGTGAATTTTTGAAAAGGTTCTCCAATATCTAAACTAACATTAAAAATATTGGCATAAGAACTTTTATCTTTTTTAAAACTCCAAATAGCTGGTATTTCATTACCATTTATATCGGGAAAAGTGTCACTACAAGAGCGTAATTTAGAATTTATAAAATTTAATGTTTCACTCTCATTTTGACTAAAAGCAACTGTACTTATTAAAATAAGTAGAATCAATAGTTTTCTCATTCTTATTATTTTTTTGTTTTATTCTGACTAACGTAAAATTATGTTTATGAAAATCAGCTGTTTATAAATATTCAAATTTCTCATATTGTTTTTAGTTTTCAGCCACAATTCACTCAATTTTACGTAAGCCAAAGTACTGAAGAGTTTTTGGGCTCTATGGGGGATTACAGGTAACGTGTTTTTATAAGATTAGTTGCTGTGTTTTTAGTACCAAATTTAGCAATTACAAACTGAATATAAAATCCTCCTCCCGATAGTTATCAAGATTCGTAAGTAGGCTAGTGCTTTTCATAGGATACGTTGTTGTGCCTAGTGCTTATCCTTTCTTGCCACCCATTGCGTATGTTCTCTTGAAAACGCATTTTCTGCATCTTTAACAAAATCAGATAATGATTTTTCCCCAACAACTTCAAAACTTTGGCTTTTTAAAATTCCAATTTCGTGAGCTGTCAAAGAATAAGACGTTGCTAAATCTTGAAAGCGTTTGATTTGTGTCCAGCTTAAAATACTCGAACCTGCGACTATAATTGCAGCTGTTGGCAAAAAATAGAATTCATATGCAATTTCTATGAGTAAAAGAACAATTACTATTGCGTGTGTGCTAATTAGACCAATAAACCAATTTTTAGCTAATTTTTTATTATCACTTGCTTTAGTAAAATACCAATTCCTTTGTTCATTGATTCTGTTAGATATGTAATAATTTAGTCTGTCGTCGTATGAATATTTTCTAATTTCTATCATACTATCAGAAATTGTTTCTTCAGTCATACTGGGATGAGTTAAAAAACTACCTAATTCTTGATTTTGAATTAATATGTCGTTCAAATCTGCACAGAAAGTTTTCTTAACAGTATTAATATTCTCTGAATCAAAATATGGTTCTGCTCGCATTATGAAACGCCAAGTTCTCGTTTTCACAGACTCGGCAACCGCTCTACCATTATACCAAATCTTATCGAACCTTTTGAAAGCCTGATAAATTGTTAAAAATATTATGGCTAAAAAGAAAATTGCCGCAACTATTCCTGCTTCCTTTGATTCTTTTACGTAAACAGCTAATAAGGCAGCTACTATGGATAACCATAAATACCATTTCAGTCCAGTCAAATAATTTTTCTGACTTGAAATTGATGCCTCATTAGCAGCTTTGTAAAGTGCCGGATATTCCGGACGTTCATATTTAGATTGAGTAGTCACGAACAGCTTGAACAATTGAACTAGAATTCCAGCCAACAATGATATTAGCTGCATCTTGAACAGCAGATGGCATTCTTTGTGCGCCCCAAGGTTGAACTCCAATTATAGGTTTCATTAAACTTTTAGCATAGTCGATTTCAAATTGAATCCACTTACTGTAAGATACATATAGACCTCCTAAAATTATTACAGACTCTACAGGTCTAATTTGTTTTCTAATCTGTTCTTCTAATTGCGCATTTGACATATCATCAAAAGCTTTATCATTTGGTACGCTATAATTTGAGTAAATGAAATTTGGCGCATCGTCCATAAATCGTATAACTCGGTCATAAGCTTCGTGTCTGTGCCAAGCGTGGCTGATAAATAATCGGTATCTGTGTAATTCAGGCATTGGTTTATTGTTTTAAGTTAATATTTTTCTTGCACTAGGCACAACGTAAGGATATGTACACTTGTGTATATATCCCCACTATACATATACTTAAAAGTAAACATATCCTACCATATACGGTGGATATATGCACCTTAGCACTAAACCAAATATAAGAAAATAACTTACGTAAATATTTAGAGGTACATAAAAACCATAAAATAACCTGTCAAAGTTGTCGAGGTCAAGTTGCCAACTTTTTTATTGGAAATTAGAGAGAGGCTATAAATACTTTATGGATTTCCGTAAGATATATTTCTAGGATGGTTATAGGTTAGCAAAGTTAATCTTAAAAATCAAATAAATCCTTGACATCAATTTTTAGAGCTGTTGCAATGGCATTAACATTTCCAATGGAAGTGTTGATAACACCCCTTTCAATCCTACTAATTTGGGAAATTTCAATACCTAAATCAATAGCGATTTGCTCTTGGGTTAATCCATTTTTCTTCCTATGCTTTCTTAAGTTTTCACCAAATGCAATTAAAAATGCTTTTTCATTTAAATACTCCACGCAATAAAATTCGTGGAGATATGTTGTATATTGGTAGGCAAATATGCCTATATTTAATATTAATTAAAAAAAGAAAAGATGAAATTATTTAAAAAAGGAATTGATTTATCAAAAGTTGCAAAAGCTATTGATGGGTTAAATTTAATGATTAAGGATTTAATACCTAAAATACAAAGAGAACATGAATATTCTGAATTTAAGGAAGATGTATTTGTTTTAGCATATATAGCTAGAAAAAATGTTATTGATTTGATTGAAGAAAATAATTGGCCTATGGATATTAAAATTATGGTTTCGACATTTGATAATAGTAGAATACCATTAGTATTAGGTTATTCTGAAACTGTTGATCAAATTCAATTAATAGCAAACCATATAGGGTATAAAAGCGTTGTAGAAGAAATACTAGATAAAGGCAATGCATATTATGAATTAGAGCAGCAATTACCAATAGAGGTATTAAATATGATTAAATAATAAGATGTTTAAAATTAGTTGTATTTCTAATTTAATTCACTTACTGCTAAACCCAAAATAAGGATTCCCATAAAGAAAATAGAATCCTTATAAACATATTTGTGCTATGGGAAACACACTTAAACATTAACAATTAGCCTACCCAAGGCTGAACTTAACAAAACTTAATATTATGAAAATTACAAAACACCTACTTTTATGCTTAACTTTATTATTATCCCTTAGCTTATCAAGTTGCACTAAAAAAGACGACGACAACTGTTATTGTGGTGAGATAGTGGAGAAACTACCAATAGAGTATTGGGACTCAAATCCTGGCGTACCAATATACCTTGTAAGTGTTGAATCTTGTGATGGCAGAGTAAACAGTTGGAATAATGAATCGAAATGGAAAGCTGATAATTTAGGAGACTACTGGTGTCCGTTTACAGATTAAAAAAACAAAAACTATTGCCAAAAAGTACTATAAATATTATTAGTTCTTTAGGTTTTATTATAGCTGATTACATCAGCTATTTGTGCTATTGGAAAACACATCTTAAAAATAACCAGCCTCTCCAAGGCCTAACTTAACAAAACTTATATTATGAAAAACCCAAATTTATTATTTCAGATTTTCTTTTTAACTCTGATTTTTGCATCATGTTCAAGTGGTGATGATAGCAATGAATCCAAGGACTTAACTTATATACCCGATGATAATTTTGAACAAATTTTAATAGCTCGAGGCCAAGATGATGTATTAGACAATTATGTGCGTACAGCAAATATATCAAGCGATATAGAATTAGATATAGTAAATTCCGATATTTCAGATATTACTGGAATTGAAGGTTTTAAGTCTTTAGAATATTTAGATTGTAGCTTAAATAACCTAACAAGCTTAGATTTAAGTAAGAATACTGCCTTGACTTATTTATCTTGTAATAGCAATAATCTTGCTAGTATAAATTTAAGTAAAAATACTGTTTTAACATCTTTATCTTGTCAATGGAATAATCTTACAAGCCTTGATATCAGTTTCAATACAGCTTTAACAGATTTGTATTGTCGTGAAAATCAGCTTTCAAATATAGACACTAGTAAAAATATTGCTTTATTAGACTTGGATTGTTCTAATAATTCAATCACAAATTTAAACTTGAGTAACAATACTGATTTAACTCATTTATGGTGTAACAATAATCAGATCATAAGTTTAGATGTAAGCAATAATATTGTTCTAGAAAGTTTAGATTGCTTTCAGAATCAACTCACAAGCTTGGATGTTAGTAATAATACATTATTGTCTTGGTTTAATTGTGCTGGTAATCCAGTTGATTGTATTCAAGTTAATGCTGACCAATTAAATAGTGTTCCAGCAAATTGGAACAAGAATGATACTTCAGCCTACTCTACTAACTGTAATTAGCTTTTGATATGAATGAAGAAAGTAACAACAATGGATGTGCTATCATAGGCATAATTGCTTTTTTTCTTTGTCTATGGGGCTTTACAGGGATGATGGATGGACATAGCTTTGGTGATGGAGTTGGCAACAGCATAAAAGCGTTGGGGATATTGGTTGTAGTAGGATTAGCCGTATATGGCTTTATAAAGCTAAATGATAAATAGTATCCTTAAGGAAATAAAAACTCTTTAAAAGTCATTGAAGGCAAATGCATTACGTTGAAAAATAATAATTTATTAATAATAAAGAATAACTGCGAAGAAACAATTAGTTATCAAATCAGTGTTCTTTATCAAAAGGGTATTCATCTGTAAATTTATGGACATATTTTATATTTAAGGTTTACTCTATATAAAAGAAACTATAAAATATGTCCACTTTTTAACAGGTGCTCTTTAACGGAATAGTAGAAATGAAAAAGATGAATCTACTGCAATCCTAAAATCCAATTTTTTACTTCTCCTATCCCGATCATTTGGCAACATCTACTAAATTTTATTTTTGAAAAAATTTTTTTTCAAAAGTGTTTTCATAGTCGAACGCTTGATAATACCACAGACAGCCCCCCATACTTCATGTGTTTGGGCACTTGGGGTACTACAATTCATATCACAAAATTTTAAAAAAGGGATGTTTAATTAGTCCAAAAACATTACCAATCTTACCTTCCAACTAGCTCACAAAAAAACCCAAACTTCACGCTCAACTCTTTTTATGTCTTGGGTATACGCAATGTATTCCTAGGCTAAATGTTGTGCCTTCAAAACAGCTTAATTTAAATCATTTGAAATCATGAACACATCACAAGTTCTGTCAAATCAGCCTTTAGTTAAGGCACACCCTGTAACTGGTGCAATTGTTACTTATTATGATAATGATAAAGGAGAAACCTTTGGTAAAATTCGCGTTGACCAACGTGCACCTGTTATCAACAATGGATTTATGTCATTTGCCAATCGTAGTGCTTTCATCACTCTTAATGAAAAAGACGCAAAGGCTATGGAATCAATCCTTAAAGAAGATGAAATTTACCCAATTGAGGGAAAAGTAGTTGTTACTGAAAGCTTAGAGCCATTTTATGAAGGTCAGGAACCTAAAAGAAGAGGTGCTGAGGGCGAAGTTATCACTCACATGGGCGCACCTGTTTACAGGGAAGCTAATTATGTTTTTGATATAGAAGCCAAAGACACTTTGTTAGTTTCAGACCGTGACGGTGTAACTGCAAAAGCAGATTCACTTGCTGAACTCTCAGAACAAGTAATTGAAGAAGAATTAGTGATGTAATCACTAGAACATCTTCATCGAGTAAGGACTTATACAATCAATGTGTAGGTCCTTTTTAATTAACTAAAATTTTAAATACGAATTATGCAATTAAGAAAATCCGAAAGGAAACAAGCAAAAATAAAATTAGCATTACAAGGTAGTGCTGGTTCGGGAAAAACATATAGCTCAATTTTATTAGCAAAAGGACTGACAAATGGAGATTTTTCAAAAGTAGCCATTATAGATACAGAAAATAGAAGTGCTGATTTGTATGCACACCTTGGAAGCTATAATGTATTATCAATTGATGCCCCATATTCTCCAGAAAAGTATATTGAAGCTATTGACATTTGTCTTGAAGCTGGTATGAATGTTATTGTCATCGATAGCCTCAGTCACTGCTGGGATTACTTATTAGATGTACATAGTAATATGCCAGGAAATAGCTTCACTAATTGGGGAAAAATCACACCTCGACAAAATGCTTTTGTGAACAAAATACTTCAATCCAATGTTCACATAATAAGTACCATGCGTGTAAAACAAGATTATGTGCTCAATCAAAAGAATGGAAAGTTCGTACCTGAAAAAGTAGGCTTAAAGGCAATCCAACGCAATGATTTGGACTATGAATTCACCATTGTTTTAGATGTAGATATTGCTCACGGTGTAAAAGCAACTAAAGATAGAACAGGGCTTTTTATTGATAAGCCAGAATTCATTATAAATGAAAGTACAGGCAGAAAGATACGTGAATGGTGTAATAATGCTACCGGAACAGAACAAGAAATGCTTGCAACAATAGCTAAAGAGATAATTGCATGTACCACAGTTGAAGGTCTTAGACATATATACTCAAAGTACCCGAGCTATCAAGTTAAAATGAAGGATACGATTCTTTTAAGGAAAACAGCTATTGAAAATGTAGCATCTCAGGTAATACCTAACACAGAAATTATAGAACAATCAAAAAATAATAACAATGGAGTTGACAATAGCAAATAACAATATTGATAATCAGGTAATTTCAGAACAAGAAGTTACCATGTCAAAAGGAAGCTTCATAGAAGCTAACACAGAACATGTGACACTTTCTCACCTAAAAAGAGAGTGCATTATACCAGTTTATAGTGATAATGAGTCATCTATTTCGCATGCTCAATTTATTGATGCAACTAATGAGGTGGTTCAGTCTAATTTTTCAGGAGCCAAAATATTACAACCTAATATCAGAATTTCACATGTAATTAAAGGTCGTGTACCTAGCGCTGTTGGAAAACCTGTTAAGGAACTAACACCAGAGGAGAAGACAATTTATTATCAACGCTGCGCCTTTATGATTGAAGTGCCAACTTTGACAGAAAATGTGAATAACAATAGGCTGTCCCTAACCATTGGAGGAGTAAGAGCACTTAATCAGGAGAATTTGTACAGCAAAAGAAACTTAGAGAAATTTAAAGTTTTCATAGGCTTCAAAAATTTAGTGTGCACGAACCTTTGCATAAGTACGGATGGACTCAATGCAGATATCAGAGTAAGCAGTGTCGCTGAGCTTAAGGATAAAATCAATGAATTAATCCAGCAATTTGATAAAGAAAGGTTTCTTGGTAATATGGAGCGTATGTCTAAATTCCATTTGGATGAACTGCAATTTGCCCATACAATAGGTAAGATGCGAATGTACCAGCATCTAAATAAGGCAGAAAAAGTTGGCAAGTTGGCATTGTTAATGAATGATAACCAAATAGGCTCTGTTGTAAAAAACTACTATGAGGATGCTAATTTCTCAAGGAGTAAAGACAGAGATATTAATCTATGGAATTTTTACAATTTGATGACTGATGCAAACAAATCTTCTTACATAGATTCCAACCTCGAAAGAAATGCAAACGCATTCGAGTTTGTTACAGGTTTAGCTGATTCAATGCAAGACCAAACAGGAAATTGGTTCTTAAACTAGTTATAGCTATTTCGTTAAATTTTAAACAATGGAATGGATAAAAATGAACTAGCAGAACAACTTAAATACTCATCTAGTGACTGCATTTTAATAGTAACATGGGAAAATCAGCTCAAAAAACTTTATACACCATTTAAGGTGTACGTACTAAATACTATTGGTTCTTTAAGTAAAGGAGAAGTTGTTCTGGTTACACAAGTTAAGGTCACAAAAAGGTTAATAATTATATTTATAATTGATGGCAATGCCTACTATTATTATCATTTTGATATTTTGATAGATTAGCAAAGCTATCGGAGGAGTTATGCTGTATTTTGTATAATCAAACTTTTGAGATGGTTTCTCCTATATCAACAAAACCCCTGAAAACGTATTGTGCACATATGGAGAAGTAGAGAAAGGGTTTATTTTTTATTCAAACTCTTTCATCTACTAAACCATGAATCCTATTTTTGGCTAAATATTCAGTGATTAAATTATTTCTATATTATTATCTAATAGCTAAATTGTTTAAATATATTTGATTAACAAATAATAAAGCATGACTATTTTAACATTTGACCACTTAATAAAAGAAGAGTTATATAAAACTGTCAAAAAGGAATTTCTTAAGGGAGATGAAAAATACCGAGCGTTGAGATTTGATGAAGCTAATATTGAAATTGATCTTAATTTAGATACTATTAATACTTTTAAAGAAAAAGTGATTTCAATTCATAAAATAAAATCAAAAAGTATTGACCATCATACAAAAGAGGAAATTGAAATTGAAGATGAGATTTATAACACCGAAATCGAAGAAATAACATTGGGTTTTACGACAGATTTTTTAATACCGCACATAAGTGAATTTCCTGGATTATATAAAAATTCATTTTTGAAAGAATTAAAAAGCAGAAATCTATATTCAAATAGTGGAGTAGAAAATTTTAGTAAAACTAGATTAAAACAGTTAAATGAAATAAGAATTGCAATTGAAAATTCAAATCACTTAGTTCAGGTTGTTAAGGATGCCGCATTAAAATCTCTTGACGAAATATATGAATATATAAGTAATGATTTTTATCAAAAACACATTAATATACCTACCAAAATACCTTTCAATCTTAATCGAAATCAAGTTGTTGGGCTATTTTATTTACTTTATGAAAATGAATATATTTCATCTGAAATATCACCAAATGATTTATTCAGGCTTATAGAAGAGACATGTTTGTATTATGATACAAAAATGAACACTCATAAAGCCATTATAGAATCAAATAAGCTAAGAAGAAGTCTTTTTGGTCCAAATCCTGAAAAATCATCTCAAACTACAATAGATGAATTACAAAGAATCTTTGAAGACAAAGATTTTTTCTCCCTATAATACAATAAAATTAGAATCCAGTTGGGGTGTTTTTTTTCGCCCCATTTCTACTTAAATAATTTCCGTTATTGTCGAATAATTGGTAATCGTAGGCTTCTTCGATGCCTAAATTATATTAATAAGAAGCTTTAAATATTATAAAACATGAGTTTTTATAAATTATATTATGACAAAAAAGGAAACAAAAAGGAACGCATTCTGGGAAACAGATGTTAATGGACATGTGAAAATTAATCAACATAAATTGATTGAATTTTTTGAAGATGGAGGATTTCGAAAAACAGTAACCAAAAAAGGAAAATGTATTATACGGGTTACTGAAAATATTGTATCAGATGCGCCTGATCATGAATTGGTCGATTATGTAAAAAAGTATTTACAGTCAATCAATGAAATAGACGTTTTAGAGGTGTTCTCCAGAGGCGTATCAGGATATATTAACAATGGAAAATTAAGTTTACTTAAAACCGTTGATATTCCTATTGATAGGGATTTAAAAGATGAATCTTGGTATTATTTTAAAAATACAGCTGTTAAAGTCACCATAAATGGCATTCAATTAGTCAAGTACGAGGATGTTCCTCATAAAATATGGTCTAATAGGATATTAGAAAGAGATTTTAAAATGTCTGACGAATCTAAATCAGATTTTGAAAGCTTTTTGTACAATTTAGCGGGCCAAAATGATGATAGGTTTAAAGCTTTAAAGACTATAATTGGTTATTTGCTGCACCGATACAATCACAAGTCTATAACAAAAGCAATTATTTTTCTTGATGAAAACATGTGCTTTGACGGGCAAGCTCATGGTGGAACAGGTAAAACATTAATTACGGAAGCTATTGGAAAAATGCGTGAGTTAGTTGGCGTGGATGGCAAGAATATTAAAGCCAAAAGTTGGTTTAAAAACCAACGAATTACTAAGACTACTGATGTAATTCGATATGATGACGTGCAACGTGACTTTAGTTTGGAGACTTTATATTCAATGATTACCTCGGGCGTGTCTGTTGAGAAGAAATATCAAGACGAATTCCATATTAGTCCTGAGGACGCACCGAAAATTGTTATAAGTAGTAACTATCCGGTTAAAGGTACTGGAGGATCTACTGACAAAAGAAGACGCTGTGAATTCGAAGTAGCAAACCATTACCATGAAAATCATCAGCCGATTGATGATTTTGGAGTTCACTTTTTTGATGATTGGAACAGTGAACAATGGAATGATTTCGATGAATTGATGATGAGTTGCGCTAAGCTATATTTACAACATGGGTTAATTATACCAACACCAATAAACCTTGTTAAAAACAAATTGGTGTCGAATACATGCGTTGAATTTGTGGATTTCACGAATGGTTTAGAGCTTGACACATGGTTGGACAAAAGAGACTGCTTTAAAGATTTTATTACAATGTATCCGATGCATAATGAAATCACATCGCACCAGTTTACTAAATGGCAGAAGGAATTTGCTAGTCAAAACAACCTTGAATATCAAGATAAGTCTTCAGGTGGGGGTTACACATTTATTTTGAAAACCATTAAAAAAGATGAAGATGAAAGTTAAAGGGGTTATTTACAAAGTGACCCACAAGCAAAGTGGAAAAATATATGTTGGTGCAACTAAAAACAATATTCATCAACGTAAACTTGATCACCAGGAACGTGGAAATAGAGGTGAAAAAGGTCTATTTCAAGAAGCTATCGGGACTTATGGTCCCGATGCTTTCACTTGGACTCAGGTTGATACTGCTAGTACTACTGATGAGTTGGCTCAGAAGGAAAAAGCATATATTATTCAATACAATAGCAAAGAAAATGGGTATAATTCAGATTCAGGTGGCGGAATTCAAAAAACTGTTTACCAATATTCAATAGATGATGGTTGTCTAGTAAATTCTTTTGACAGTTTACAAAGTGCAGCTAATGCAGTTAGTGCAAGTAAAACAAGTATTGGTAATGCATGTACAGGTCAGAATAAAACTTGCAAAGGTTATATTTGGTCTTATTCTTCTACTTATCCGATGAATTTAACAGATGAAAGAAGGAAACCCGTAATACAAATGGACTTAGATGGGCGTACTTTACAAAAATATAAATCCGTTGCAGAAGCATCAAGAACATCAGGAGTTTCTAAAACATGTATTTCTAGGTGTTGTAGAGGAGAGCGTGATAAAAGTGGAGGTTTTAAATGGAAATATGTTTAATAATAAATAAGGTGGTGTAAAAGCCGCCTTTTTATTTAAATATTCCTACTTACCACAAAAAAGATTTATATTTTTAACATCTTTAACTCAAGTTAACTTAAAAATTTAAAATATGATAAATTAAGTTCTATTTATCGAAACAAAACATCATAAAACCAATAAATGACAAGCACAAGCCAAAGAGCCGAATTACATAATCAAATTTGGAAAATAGCCAACGATGTCCGTGGATCTGTAGATGGATGGGATTTTAAACATTTCGTATTAGGTACCCTGTTCTACCGTTTCATTAGTGAGAATTTCAGTAATTACATTGAAGGCGGTGACGATAGTGTAAACTATGCAAAGCTATCAGACGATGTCATCACACCAGAAATAAAGGATGATGCTATTAAAACTAAAGGATACTTTATCTATCCAAGTCAGTTATTTATAAACATTGCTAAAGGCGCAAACGATAACGAAAACCTTAATACAGATTTAGCCGCCATATTCTCAGCCATAGAAAGTTCTGCAAATGGCTACCCATCAGAAGATGATATAAAAGGCTTATTTGCCGATTTTGATACCACCAGTAACCGGCTAGGCAATACCGTTGAAAATAAAAACAGCCGACTTGCAGCAGTTTTAAAAGGTGTAGAAGGCTTAAATTTGGGTAAGTTTGAAGATAACCAGATAGACTTATTTGGGGATGCTTATGAGTTTCTAATCTCTAATTATGCAGCCAATGCAGGGAAGTCTGGTGGTGAGTTTTTTACACCACAAAGTGTGTCTAAACTAATTGCTCAATTGGCAATGCACAAGCAAGACAAAGTAAATAAAATTTACGACCCAGCAGCAGGTTCTGGCTCCTTACTTTTACAAGCCAAAAAACATTTTGATAGCCATATTATAGAAGAAGGTTTTTTTGGCCAAGAAATAAACCACACCACCTATAATTTGGCACGTATGAATATGTTTTTACACAACATTAACTACGATAAGTTTCATATTGTTTTAGGGAATACCTTAGAAGCCCCACAGTTAGGTGACGATAAGCCATTTGATGCCATTGTATCTAATCCGCCATATTCTGTAAAATGGAAAGGTAGTGACGACCCTACACTCATTAACGACGACCGTTTTGCACCTGCTGGTGTGTTAGCACCAAAATCGAAAGCAGATTTTGCTTTTGTGTTGCATTCGTTAAGCTATTTGTCTAGCAAAGGGCGAGCAGCATTGGTATGTTTCCCTGGTATCTTTTACCGTGGCGGTGCAGAACAAAAAATAAGAAAGTATCTGGTAGATAACAATTTTGTAGAAACGGTAATATCCTTAGCACCTAATCTGTTTTTTGGTACGTCTATCGCTGTAAATATTTTAGTGCTCTCAAAACATAAAACAGATACCAAAACACAGTTTATAGATGTTAGTGGTGATGGTTTTTTTAAAAAAGAAACCAACAACAATGTATTGTATGATAACCATATCGAACAGATTATGCAAATGTTCGATACTAAAGCAGAAGTAACACACATAGCCACCACCATAGACAATACCAAAATTGCTGAAAACGATTATAACCTTTCAGTGAGTAGCTATGTAGAGGCTAAAGACAATAGAGAAAAAATAAATATTGCAGCACTTAATAAAGAAGTAGCTATAACCGTTAAAAAGATAGACCAATTACGTGCCGATATTGATAACATTGTAAACGAAATTGAAGGATGAGCGAGTTAGAAAAATTATTGGATGGTGTTGAAACCCAATATCTGCCTTTAGGTGAAATATGTGACTTTAAAAATGGTTTTGCATTTAAAAGTAGTCTTTTTATGGATGAAGGTTTCCCGATTATTCGTATTACCAATATTAATGGTAAAAATGTTGACTTATCTGATGTAAAATACTTTAATCCTAAAGATTACAAAAAAAGTAATCCATTAAATTATTCAATTATATATGGTGATGTATTAATCGCAATGTCTGGAGCAACAACTGGTAAAATAGGATATTATAACTGTAACGAAACCGCATATCTTAATCAACGTGTTGGTAAATTCGAACCAAAAGAAGAAATCCTTAATACTCGATATTTGTATCATTTTCTTTTGACTAAAGCTGATTTTATTTACGTTTTAGCAGGTGGTGGTGCGCAGCCTAATTTAAGCTCAAATAAACTTAAAGAAAAACTGGAAATCCCAATCCCGTGCCCAGATAACCCAGAAAAATCACTCAAAATCCAAAAAGAAATAGTTCGTATTTTAGATACCTTTACCGAACTTACTACCGAACTTACTACCGAACTTACTGCACGTAAAAAACAGTACAATTACTACCGTGAACAATTACTAACTTTTGATGAGAATGAGATAAAACATTTACCAATGGGTGATGAAAGTTTAGGTGAGTTTATTAGAGGTAAACGATTTGTAAAAACGGATATGATTTCAGAAGGTGTGCCATGTATTCACTATGGTGAAATGTATACACATTACGATACTTGGGCAGATAAAACCAAATCTTTTGTTCGTAAAAAGTTAGTAGAAAAGAAAAATCTTAGGTTGGCCGAAAAAGGTGACGTAGTAGTTGTTGCCGCTGGAGAAACAATTGAGGATATTGGAAAGGGAACAGCATGGTTAGGAGAAGAAGGTGTTGTTATCCACGATGCTTGCTTTTATTACAAAAGCAATTTAAATCCTAAATATGTAGCTTACTTTACCAGAACAAGACAATTTCATGACCAAATTAAGAAACATATTCGTACAGGTAAAATTTCTGCTATTAATGCTGCTGGTTTAGGTAAAGCAATAATACCAGTACCTTCACTAGAAGAACAAGAACGCATCGTAAATATCCTAGATAAATTTGATACCCTTACCACATCTATAAGCGAAGGCTTGCCTAGAGAAATAGAACTTCGTAAAAAGCAATATGAGTATTACCGTGAAAAGCTGTTAACCTTTCCTATACAAGACAACTAATGAGTACCTATAAAACCATAGCAGAAAGCAACAATTTTATTGTTTTAGATAAATACACAAAGTTTTCAGAACTTAATGAAGCACCTGCAAGCTACCAAACAGAGGCAGATTTAGAAAAAGAATTGGTGCAAGATTTAATAAATCAGGGTTATGAGTATGTGCAACACTTAACCACACCAACAGCCATGTTGGCTAATGTGCGTGTACAATTGCAAAACCTTAACGCCATGACCTTTACAGATAAGGAATGGGCGCGTTTTGTATTAGAATATTTAGACAAACCAAGTGATAACTTAGTAGATAAAACAAGAAAGCTACACGATAATTATATCCATGATTTTGTGTTTGATGATGGGCATATTCAAAATATTTACTTAGCAGATAAAAAGAATGTGGTACGCAATAAAGTACAAGTCATTTCTCAGTTTGAGCAAAAAGGCACACAAGCCAATCGTTATGATGTTACTATTTTAGTTAACGGTTTGCCTTTAGTACAAGTGGAAGTGAAAAAGCGAGGAGTTGCCATTCGTGAGGCTTTTAATCAAGTACACCGCTACACCAAAGAGAGTTTTAATACCGAAAATTCATTATTTAAATATCTACAGCTTTTTGTAATTTCTAATGGTACAGATAGCCGTTATTTTGCGAACACGGTACAACGTGATAAAAATAGCTTCGATTTTACCATGAATTGGGCAAAGTCAGACAATGCTTTGATAAAAGATTTAAAAGACTTTACAGCCACGTTTTTTGATAAACGCACACTCTTAAACGTATTGCTTACCTATTCGGTGTTTGATGTTAGTAATACACTATTGGTCATGCGACCCTACCAAATTGCGGCAACGGAAAGAATCTTATGGAAAATAGAAAGTTCCTTTAATTCTAAAAATTGGTCTTCCACAGAAAGTGGTGGTTTTATTTGGCATACAACAGGCTCGGGTAAAACACTAACCAGCTTTAAGGCTGCTAGATTAGCAAGAAAACTAGATTTTGTGGATAAGGTGTTTTTTGTGGTAGATAGAAAAGATTTGGATTTTCAAACCATGAAAGAATACCAACGCTTTTCGCCAGATAGTGTAAATGGTTCAGATAGTACAGCAGGCCTTAAAAGAAATATAGATAAAGCCGATAATAAGATTATTGTAACCACCATTCAGAAATTGAATAATTTAATGAAAGGTGAAAACGACTTAGCTATATATAAAAAACAAGTTGTCTTTATTTTTGATGAAGCACACCGCTCGCAATTTGGAGAAGCACAAAAGAATTTAAAAAAGAAGTTTAAAAAATATTATCAATTTGGTTTTACCGGTACACCTATTTTTCCTGAAAATGCGTTAGGTTCAGAAACTACCCAAAGTGTATTTGGTACTGAACTACACTCTTACGTTATTACCGATGCCATTAGAGATGAAAAAGTACTCAAGTTTAAAGTAGATTATAATAATGTGCGCCCTACATTTAAAGGCTTTGAAACAGAACAAGATTTAAAAAAACTAAGTGCTGCAGAAAACAAAAGAGCCTTACTACACCCTGTGCGTATTACAGAGATTTCACAATACGTTTTAAAACATTTTAGACAAAAAACGCACCGAACCAAAGGGAGTAATAGCGGTTTTAATGCCATGTTTGCCGTAAGTAGTGTAGATGCGGCAAAATGTTATTATGAGGAATTATATAAACTTCAAAAAGACAGTGATAAACCTCTAAAAATAGCAACCATTTTTTCTTTCGCAGCTAATGAAGAGCAAGGTGCCATTGGAGAAATACAAGATGAAACCTTTGAGCCTACCGCAATGGATGTGAGTGCTAAAGAGTTTTTAACAAAAGCTATTGATGACTACAACGCTACATTTAAAATGAATTATGGTATTGATAGCAAAGGCTTTCAAGACTATTATCGTGATCTTGCAAAAAAAGTTAAAAATAAAGAAGTTGATTTACTGATAGTGGTAGGGATGTTCTTAACAGGGTTTGATGCACCTACCTTAAACACCTTGTTTGTAGATAAGAATTTACGTTATCATGGCTTAATGCAAGCCTTTTCACGTACCAACCGTATTTATGATGCTACCAAAACGTTTGGAAACATTGTTACCTTTAGAGATTTAGAGCAAGCCACCATTGATGCCATTACACTTTTTGGTGATAGCAACACAAGGGATGTGGTTTTAGAAAAAAGCTATAAGGAATATTTAGAAGGTTTTACGGATATTGCATCTGGCAAGGCACGCCGTGGTTATGTAGAGGTGATAGAAGAATTAAAAGAAAAGTTTCCTGATCCTGATGAAATTGTAACAGAAAAGGATAAAAAAGAGTTTTCTAAACTGTTTGGTGAATATTTGCGTGTAGAAAACATACTTCAAAACTACGACGAATTTACAAATTTGAAAGCTTTTCAATCTGTGGACATAGATGACCATGCAGCCTTAGAAACGTTTAAAGAAACGCACTTTGTTTCAGATGAAGATATTGAGGTGATGAAAAAAATCGAGTTGCCTGCTGAACGTACCATTCAGGATTATCGTTCTACGTATAATGATATTCGTGACTGGTTAAGAAGAGAAAAAAAAGGTAATGAAGCGGAAGAATCAGATATTGATTGGGATGATGTTGTATTTGAAGTAGATTTATTAAAATCACAAGAAATAAACTTAGATTATATTCTTGAGTTGATTTTTGATAGTAATAAGAAAACTAAAGACAAATCAGAATTAGTAGAAGAAATAAGACGTGTAATTCGCGCAAGTGTTGGGAATAGAGCTAAAGAAAGTTTAGTTGTTGATTTTATCAATGAAACAGATTTAGATGATATAAAAGAAAAAGCTACTATTATAGATGATTTCTATGCTTATGCAAAAGTAAAACTGAAAAAAGAAGCGTCAGTACTAATAACGGAAGAGAACTTAAATGAAGAAGCAGCAAAACGTTATATTTTAGCGTCTTTAAGGCGTGAGTATGCAAGTGAAAACGGTATGGAACTAAATTCTATTTTACCTAAATTGAGTCCTTTAAACCCTCAATATCACACTAAAAAACAAAGTGTTTTTCAAAAGATTGTTGCGTTTGTAGAGAAGTTTAAGGGTGTTGGAGGTCAATTATGATTTTTAACAAATTTAAATAGCTATAAATAATATTTAACGAACTTACTGCATTATGGATTTAACAGAAGATAATTTAAAACCTATCATTGACCCATTATTAAGGAAGTTAGCTGATGAATACGTAAAAAAGCTAAATGAAAATGGCATTAGAATACAAGACTTAAAAGGAAAAGAACTAGAGGACGCCAAAAAAATGGTTAATATTCTAATAGGCTCGATAGATGTTTATATAGAAGAGGCAATAATTAATAACGAAAATCAATAGGGTTAGTATAAAAAAACTACTAAAACTTAACTAAACAACTGACAATGAAAATAAAAGAACTGCCGATTATAAATTTTTAGAGACCTACTTAGCCAAATTTAAAAAAGTATTACAACCAGCTATTAAGAATTTGAAATAGTCCAATTATTATAAAAAAGGCATACAAAAAGGTTGCTATATAAGTTGGCAAGTTGTCAAGTATATAAAAATCAACGTGTAATTGTCCCTGGTTCGAGCCCAGGTGGGACCACGCCAGAAAAGACAAGCCTTTCAAGAGATTGAAAGGTTTTCTTTTTTTCCATCAGTACAACATTTGTACAATAATTGGTCTTTCTTTTGCTTTCATTTATTCTTATCTTTAGGATGTGGAACGATTAGGCAACATATTGGCAAGTTGGCTATATCAAAGCAGAAAGGAATTTAAACTTCTCTGGTTAAGACATGGCTTGTTAACAACAAACAGACTTTCTATTTTTGTTTTGATATTATTTTGCATAATACCATTAACTCTTTATTTTTTAATCTCCACGGTCACTTATTCCTTAATACAAATTATAGCAAGCTATCTTTTTGTTACATTATTGTTTAGTTTATCATTATTGTTGGTGATTACTTGGTTCAAATCTGAGGTACTGTTCAAAAGCAATATTCAAGGTTTTTCTTTTTTGCAGTTGTCTCTATCTAGAATCGATACCGTATTTTTTGGTTTTGACAGTAATGATGTTGAGAACCTTCTTAGACTGGTGAATGGACTACCTACAGAACAAAAAATTGTAATCAGGGAAACCCCAAAGAACAAACAATCAGGAAACATCCGATTTTTATTTACTTTTTTGGCTTTGATAATTCGTGACGGAATTTTTAGGATGGACACGAAACCCAAAGAGTCATTAAACATGCTAATTTCCGAAAGGTTTACGTTTCAAGACGCTGAAATCAATCAAAGTACACTTCCTTCAAGTTATTCAAAATGGTGTTCTACAACCAATGAAGGCAAGTATGATGATGTGCGAAAGGACATTTCTAAAGCATTAGGTATCGCCTAATGGTTAAACTTCTTAAATTTTTATAAAGAAAACTTAGAGCAATTCTATAGCAATCGTTATTTCTCTATTGTTTTTATTGCATCTACCGTCATATGTTTGTCCTATCCATTATGGTTTCAACTAGAGAACAACCATCCGAACTTTCTTCAGTTATTTTAATTATTGCGCTACCATCAGGCATAAAATCAATAGAGCTTTCCTTTTGGCATTCTGAATAATTGCCTTGTGATTTTAATTCAAAGTACCAGGTACCAGGAGCTACTAGTTCTAAAGTTGTAGGCAGTGCATTAACTGAAGCGTCGTCATCATTATTGCAAGAGTAGGTTAGAGATACTAGACATAATAGTGTAATTAACCTAAATGTATTTATTTTTAGAGTTTTCATAATTGCTGTTCTATTTATTGGTTTGCTTTAGTTCCTTTTCAAATTTCATTTAACTGACGTATGAATTGATTTATATCTCTTTTTTCCTACGCTACACCTTTCGAGTGAACTTGGTAAATTTTAAACGAGCATTTGTTTACCCTTCAATTTTATCGAAAACAATAAAGTCACCATCATCATTAATAATGGTTAAAGTTTCTAACGAAGGGTCATAAGCCATAATACCAATGATACTATCTTGATCAAGATCAATGTCAATGTTCAATCCATCTAATGTGTATGTAGTGTTGATGGTGCCATAATACACACAAACTTCCAAAAGATCATCGACAAAATTAACGGCTATGCTACCATCAGGCATAAAATCAAAAGAGCTTTCCTTTTGGCATTCTGAATAATTGCCTTGTGATTTTGACTCAAAGTACCAGGTGTTAGAGGTTAACAGTTCTAAAGTTGTGGGTGTTGCACTCCCTGAAGCATCGTCATCGTTACTGCAAGAGTAGGTTAACGATACCATACATAGTAGTGTAACTAGTTTGAATGAATTTGTTTTTAAAGTTTTCATAATTGCTGTTTTTATTGATTATTAATTTGCTCTAAAGCATTAACGCGAGTTAAAAGTGCTTCTAAAGTGTTTTTTTGCTCTAGGTTTGTTATTTCTTGACTTTTAATTGTGGAGTGAAGACTTTTAATTTCCTCCTGTTGCTCCTTAATAGCATTAATTAGCACAGGAATTAAATCTGAATAATACACACCAAGCCTATCGAGTTCTACTTTTTTAAGTAGTGCATTCTCATCATCGGAAGTGGCTTGCCATTCATGCGTCTTTACCACCTCTGGAATGATCTTGAGAAGATCTTGAGCTATTAATCCCAATTTGGTGTCTTGATGTGTTCTGTTTTTCCATTTGAAGCTTACAGGATTCATTTTAAGAACTTCATTAAGACCATAATTGAGATCTTTAATATTTGTTTTATCGCGTCTATCGGAAGTGTTAATTGTTCCATCTGTTGCCCAAAGCCCAGTCCATAGGAAATTAGAATTACCTAATTGCATAGTGTTAGTAACGTCTGGTAATAAATCTGCATTAAATGATAAACGGTTAGTGCCAGTATCTTCGATGGTTTCTGAGCCAATTCTAAGACGACCGCCTGATAGGTGTAAAAGCTCTTGAGGTGTACTCGTACCGATACCAGTATTACCATTTTTTAAAACTACCATGGCGTTAGATCGAGCAACAAAATCTCCACCGTTACCAATTACAAATAAACGATCATTAGAATTCCATTCACTAGAAGAATTGGGGGTATAAGTTGTGTTATATGCACCGACAACAGTTTCTGTATATGAAGGTGCAGTTGTAGCAATTCCCATTGCAAAGGAAGCTGCTCCTGATGCTGTATTATTTAGTCCCATCGCAAAAGAATAATTTCCTGAGGCCACATTATTTATTCCCATTGCTGCGGAATAATCTCCTGATGCTTCAGTCTCCCAGCCCATAGCTGTAGCAGCTTGACTTGAGGCTGTTGTATTAAACCCCATTGTTGTAGAGTAATTTTCTGAAGCTATCGTGTTTCGTCCCATTGCAGTTGAATAGGTTCCTGATGCTTCAGTCCCATCACCCATCGCGGTAGAGTAGGCCTCTGCCGTTGTGTTCCTGCCCATTGCTGTAGAATACGATCCTAATGCCGTTGTCTGGCTCCCAAATGCAGTTGAATTATCTCCTGAAGCATTTGTTTGACTTCCTATCGCCGTAGAATTACTTCCATTTGCCGTTGTAAAACTCCCCAATGATATGGAGCCAATACTTGATGCTGTTGCTTGATTGCCAATTGCTATTGTACTAAATTCTGAAGCTACAGTGCTTCTACCCATTGCTGTTGCATAAGTGCCTGAAGCTGTGGTGTTAAATCCTGTAGCAAGCGCATAATTTCCTGTTGCTCCTCTATCTGTTGATAATGTAAAATTTAAACTTAAATCGACAGCATTTAATCCAAGGTCTCCATGATTATCAGGATTGCGACCAACCAGTCTGTAACCTACACCGTTGCCTTCATCAATAGCTTCTAATCCAGTAACATTCGCGGCACTTATGGCATAAGGAACTGTACCAAATGGTGTGGTGCCTAGATTTACCAAACCAGAGCCTGTATTTATTCTTGCGTTTAAAGAATGATTGCTAGTTCCCCAATCTATATCTTCGAAAAGACCGAAGCCTATTGTGCCTTCCCCTATGTTTACAATAATAAGTCCATTGTCATTCGTAGTTGTAGCATGTGCCTCTCGGTAAACCTCTACTCCGTCTTGTAGAATTGAAAATCGCACATCTATGGTTTGATTAGCCATAATAGTACCTAAATCATCTTTAATAACAGCTTTGTAGTTGATGCTGTTTTGAGCGAAACTATTTGTGAAAATAACTATTGTAACTAGTAAAGTGAGTATATGTTTCATAACTAAATATTTTAATTGTTAAGTTGGTTTGTAGATTTTAATAGTGTTTCAATATTTTTAATACGAGTCTTGAGATTATTTAAATCTTTTACTTCTGCTGAGAGTCCAGCAATTTTTGAATCTTGATTTGATATGAGTTTCTGCTGCTCTTTAATAGCATTAATAAGCACAGGAATTAAATCGGAATAATACACACCAAGCCTATCGAGTTCTACTTTTTCTAATGTCGCATTTTTGTCATCAGATATCTTTTTCCATTCGTGAGACATGACCACTTCAGGAATAAGATCTAAAAGGTCTTGAGCTATAAGACCTAGTTTTGTGTCTTTATTTTTTCGGTTCTTCCAATTAAAACTAACCGGATTCATTTTTAAGACTTCTGCTAAACCATAACTTAAATCTTTGATGTTTTTCTTTTCACGTCTATCAGAGGTTTGAATAGTTCCATTGGTTGCATAGATGTCTAGCCACTTTCTATTTGGACCACCTATGCGATCCTCACCATCAACAGTTGGAACCAAACTGGAACTGAATGCTAAAACATCGTTTCCACCATCCTCGATTGTTTCATCACCAATTCGTAAACGACCGTTATTAATATGCAAGCGCTCTTGTGGAATAGAAGTACCTATACCTATGTTACCGTTTTTTAAAACTGTAAGTGCATTACGTCGATAAAAAATATTATCTACTAGTCTACCATTGGCAACTACGAATAAGCGATCGTTACTGTTCCAGCTTGTAGTTGAATTTGGTGTATAGGGTATATTATATGCACCAATTACAGTTTCTCCCCAAGAAGGTGCATTTGTATTATATCCCATAGTTGTAGAATATGTCCCAGACGCTTCTGATGATGTACCCATAGAAATTGCATATTCTCCTGAAGCGTGTGTAAATGCACCCAAAGCGGTTGATCTAATGCCAGTGGTACGTGTACCAACACCTATTGCGGTTGATTCGCCTGCACCAGCATTTGCACTGGAACCTATGGCTGTTGAACCATCACTTAATGCTTCTGCTCTTCTTCCAATAGCTATAGAATTCTCTCCTGATGCGATGGCGTCGATTCCTGTAGCAAAGGAATCTTCGTTTGATGCTATTGCATTTCTTCCAAGTGCTATTGCAGATCCACCAGATGCATTTGCAGAATAACCTATTGCTGTAGCATGATTTCCGTTAGCTGAACTATTGCGTCCAGAAGCAAAAGCATAGTCTCCAATAGTTTCTGTATTGTAGCCTAAACTTGTAGAGTAATCACCTGAAGCTTCAGTGTTATATCCCATACTTGTAGCGTAATCTCCAGATGCTGTAGTGAAGAATCCTGTTGCAAATGAGTTTAATCCTAATGCACCTTTTTCAATAAGTCCAGAACTGCTAAAGCTTAAATCTATAGCATTATATCCAATATCACCATAATTTATGGGGTTTCTATCAGCCAATCTCCAACCAACACCATTACCTTCATCTAAAGGTTCAAGACCTTTTACATTAGCTGCTTTTTTTGCATGAAACGCATAAGGCACAGCAGAAAATTGTACGGTTCCTAAATCAACATACCCAGAGCCTGAATCTATTCTAACATTTAAGTAATGGTCATCGTTTCCCCAATTGATGTTCCCAAAATTACCGCTTACTATTGCCCCTTCACCAATATTTATAATTACGATTCCATTATCATCGGTTGTTGGCGAATGTGTTTCTTCATAAACATTAACTTGCGCATCGCTTTCTAAGATTTTGAATTTAATGTCTATGGAAGAATTAGCGATTACGTTTCCTAAATCGTCCTTGATTAGTGCTTTGTAGCTGATTCCGTTTTGAGCAAATCCTAGGGTTGAAACCAAGAGCATTACTAAAAGTATATGTTTTTTCATCTTTTAAATTGTTTTATCGTTTTGCTTTAATCGCAGCATTTTATTGCTTAATCACTTTTAAAACTTTTTGTGTATTATCTAATTGTAATTTTAGAACATAGATGCCTTTAGAAAAAGTGGCCATATTTATGGTTATATGATTTGTATTGGTATGATCTTGTGAATACAGTAATTTTCCTTCCATATTATAGAGTTGCACCTTATAATGATTATTTATTTCCTTTAAATCGATATGTATTTGAGTCGTTGTAGGATTTGGATATACTGTGAATTTGTCTTGAAGATTAACAGTTTTAACATTTAAAGCATTGGTATTAGAAAATAAGCGTACCTGTCCGGAATTAGAACCGTTGCCATCATTAAGATAAGCTCCAATAGCTACAATACTTCCATCTGCGCTTAAACTTACAGAGATTCCAGAACGATCTTGCAAGGCTTCGCCATCAATATCGTCATCAATTTGTTGCCAATTTCCTGATTGATTTTTATAGACTCGCGTATGCCCAGCGTCTAATATGAAACCACTATTATAACGCGCTCCAACAGCAAGAATAGTTCCGTCTGCATTTAGGCTTACCGAAATACCAAAATCGTCACTTACAGCTTCTCCATCAATAGCACTTCCTATTTGCGTCCAGGTATTGGCTAGATTTTCAAAAACACGCACTTGACCAATACCAGCATGATCTAAAGCACCAACAGCAAGAATATTTCCTTGATTATTTAAACTTACAGCACCTCCAAATTTATCGTTCAAAGCCACACCATCGATATCTGCTCCAACAAGCACCCAAGTATCAGTTTCTAAAGCATAAACTCTTACTTGTCCAGCACCTTGTACTGCATCATTGTTGTTTGGTGCGCCTATGGCAACAATGCTTCCGTCTTGGTTAAGACTTACTGAAAAACCCGAATTATCTTCTGGGTTTTCGCCTTCAATATCACTACCAATTTGTACCCAAGCATCACTTTGCAATTCATAGATACGTACGTGCCCATAATTTCTACCTACATTTGGTACAATAACAGCATCTGGAGCACCTATAGCGACACGATTGCCATCATCGCTAAGACTTACAGCGTAGCCGGAATTGTCGAAAGTATCTTCTCCTACAATATCGTCTCCTACCTGAATCCAATCGTTTCCTTGAAATTGAAAAACTTGTACATTGCCCGATTCAAAACTATTTATGTTGCTATCCCGTATGCCTACGGCAATGGTATTTCCATCTGCACTTATACTCACTGAAAATCCAAAGGCGTCGCCTGCATTAATGCCATCAATGTCATTGCCTTTTTGCTGCCATACATTAGCGCTGTTTTCGTATATGCGTACATGTCCAGAAGCTGAGCCATTAGCATCATTAAAAGGTGCGCCAATTACAACTGTGTTTCCATCGGCACTTAAACTTATGGCGTAACCTGATTGGTCATTTATGGCTTCTCCATCAATATCATTTCCTATTTGGGTCCATTGTGCAAACATTATAAAAGGACATAGAAACAGCATTGAGAATATATATATTGTTTTCATAGTTTTTTAATTTGAAGTGTTGATTTTTAATTGTTCGATTCGAGATCGTAGTGCTTTGTAATTGTTTTCGTTTTTAGCGATTGCAACTATTGAAATTAATAGTGCTAAAAAAGTGAGTCTTGTTTTCATAATAATTTATTTTTCCGATTAGTGAGATTGCCACTCCCGAAGTTTCGGGATCGCAAAGACAGTTTATTTTTTAAATTTTATAGATGAGACAATTGTATTGTTGTTCATTATATTTAATTGGTAGCTACCATCCTTAAGATGATCTACAGCGATATAAAGTTGAGAAGGAAGTAAGTTTTCTACTTCGTTTGTGTTTTTAGTTTTAGTCATTTGTAAGCCATTAATAATCTTATGGTTACAAAGCTATTATAGAAGTGAAAGTAGAGATGCTACAAATGTTTCAAGATGTAGCAGATATGTAACATGACTTAAAAAGCCTGTTAACATTAGAGTTTTTGGTGCTCTATATATTGAGAAGGGGTTTTGTTGTAACTCTTTTTAAAGCATTTTATAAAATAACTCACAGAATTAAAGCCCACTAAATAAGCCGCTTCAGAAACGCTTTTATCTTGTTTCTTTAAGACATCTCTTGCCAATTGCATTCGTTGCGATCTTATAAATTCTGAAGTCGTCATACCAACTATAGCTTTCAGTTTTCTATGCAACTGCGTTCTGCTCATTAGCATATATTTACCAAAGGCGTCTGTTGTAAATTCAGGATTTACCAAATGTGTATCCAAAACATCTTTTAAACGTTGCATAAATTCGGCTTCAACAGAGGTAACTTCCAATGCTTTTGTAAGAATGGGTTGTTCATTAAAACGTTGCTTAAGTTGTGCTCTTGTTTCTATAAGTTTATTGACGCGGACTTTTAAGATATCAGCATTAAACGGTTTGGTAACATAAGCATCTGCACCAGTTTCTAAACCCTCTAATTTTTGATTTTGGGTCACTTTTGCAGTGAGCAGAATAATAGGAATATGACTTGTAAGTGCGTTCTTTTTAAGTTGATTGCAAAGCTCAAGACCACTAATATCTGGCATCATAACATCACTAATAACCAAGTCTGGTAGTTGTTTTCTAATCAGTTCTATAGCCTTTCTAGAATTGGTTGTTTTTATAACGGTGTAGCTGTCTTTGAATATTGAGGCGACAAAATTTAAGATGTCTAGTTCATCATCAATTATGACGATGGTAGGTTGGTCTTTATTTGTAGTCTTATTAGTTTCTGGTAGAATAATTTCTTCGGTAGTTTCAATCAATTCAAATGCCTCAAAAGCATCTTTGTCTATTGGTAATGTGATGTTGAACTGTATTTTATCATCTTCAAGCGTGTTCGCCAAAATAGTGCCTTTAGATAATGAGACTAAGTCTTTAACCAATGCCAAACCAACACCAATGCCTTCTGAGGTTTCATTATTTTGATAAAATTTTTGAAACAATTGCCCTAATTTGTCTGCTTTTATCTGATTGTTTTGATTAACCACAGATAATTGTAATTGATTGTTTTGTTGTTGTGCGGTAAAATAAACTGTCGTTTTTATGGGCGAATATTTAATAGCATTAGAGAGTAGGTTAGTGCCTATTTTTTCAATAATATCTTTATCGAACCAACAGCTATCTAATTCAGCGATGTTAGATTCAATATTAATTTCTTTTTCGTTGGCTTTATATTGAAATGCTGAGACCAACTGTTTCAGGATAATTCCCAAATTGCCTTGTTCTATTTTTAATTTAATTTGTCCAGAATCTATTAAAGATAGATCTGTCATTTGGTTCACTAGATTGAGAAGTCTATCTGCATTTTGTTTTACGATACCCAAGGTTTCTCGATCCTCTATTTTTAAATGTTTTTTAGATAGCTGATGCTCTATTGGGCCTGAAATTAAGGTTAGTGGTGTACGTAACTCGTGCGAGATATTAGTGAATAAGTTAGATTTAACACGATCCATTTCTTCAACTACCTTTAACTTATTGGATGCTAATTTTTGCTTGTAACGCAATTGAAAAAAAGAAGAGAGTGCTATTGCAAACCCTATAAAAAGCAATGTGTACGCTAATGCAGATTTATACCAAGGTGGCTTTATTTTTAAACCTAATTTAGTAACAGGTGCATTGTCTGTTGCTTGGTAAGCTGCCTTTACCAAAAGATTATATACGCCATAATTAATGTTGTTGAAGTTAATTTTATTACCTTCAACTTTAGTCCAAAAATTTGTGGCTTCGTCCAGTTTATAATAATAATCAATCTTTTCCGGAAATCTATAATCGGCAATTTCTAAACTTATATTAAAATTATTTTGATTGAAATTAAGCGTAATTGGTTGTTCTGTGTGAGCTAAGTCTTTAAAGGTTTTTGAGAATTCGCCTTGAACATCCATTTCCGAAAAACTAGGTTTTATAGTTACACTTGGATATGTAAATTTAGATGTGTTTATTATTTGCACACCATTATCGGTCCCAAAGTAAAATTCATTTTTATAAATAGCACTCGACGTATATAAACATATATTGGAAATAAGACCATCTTCTTCATTGAGATTAAAGAGTGTTTCATCTTCTTTATTATATATATAAATGCCATTATTAATGGTGGTTATCCATGTTAGATTATGGCTATCAGTTTCGATAGCCATAATCTTTTTATCAAAAATTTTACCATTGATTTTAAGTGGGTAAAAATTGTCTTTTTCTTCATTATAAATATTCACACCAAATTCTGAACCTACCCAAATACTTCCATTTTTACTCTCATGGATATCCATTATCACATTAGAATTTATTGAAGTCGAATCGGTCTTATGATAGACATATTTCTTGTAATTAATATGGTTTTGATTTTTATCTACCTCAGATAGGTTTGGAATTTTATACAAGCCTTCTCCAACCGTATTAGCCCAAAGATGATCTTGTTTATCAAGAATTAATTTGAGAATCTTAATTTCTTTAGCTTCGTCAAGTTTATAAATATTTATAATTTTGCCTGTGGAATCCATAACGTAAATCCCTTGCCATGTACTTATCCATAAATACCCGTTTAGATCTTCAACAATTCCAAAAATTCTCAGGGTTTCTCTCTTGGCTTTTTTAAGCGCAATCGTTTTAATTTTATTCGAGTTATTTATAATATATATATTTCCAACCATATCACCTAACCAGAAACCATGTTCTGTTTTACATAGGGAAGTGATATTAGTACCATTTAAATATTGCTGATAATTAGAGGTGTTAGATTTTGAGACTTTAAAGAAACCTTGATTTCCAGTAATGAAAATAGTGCTAGAATCAACTAAAATCCGCCTAGCATGTATATCGAAATGGTTGGTGAAGACTTTATTTAACACACTTTCTTTAAATAAGCCTTTCTGAGTTGCAATCCATAATAGATTCTGCCGGTCTATAAATAAACTGGTAATCCCTAAGGTTTTAAACTTTTCTAAATTATAATCGTAAGGTTGAAAGCTTTTAGTTGTTGTATTGAAGGTGTAATTTCCGCTAGTTCCTATTATTATACATCTATTATCTTTTACATTAGATAGGTGGAGGACGTCATCATTATTTGGTAGATCAATTTTTTGTGGACTGTTAATAAAATCGTAGAGATACAATTCTTTGGCAGATTTATAAATGATGTTGTTGTTGCCGATGTTTTTAATGTCATGGATAACACTTGGGTTTAATAGAAGCTCTAGACGCTCTTCATCACTATTATATTTAAATAGCTTATTATCATAGGCAACGACTTCTGTGCCATTTTCTAATTCAAAAACTTTTATTGAAATAAAGGGCTTTGTAAGTGAAACAAAATTAGCATCGGTTTGTGATTTTCTAAAAAGACCATCTTCAGTCACTACCCAAAATGCTCCCGAAGAACTTATAAATACATTATAGATTAGCCGAGAATTTACAGTTGCGTTTTTGCACTTTATTTCAACGTTCTCAAAAGTTCCTTTTTTCTCATCAAACTTTACCAAACCAGCACCATAAGTGCCAATCCAAAAGATTCCATTTTTATCTTGATGTATGGTTCTGATCCAATTACTAGGCAAACTGTTTTTTTCTAATGGATTATACCTATATGTTTTAAAGTTTTTTCCGTTGTACTTAGAAAGGCCGTCCTGAGTGGCAGCCCAAATAAAACCATCGTTATCTTGCATAAAATCTGAAATCCATTCGTCTGCTAGGACATTTTTTATATCATTAAATTTAAAATCCTTTGCATCGTCACTTTGTTGAGCATATACAAGTGCTAAATTAAATATGAAGAAAAAAATAATAGCTCTTTGGAACATGTCCTAGATTTACATTACGATTAATAGAGAGAATAAAAACCGACCACTTTTTATTAACAAGCGTAAAAGAAATATGAATTGTATTTAAAGTCGCCAGTCTAGTAAAGTTATTGAAAGCTTTTTAATTATCTCATATAATAGCCTGTAATTTACTCAATAATAACACGTTTAACTATAGATTGGTCATTTTTGTAGAGCCTTAAAAAATAGACACCTATTTCAAAAGTTGATAGATTAATAGGATTGTCAACTAATTTAGATTGAAAAATTTGTTTCCCTAAAACATCATATAATTCTATTTTAGTGAGTTCTAAATCTGTTGAAATATTAATGTATTGCTTCGTTGGGTTTGGATAAATAGTTATATTAAACTGTGAGAATGGATTATCCTCTATGCTTAAGGCAGAATTGGTACTAGGATTTATAAACCCTTCGGAAACCGAAATTGTTGAAGTGCTGATTTCTTGCACAACAACTTCTCCGGTAGTATATACTATTTGAATGCCGTTTACTGTGGTTGATGCACCACCAGAATCTATACTAAATTTCTCTATGGATTGAGACGATAGTGGTAATGTAATTAGCATTATTAAAATTGTAATTAATAAAAGACTTTTCATGATGAGATGTTTTTTTATAGTTCTCAAAATTCCTTTTTTTATTTGTCAACATGTATTACGTATGTTCCAAATATTATAACATTTGTAACATATATCATAATAACTGAAAATGAAAAAAGTAAAAAATTGTTTTTATGGTTTACGTTTAGTAGTTCAAGAATTATATAAGGAACAATTTATTTTTAAATTGTAATCATCCAGGATATCTTATGGCAATGATTTTAACTAAATTTGAGTAGTATTTAATTTGCTATGACCTAAAATAGTAGAAATAATAGCTTGTAATGGAATACCTTTTAGCATCACATTAGTTGCAAAGCTATGTCTAGAAAGATACGAGGTTAGGCTTTGGTCGATATCACAGATAAGTGCAATTTTTTTTAATTTTTTATTATATGATTTTCTTTGTCTAATTACATCTAGGTATTGTTGTTCTGATTCATCTCTTAAAATAATAAGGAAGATAAACGCATTGGGGTATTTACTTCTTGTAATAAATTTCCAAAATTTCATTTAGCTTTTCAGAAATTTTAATCGAAAAGAATTCCTCGATCCCGATAGCTATGGGGACTGCCTCGAGGATAGTTGGTTTCAAAAAATTCTTTATTCCATAAGGACAGGTATATGGATTTAAAAGAGCCATATCCATGAACAGACATGCCATAGAGCATATATAGATTTTTTAACAATCGCACACCCAAAAATGCAAAAAATAACCTATATTGCACATGTAAATATGCAACATGGAACAATTACTAGAAAAATCAGTAGCATTGGTAAAACGAATACGTACAGAAAAGAAACGCTATTTATACAATGAGATTAACTGGAACAATAAATTAACAGGCATAAAAGGTGCTCGAGGTACTGGAAAAACGACCCTTTTATTACAAAAGTTAAAAGCGTTAAAGTTGTTACCAACCCAAGGAACTTATTGGTCCTTAGACGATTTTTATTTCACAACACATTCTTTGGTAGAAACAGCCGAAGCTTTTTTAAAAAAAGGTGGTCAATATCTTTTTTTGGACGAGGTGCACAAATACGAAAATTGGTCTATTCATATAAAAAACCTATATGATTTTTATCCTGACTTAAAAATAGTGTTCACAGGGTCGTCCATAATCGATATTTCTAGAGAAGAAGGCGATTTAAGCAGGCGGATTTTAATGTACACCTTATCTGGACTTTCATACCGTGAATATTTGGCGTTTAATGATTTGTATAATTTTGAACCTATTGCTTTGGAAGACATACTTTCCAAAGACCGTAAATGGGCCGAAATGTTTCCAGCGGAGTTTAAACCATTAGTGTATTTTGAGGATTATTTGCAATACGGTTATTATCCATTTTCAATGGAAGATAAACAGGGTTACGCCACACGACTGCAACAACTGGTGCGCTTAATTGTGGAATACGATATGGCAGAACTAAAGGGTTTCGATGTGCGTAATGCAAAAAAAATGTTGCAATTACTTAA
>TARA_R110002049_G_scaffold247417_1_pt1 | contig 38110 bp, 34 predicted proteins | sample TARA_R110002049 | Tara Oceans TARA_R110002049 (sample SAMEA4396941) | marine metagenome | biome: Polar Biome; feature: [SRF] surface water layer (ENVO:00010504); material: water (ENVO:00002006), including particulate matter (ENVO:01000060) such as... | depth 5 m
AGCACTTTATTTTAATGTTTTTGAAGAGACTGATCAGTTACAAAATTATGAAAAACCAATATTTTGAAAATGTCTTAAAGAAGACATTACTTTTTTGTTGCATGGTACTTTCCATAAGTATTTATGCTCAAGAAGGAACAGTTAAAGGAACTGTTAAATCTCAAGACGGTTCGCCGCTGCCGGGAGTAAGTATAATTCAAAAAGGCACTAATAAAGGAGCTGTTACCGATTTTGACGGAAACTATGAAATTACCTTGGCTTCTGGATCGAGCACATTGGTTTTTTCCTATGTAGGTTTTAGTACCTTGGAAAGAACCGTTGCGGCAGGCACTACTGTTAATATTACGCTTCAAGAAGATACCCAGCAATTAGATCAGGTGGTAGTTGTTGGTTATGGTACTCAGAAAAAATCAGATATTACTGGATCGGTAAGTTCGGTAAATGTGAAAGACCTAGAAAAAGCAGTTTTCAATTCAGTAGACCAATTACTACAAGGCCGAACTACTGGTGTTGTAGTATCTTCGCCCTCTGGAGAACCTGGCGCAGTAGCATCAATTAGAATTAGAGGTAACAACTCTATATCTGGTAATAACCAACCACTTTACGTAGTAGACGGAATTCCAATTAATGGACAACCTCAGTTTAACCCAACAGAAATTTCAAATATTGAAATTTTAAAAGATGCATCAGCAACATCCATTTATGGATCTAGAGGAGCGAATGGTGTTATTTTAGTAACCACAAAAAAAGGTAAAGAAGGTAAAGTGATTTTTGATGTGAATTTTGATTCTAGTATTGCTAATATTATTTCTAATATCGATATGCTAAATGGACAAGACTATGCCGAATATAGAAATGAAGCCGTTGCCTTATTGGGTGGTACAGAACCTTATCCGAATCCATCACAGTATGTTGGTCAAGGATTTAATTGGCAAGATGAAATTATTAAAACGGGTATAAGAAATAACGCTGTTGTAAGCGTGTCTGGTGGATCAGACAATATACGTTTTTTCGTATCTGCAAATTATTTAGATGAACAAGGAATTATCATAGATTCCGATTTTAAAAGAGGTAGTTTAAGAGCTAACTTAGGTGTTGACGCATTTGACGATAAAGTAAAAATAGATTTTGGTATTTCCTTAGCACAACGTACAAGTAATAATGCCGTATCGGCTACTAGGGGCTTTCCGAGTTCATTAGGTCCTGTAACCAATGCTATTCTTTCAGCTCCGTTAGTACCTTCAAGAGACTATGCAGGACTTACTGCGGAAGATGAACAGTTTTATAATCCGTACTTAGAAGTTACGGATAAAATCGATCGAAATTTTAATAGTGATATTCTATTTAATACTAAAGTTGACTGGACTATTACCGATAATATAACCTATACCTTTAATGGCGGTGTTAATTATAGGAATAATTTAACCGAAATATTTTACCCTTCAACCGTAGGACCAGGAATTAACACCTTGGGACAGGCAACATCAAGTACTGGTAGAGCATATGATTATATTGTATCTAACTACATTAATTATAGTAAAATATTTAATGAAGATCATGATTTCTCTGCTACAGCTGGACTAGAATATAGTGAATTTAATAACTATAGTTTTAATACCAATATTTCTAATTTTGAACTAGAAATTTTAGGATTAGATAACGTAGGTATTGGTACGAGCTTAAATGCGATTAATTCTGGAAGAAGCCTTGCTGTCCTTCAATCAGGATTTTTTAATGTTGAATATGCATATAAAAACAAATACTTGTTTAAGGCTACAGTGAGAGCAGACGGATCTTCTCGTTTTGCACAAAATGAGAAATGGGGGTATTTCCCTTCTGCTGCTATAGGATGGAAATTGTCAGAAGAAGCCTTTTTAAAAGATAGCGAAGTGGTTTCTAATTTAAAGTTAAGAGCGTCGTATGGAGAGGTTGGAAGTCAATCTATTGCTCCTTATCAATCATTGGCACGCTATGGAACAACCCAATACCCCATTGGTAATTCACCTTCTTTAGGATATTTTCCATCAAGTGTTGAAAATCCCAATTTAAAATGGGAAACTACTGAGCAGTTAAATATTGGTTTAGACTTAGGGTTGTTTAATGAGCGAATAAGTTTTACAGCCGAGTACTACATTAAAACTACAAACGATTTGCTACAAAGCATTCAATTACCATCACAATCTGGATTCGGTGGTGCGTTAGTAAACTTTGGTAGTATTGAAAATAAAGGTTTTGAATTTGGCTTAAATGCTTACGTTGTTCAGAATAAAGATTTTACATGGGATTCCAATTTTAACATATCTTTCAATAAAAACAAAGTATTGGAGTTAGGTGGCGATGAAGAAATATTTGGACCAGGAGTAGGAGCTAATTTTATTGGTGGTGCCCATATTTACAGACCAGGTGATGAGTTTGGAATGTTTTGGGGTTATATCGCTACGGGGCTTATTCAACAAAGTGATTTGGATGCCGCAGCAGCATCGGGCACACCATTACCAGCTAGAAACAATGACAGACAATTAGGACATTGGAAACTTGAAGATAGAGAGCCAGATGGTGTTATAAATGGTCAGGATAAAACTATCATTGGCAATCCAAACCCAGATTACACATTTGGTTGGAATAATGATTTTACTTTTAAAAATTTCAGCGTTAATATGTTTATACAAGGTTCAGTTGGAAACGATATTCTTAATGCTTTAGGAACTATAACAAATATAGGTTTTCAAAACAATGAGTCTTATAAAAACCAGACGGTTGATTGGTACAACAACAGGTGGACGGAAAGTAATCCGACAAACGATATACGATATCCGTCTATTAACACGCCTTCTCCTGATGCTGGAAACTATATGATAGAAGATGGTAGTTATATTCGTCTTAAAAGTATGTCTTTGAGATATAGCGTTCCTTCCAATAATTTAGGGTTTTCTGCTATGCAAATATTTGTAACAGGAACAAATTTAATAACCATTACAGACTATACGGGGTTTGATCCTGAAGTAAGTTCTTTAGGGCCTAATACCTTGGCTCCTGGTGTTGATTTAGGGGTTTACCCAAGGCAACAAACATTTACTTTAGGTCTTAATCTTAAATTTTAAAAAAAATAATCATGAAGAAATTATATAAACCAATTTTAGCACTCATATTACTATTTGCATATGGTTGCGAAAGTCTAGACGAAACACCATTCAGTTTTATTGGTGTGAGCAATATTTACAGTAACGAAGAAGATATTGACAAAGCCTTGTTAGGTGCATACGAACCTATATTTCAGGATGGTGTTAATGACCTATGGTTATTTTTATCCTTATCTGGTCCTTCTGAGAATGTAACTGTAAGATTAAAAGCTGGAGCTCAAGGACGAATGGCTTCTGTGAACTTTAGAGATTCTGATCCGCAAGGAGGAATGTGGAATAATTACTACAGAGGGATTAATAGAGCCAATACGGTTATTGAAAATATTCCATCAGTTGGTTTAGATGCTAGTTTGGAAGAAGAAAAAATTGCTGAAGCGCGATTTTTACGTGCCTATTATTACTTTAATTTAGGGCACATGTTCGGTGCTGTACCTTTGCATTTAACCTCAACCTCATCTTTTGATGATGAATCTGTGAAAAAACCACGCGTCAGTTTGGAAGAAATCTATAAAGTTGTAGAAGAAGATTTATTATATGCAGAAAATAGACTAAAGACCCAAGACGAATGGGGTTCTACCAATGAAGGTAGAGCAACATCAGGTGCAGCCAAAGCATTTTTGGGAAAACTATACCTGACTATGGCTGGTAAGCCTTTGCAAACAGCAGGCATGTATGCTAAAGCAGCTACCAAACTAGCAGAAATTTATGGGGATTATAGTCTTGTTGATGATTACGCAAATATTTTCGATATTAACAACGAGTTTAATTCTGAAATTATTTTTGCACGACCTAACATTCCTAATGTTAATGGAAGCGGCACGGTATTAACCTTTTTTGCAGGTGCACCAGATACACCTTTTGCATTTAATGGTGGGCAATATCAATTTGCACTAAGCGAAGCATTTTATGATTCGTTTGATCCTGATGATGAACGAAGAGACGGTTCAATGCTCTATTCTTACACAAATAGAAATGGTGTAGATGTTACTTATAATCGTACTGGCACATCTACTCCAGGCCTTCAGTTTGGTGGCCCTAGAAAACCTAATGGAATTCCTTTTAATAAACTAAAAGATGGTGATGTTGGTACATCTCCTTTTAACCACGGAAACGACATCATATTTATGCGATATGCAGATGTCTTATTAATGTTAGCAGAAGCTAATAATGAAGCAGGAAATTCGCCTGCAGCTTTACCTTTCTTAAATGAAGTTAGAAATCGTGCAGATCTTGGAAATATTACAGAAACTGACCAAGCCCTTTTAAGAGCTATAATAAAACAAGAACGGAAATGGGAGCTAGCTGGAGAATATACTGAGTATTATGATTTACAACGTTGGGGAGATCTTGAAGCTTCTATGGCAATAAACCCTGATGCTATACAGTTGAATGTAACTTATGATCCTAAGTTGGAATTATTCCCTATACCTCTTAGTCAAATTGAAGCCAATCCTAATTTGTTACCAAACAACCCAGGGTATTAACTAAAGTTTGAGTAATTGTTATATTTTAATTATTTTAATTGGGCGAAAATAAAAATTTTCGCCCTTTTTTGAATTTTATTAGCCATGTCAAAAAATCTATATATACCTATATTATTAGGGTTTATAATTCTTTCTTGTAAATCCAAACAAGAGGAATTAACAAAGAAACCGAACTTACTTATCGTCCTTTCAGACCAACATTCTTACGATATGATTGGAGCTTACGGGAACTCACAAATATTAACTCCAAATTTGGATCAGTTGGCAGCAGAAGGTGTCTGTTTAACCAATGCCTTTTCTAATCAGCCAGTCTGCACACCGTTTAGAGGTATGCTCATGAGCGGGATGCAACCATTGAAAAATGGGACGTTTATAGGAGGCGATCGAGATCGATCTGTTCCCGTAAGAATTGACGGTCTTAGCAGTATGTCGATTTTAACGTAAAACAATTTCTTAATTTCTTGAAAACTTTGTATTTTATAAACAAAAACAGTATGAAACTAAATAACAACATGAAAATCTTTCTGATATTATTAATTGCCAATCTATCCATTTCAGCGTGTTCGGATGATGACCCTCAACCAGGTTGTTTTCAAGAAGACAACAGGAAAATTGTAGCTATTATTAGCGATGCCAATGGCACAATTCGCGAACCAGCGTCTGGCTCCTCTTGTGGATATACCATTGAACCAGATGAGAAGGTGGAGAGTCGCCCGCTGGGATTGTTCGCTCCTTGCAATCTTACAGAAGAATTTAAGGTGGACGGAGCTAGGGTAGTGTTCAGTGGGTATGTTTACGAATCTTTTGACACTGAGGATATTTGTGCCGATTTTTTTGAAATAACAAAAATACAATTTAGTAACCTTTAAAAATATATGACATGAAAAAAATTACTCAAACCCTACTGTTACTAATGTTTTCTTATGCCTCAATGTGTGCCCAGGTAACCGTCAAATCCACAAAAGTAACGGTAGAGGAAGCGAAAACTGCCGAACTTAATAATCGCTTCGAGGAATACGAAGTTATCGAAATAGATTTATCACAATTTAAAAGAAATATAACCTCATTGGAGGAGACAAGGGTTTTGTGGACTTTTGGTGAACAAACCAAGTATGATATGCGCATTTATCCAAAAGACATACGTTCCTCTTCTTATCAGGCGGCACTCGTTTCGACGAAAGGTATCAGTATACAAGAAAAGAGCGTAGCTGCTAATACTTATAAAGGCTATTTATCCAATGGCAATACGGTTCGATTGACCGTTGATGATGATTTTATATACGGAGGCATCCAAACCGAAGAAGGATTTGTTATGATAAAACAATTGAAATATATCCTAAAGGATGAATCTATATCCCCCAATAATTTGGTCTTATATAAATCGGACAAGGTTAAGGAGGATGATGGGTATTGTGCAACCCCAGATGAACCTTCGAAATCAGGACAAACCGAATCAACAATTACCAGGTCGAGTTCTTCCTCGGGATGTCACATTGTAGAAGTGGCCTTGGATTGCGATACTGAATATTGGAATTTATACAACACTAATTCAATAAACATGATGTTGGGTGAAATGAATATGATTCAAGATGTTTACGAGGATGAAGTAAATGCTATTTTAAGCGTTACCTCTGTAAACATATTTATTGGAGGCATGTATACTTCCATAAACGGCAGCACCATTATAAGCGAAATACAGAGCCTTTGGTCATCGCCTACTTACAGTGGTATACCTAGGGATTTGGTACATCATTTTACGGGCAAGAACACCGGGCCTTTTGGTCAAGCTTCTAGGATTGGTGGTGCATGCGATGATCCCAATCCGGTATGTTGGACTGAAGACCGTGCAAACGCTAACCAAACAATGGCTCATGAAATTGGACACCTTCTCAATGGAAGACATTCGGAAGGAACCAATTGTGGTACTCCATTTGTGCGAAGTATCATGTGTCAAGGAGATAATAAGCAATTATCTTTTTCGGCAGGATCGATAACTAGTCTTACCAACTTTATGAACAATCGGAATTGTTTCAATTTCAATACGGTATTAATTGTAGGCAATAGTGGTATGTGTGTCAATGACACCAGAACTTATTATTTATATAACTTTGAAGGCACAGCGAACACGGACATAATATGGAGCGTGAATAGTAGTTTAAGTATCGTATCAGGACAAGGAACTGAGAGTGTAGTCGTGCGTGGCAGTTTTAATGGGGAAGGAGTATTGACCGCCACCTTGGATTATCCTGGATCATGTGGTATGGTTACGGAAACAAAGAATATTGATGTTGGCCCTCCTATTATGGATTTGACCGTCTCTGGGCCTGATTCTTATGGCTATGTTTATGCTACCGTAACCGGGGGTACTGCGCCTTACCTTTGGACTATATGGGCAAACAGTACTATAACACAAACGACCTATGCCCCGTATATTCTCGTTTATGTAGGCTCTACTAGCGGAATTTTAGAAGTTGAAAGCTCAAATTCCTGTGGCACTGGGTATGCAAGCGATGGATTTTATTCAACATTTTCGGGAGGCTATAATTTCCTAGTCTATCCAAACCCTGCAAGCAATGAAATAAATGTTAAGAAAAGTACCGAATTTGAGACTTACAAAGATTCAAGTCCGGTTTTTTACGGGATCATCACATTGAGCCTTTACAATCTTAGCGGTTTGATGGTCAGGTCTGAAAAACTGGACGGAAGCAGGGAAGCGTTGAAAATGAAAGTTGAAGATTTACCCGAGGGAAACTACTTCCTTAAAGTCAGCGGAAAGAATATAGAGGAAGTGCATCAGGTAAGAGTTGAGTGATACAGATTTTTTTATCCGTTTTAAGGTGTACAAAAAATTATGCGGCCATACAAAATGACACTATTGGTAACAATGGCAGCTTTTTAAGCTATCCATTCCAATCCTATACGTTAAAATTTAATACCATGAAGAATACCATCAAACTCCTGCTCTTATTGAGTATAATTAGCGTAGTACTTTCTTGTAAACAGAAAAAAACAGCCGATTCAAGTACTGATAAAGGAAAGGGACAACAACCCAATCTGCTCATCGTCCTCTCAGACCAACATTCGTATGACATGCTGGGTGCTTATGGTAATGAACAAATATTAACACCTAATTTAGACAAGCTTGCTAGTGACGGACTTCGTTTAACAAATGCCTTTTCAAACCAACCGGTTTGCACACCGTTTCGTGGCATGGTCATGAGTGGGATGCATCCTTTAAAAAATGGCGCTTTTATAAATGACGCCCCTTTATTACCCAATAAATCGAAATTATTGGGACAAATATTAAAAGAACAGGGATATCAAACGGCTTATATTGGTAAATGGCATTTATTAGGAGGAGATAGAGACCGCCCTATTCCAAAAGGAGAATTGCGTTATGGTTTCGATACAGTACTAACAAACAATTGTCATGTAGATTTTAGACCGGGACATGCATTCTTTTGGAATGAAAATGATGAAAAAGAATATTTTAATGAATGGGAAGTTTACGGACAAACCAAACAAGCCTTAAATTATTTAGACAACATAGACAAGGGCAAGCCTTTTGCCCTAATTGTTTCTTGGCATCCACCACATGATTGGGGTAAATTTAAGGGCGAAGATGGCCAAATGCATTACCGTTACGATACTATGGATGAACTTATGGCACTCTACAATCGAGATTCCATAAATTTAAGACCAGGTTTAGAAACCACACCGGACAGAAAACGTATGTATCACGGCTATATAGCCATGGTTAGCGGTGTTGACATAGCCTTTGGAATGCTAATGGATAAATTAAAGGATATTGGGGTTGATGATAACACGCTTGTCGCATTTTCAGCAGACCATGGAGATATGTTGGAATCACATAATGCCATTTTACCAAAACAATATCCACATGATTATTCCAGTAGGATCCCTTTTATTTTGAAGTACCCCACTAAAATAAAAAAGGGTGGTACATCAGATGAATTATTCGGTGCCTTGGATATTATGCCAACGCTTCTTGGGTTTTTAGATATTGATAGTGATCAAGTTTATGATGGTAAAGATTTATCAAAAACCTTAGTTTCAAACGAGGGAGAAACGCAAGATTTTGTTCCATTGTGGGTATATAAAAGAGGGGTTGCCCAAAACAACAATTGGCGTGGCGTAGTTACCAAGGACTATACGTTCGCCATGGGTAAAGGCGAAGATTCCATAGCCCTTACAAATGTGCTTTATGATCGAAAAAAGGATCCTTACCAATTCCATAATTTATTTAACAATCCTGATTATGCTGAAGTGAGGGATAACTTAAAAAAGTTAACCTATCAATGGATGGACAAATACAACGACCTGTTTTATGGTGTTGAAGACTTTATGAGAATCAGGCCAAAGGAAACTTGGATGTACAATTACACAAAAAGTCCTTATGAATTATTTGCTGAAGAAAAAAAGCAATCAGAATAGGAATATTGTCATGTCATTTATACAGATTACTCTTGATAAGATATATCGTTAGATTACATTCTTCTATTTGTTATTCCAAACTTTAATGATTAGGATATCCTCTTTTATTTCCGAAAACGGGCCTGGTGCAGGATTATCAATATTTCTTTTCTTTCCAAAGTAATCCTCATCCAGATAATATGGAGAACCATCAGCTTGAACAAAAGGCAAATCAGGAATTTTAGCTTTGCCTAGCATATTGGATGTTACTAATCTCCTTTTCTTAGTAAGCCAATTCTTATCCATTTTTATTTTAAGGTAAACCCCCTCTGGCTTTTTTAAGATTTTAAATAAAGTTTCAAAATTGGGATTCTCTAAAGCATTAACCTCTGCTTCAAATGCCTTGGCTTTATCTACATATACATTGCCTTCAGCGTAAATAGGGAATTTATCATGATTGTAGGCCTCAAGCCCGAAGAAATTACCTTCTTTTTTCTGTCCCATTCTTTCTGGCCATGAAGGGTTGTCATTATAACTCATAAAAATGTTATTATAATAGTGGTCATCTCCATGTGCAATGAGCTTTATGTCAACCAAATCCGTGGAATGTTCCTTAAAATATGGCGTTACCCTTGGATTTGTTTCTGGGACATCTAAGCCAATAAAAAGATTATGTACAAAAGCCGTTCCTCCTGAAAGGTTACGAATGGAATTGGGTGATAGAAAAATGTTGTTGTCAATTAACAAAGGGCCATGGTTAACTTCAATGAACATATCATGAGCTGCATTGTTATCATGCAACAGGTTTCGAGTAAACTGTGTTCCCTGTGCCATCCAGTCTAACCACACACCACGCCAAGTGTGGTGTATATAATTGCTTTTTATGAGCATGTCAATTGGGGCATGGATCTTTATTCCTCCCATTTCCATGCCGGAGAAAAGACGTTTTACATGAATATTATAAACTTCATTTCCAGAAATCTCGCTAAAAATAGCACCAAGAGAACCTACAATTCCAGCTTGTTCACAGTCATGAATATTGTTGTTTCTTACAATGTGACTGCCCACTGTTTCTTTTGACCAGCCATATTTAATTGCGCGTTCAATGGTACCCACATATCCTTCAGCCGAATCTCCAGATTTATTATCGAATGCATCGCCATATTTACCGAGAGTTATGCCAGAACAAATTGAATAACAAATTTCATTGTTCTCTATAACCCACTCTTTGCTCCAGTGGGTTCCAATCAATCCTATTTGTTCAGCAGTGGGAGATGCCCATGGTGTAGCTGCCTGTTCTAATTTAAACCCACTAACTGTGATATAATTTACACCTTCCTTTTCAGGATAAAAAACAGATTGACGCACATTAATTTCCACATTTTGTTGATTAGGATTAACACCTTCAAATTGAGCCCATATAGTGGTCGATTCATTTTCTACCTCTGCAAACCATAATTGTGTAACGCTAATCGGTTCAAAAACTTTTTCTTTATTACCTGATTCATCTATCCAATGTCCGTTCAAATAAACGGCTCCTGTATGATGGACACGGTCAAGGTCAAAAAACCAGTCTCCACTAATCACATCTGAGTACGGATTAAAATCTCCAAAAAAAGTGTTATCTAATTTAACCTTCCAAGTGTTCCCAATTACGTTCTCCCAATTTTTAATTTCTTCTGACCCTTTGATTGTCACTTTTTCTCCTTTTGCAGCGCGATAAATTATTCTTTTTGTATTTGATGTGCCACCACATGGAGGATTTATCCGTTCTCGATAAATACCTTCATGAACTGTGATGATATCTCCAGGTTGAGCAATGTCTGCGGCGGCTTGAATAGTTAGGAACGGAGAAATTGAGCTGCCTTCATTTTTATCACTTCCTGTTTTGGCAACATGGTATTCTTTGGCATCAGCTTCAAAAACACACACTAGTGTAAATATTGTTAATAGTATTTTTACTTTATTCATTTTGATATTTATTGAGTTTCTAATTTTATAACTTAGCACATAATATCTACAAATATTAAATGGTTAAATCAACAAAAGTGGTCTTTCTGACCTCTTTTTTAGGGTTGTAGTTTTTATTTAAGGTTGACCAATAGCGTTTTTCGACATTTGTTTCCAACCAGTTTGTTAACTTATTGAATAAATTGTCCGCAAGTTCAGGCAACTCTAAAACAAGATTGTTTTTTTCATAAGGATCTTTTTCAATATCGTATAAATACAATCGTCCATACCAATCAAAAATGAGTTTATAGTCACCATCACGAATGGCCGAATTTGGTGTTAAGGGATAGCCATCAAACGGGCTATTATAAATAACGTTAAAAGGATAGTGCCAATAATGTTCTGTTTTGGTGTAAGATTGTTGCTTGTTTTTTGTGTCTTGCAATAATGGCATTAAATTTTGTCCATCAAGATTTTGAGATTTCATAATCGCAGTGGAGTTATAACCAGCTGCCGCCAAAATACTAGGGTAAATATCAGTACAGTCAATGGGAATGTCTATCCATTGCCCACTTTTTACCTTGTTTTTCCATCTAAAAACCAAAGGAACGCGAATACCACCTTCGTTTAAAGTAGCTTTCCCTCCCAAAAAAGGTCTATTATCAGTGCCATCGCCTTTTGGTGTAATTTTAGAGTCGATTCCACCATTATCTGACATAAAAATCACCAAGGTATTATCTTCCAATCCTGTATCTTTTAACTTATCTAAAATAGCTCCAACAGAATGGTCCATACTTTTAATCATAGCAGCATATACAGGGTCTTTATGTCCATTCCATCCTTTAGTTTTTTTACTTTTAAAGTACTCTATATCCGCTTCAATAGCTTGATAAGGTGAATGTACTGCAAAATGTGAAAAATATAAAAAGAAGGGTTGGTCTTTAATTTTTGAACGTTTTTCAATATAATTTAGGGCTTGTTGGGTTAAGTCATCCGTCAAGTAAGCTTCGCCAGTATCTATTCCTGAATTTCCTATCTCCCACTCTTCTTGTGGCATCTTTGGGAATACTACTTTCGATTTGTTGTCCCAGCCTTTCCTCCAATTAAAATAGGCCGACCCACCACCATCAAACCAAGCTAAAGGTTCAAAACCATGGTCTTTTGGCTGATAGCCATGAGCGCCAAAGCCACCAATATGCCATTTTCCAATAAAAGCAGAATGATAATCTGTTAAAGCTTCTGCAATGGAAGTTTCATTTTTGCCATTATCGTAAGTTGTTCCTGTTGGTACAGCCGAATTTGAAGTCGCATTGATCCATGCCTGTTCAATGGGTATATCGTCCTTATGCTCTAAAACGTCATGTACGTAATAATTATCAGGCACAGGAAGGTTTTGGTTGTAATAGGTAGCGCGTAAAGGCATTGCTGTTGTAAACCCTAATCGCGATGCGTATTTCCCCGTTAAAATACTCGCTCTGGTTGGCGAACATAAAGGATTTGCATAAGCTTGTGAAAAGGCTGTGCCTTCGGCTATAAGTTTGTCTAAATTGGGTGTTTCATAATACATTTTGGAGGTGTCAACAGCCATAAAATGTTTTGCATAAGCTTGTGTATCCACAATGCCAAAATCATCAGCTAAAATGAAAATGATATTTGGACGGTTTTTTTCATTTTGTTCATCAGATTTTTTACTTGAATTGAATTGACACCCAATAACCAAAAGACTAAGAGCATATAAAAATTTTATTTTTGAGTTTGACATGAGATTACAATTAAGTATTTGTTGTTAACATATATGTTATTGAATAAGGCTTAGTTTTGTTTTTAATGATGAATAATTTGTCCTAATATTTTGGTATCATATACATAAAATTTGGGGTAATTACCCTTCATCCAAAGTACAATGCTTTTACCCTTATCCCATTTAGGAACTATAGGGCGTAAATTATCAGTATCAGAATTTTTGGTTAATGCTACCCAATCCCAAATTTTACCAAAATCTTTGGTTTTGCCCATATAAATTTCTTGTTGTTGTTTACCAGAAACCGAACTAATTAAAGGTGTTCCTGTAATAGGGTTTGCGCTAGTAGAAATAAAAACTACATCTGGATTTGATGCATCAACCGATGCTAAACCTGTATAATCCCCTTCATTAGTGGGACCGAAATTATCTCCTGCATAAGCCATAAAATTTACGTGCCACTTTTTTCCATCATATCTCACATAAAAATAGCGATGATCTTCTTGGTTATCGTTTGCCCTAAATTGTATAACTCCAAAGGGTTGATGGTCTGGAGTGATTTTAATATCATTAACCCATCCTCTTCGCATGGCCATACCATCAATTACGGTACTATCTTTTAAAAGAACTGTCATTTCTGTTGGTGGCACAGCATTTTCATCATAAAGATTTTCATCTATCACAGTTCCATCAGTCTTATGCAACTTTCCATTTTCTATATAGGCATGGTATATGGAGTTAAGATATGGTCCGGGTTTAGATCTATCCTTACTAAAGTTAACCCTTGGATGATCATCCGTGGCAAATAAATGGATCTTTGATGTTCCATCACCTGCATATTTCACATAGGCTCTCCCGCCATCAGGGTGCTCTGGCCATGCGTCTTTTGCATTTAGTGTTTGGCCGCCATACCTCCAATTTTCCCCAAGATCATTAGAGTAAATGAAGTTAGAGTCAAATCCCCTGGAGCGTATGCCATTAAAAATTTGTCCTTTTCCGTTGTTGCCTTCAGATAAGTATATGGGATTTGTGTAAGTTATTCCTGCCTGTGGTGCATCGGAAAGGATGGTTTCATTCCATAAAGTGGGGTCGTGGGGGTTTTTCGAAATTTTCGTGCGAATAAATTTATCGTTACCATGTTTAGACCAATTCACAAGATAACGTCCATCGGGTCTGATTAAAAAAGAAGGCGAGGCATGATCGTCCATTTGTAATTGGTCATTGAGTTCTATTCTAGCTTTTTTTACAATGGGTTGCTTCTTATCTGGAGCAAGCTGTGCCCAATACAAATCTACATCACCACGCTTATCACTTAAACTATCTCCATACGTGACCACACCTGTCATTAAAATAGGTGCATTTGGGCTGTTTGTATCCATGATAACGCGTTCATCTTGAAACCAGCACCATGACCCAGGACGATCAGGATCTGAAAGTTGGAAAATTTCAGAATAATTTTCAGACATTTCAGAAAGGTCTTCCAATATTCGGCTCTTTTGGATGGTTTTATTAGGCTTGTCCGCACAATTGTAAAAGAGAAAAGCAAGACTTAAAACTCCTAATAAATACCTGTTGCTATGTTTTTTTTTGTTCATTACTAAAATTTTAGATGTCTGATAGTTTAAACTTGATAATTAATTTTTCAAATGTGATGGCATCTGACCTATAATACGCCGTTAGAAATTCCTTGTGGGCTTTTTCGGGAGCTATGGTTAAAATTTTGCGAATGATATATTCTTTTAACCAATAAGCGTTTTCATACTTTTCTTGTACTGACGACGCTTTACTTAATTTAATGATTTCAGGATCGACTAAACCATAACGAAACACGGTTCTAAATAAGCGTTGTGACTTTTGCCAATTCCCATTTGCGATGTCACTATTATGTAACCTTAATTGATCCCAATTAAGTTCCGTAACATCTACTATTTTTCCAGTTTCATCGATACCTAATTCTAATAAGAAGTCGGTTCTGTTGGAGTGCCCATCACCGTTATAATCATAACTGATTTTATCAAAATAACCATTGTTATCGGTATCTTCATATTGAATGACTTCTTCCACTTTTTCTGGCATTTTTGTGGAAGCTATTTCATTAGGATGCGCTCCAGCCCAGTATGCCCGATTGATATCCACGGTCCAAATACCTTTCTCCGCTCCTAAAAGATGGATTTTGCCATCCCAATCCGTTTGGTACAATTTGGCTTTTCCGCTGAAATCGGTATCCCATTCACCACGATCTCCAAGGGCATCTGATTGTGGGTGATAAATGGGCGAATTTTTATTCATGCGTTCTAGAATATATGGATCTCCTGGATAATAAATTTCAACCCGTTCCCAACGGTGGCTATCATCATCTTCATCTACTGTTAAAAAAGCACGTGCCCATGTGGCAGAAAAAATCCGATTTACAGCATCGTCTCGGTTGAGATAAATAAATTCTGTTTGTTGACGCCATTCGGCATACCTGTAATAAGGCATCACCCAATCTGGGGCTTTCACTTCAGGAAAGTTGTGTACTTGGTCTTTATAATCCAACCCAGGAGGGCCGGCAACGTAAAGGGTCATATCATAATCCATTTCGTTATCACGTCCGGTATCATTATCCAAATCGTAACTTACCCAAGCTTCGTCAACAATCCCATCAAAACTCAATTTGTTTCTATCCTCTTTTTGAAATTTTCGATTATCTGCTACTCGAATAGACATTTCTGATAAGCCATCATCATCAAAATCATAGAACAAAAATGGATTTTCCCACGAAAACTTAGGATTTTCAACGGACCAAATTGGTGCATGTTCTTTTAAAAATGTGGCATTGCCGTGATAATTGGTACGCCAGTTAGGGCCTTTATCAAAACGCGTCCATGATACAGATAGGTCATTCCACTCAATATCTGTAAGTAGGCCTGTGTTATCAGGATCTATCATCACGAAATAAATAGAGCCACTTTCTCCAAAAACCCAATCATAGCCAATTTCTGGATTGCGACTAAATAGTTGAATGTCCGGAATACCATCTTTATCTCTGTCGGCCCATTTTACATTGTAATCCCCTGGGCCATCATAAAACCCATCGCCGTCCATATCAACTTGCATCGCATCATTTTTCATGTCGCCCCATTGGTCATTACTTGTAGCATCGTCATTTTCATCAAACCAACGCACGCGCTTTCCGTTCCACCATAATTCTATGATGTCTGGATCGCCGTCCTTATCGAGGTCTTTGTATATGATTTGATTGGTTTTGTTGTTATTCAATTCAGAATGTGTCAATGAGGTTACATCTGTTTCTCTGGGGTAAACAGATGTTTTAGGTTTTTGGGCATGGGTAAGTATGCACAAAAAAGTCGCACATGCTGTTATGATTAGGATTTTTCTCATTACTTAAATTTTAATATCTGTAATTAGCTCTTCTACTTGGGGCATTATCTCCTGCTTGGATAAGATCTTCAATCGTCTTTAATTTTGAAGGATGATCTACCCAATGGAAATCAAAATTAAATTTGTCTTCTGTTGATTTTAGAAGTTTTTGTGGAATTCCCAACATCAACTGATTGGCTTCTTTTTGATACTTTATGTTTTCAATAAAGACCCACCCTTTTTTTGGATGATACATTTTTATTGATGTTATGGAATCGTTTTTTACTTCATCATTGATTAATAAATCGTAGCCATACCAACCCGTTTCTGGATTTTGGTCAGCATCAATCAGTAACAGCATCCAATTTGGATCACTATATGAAGTAATATTTTTTTCAGTTTGTACGTAAAAAAAGACTGAAGAGTCATTGTGTGCAACTTTGGCAATCTTTAAATCATTACGACCTTTGGTGTGTTTATATGGACCAGCGTTTCCTTGTTTTTGGCTGTTCCTATGTTCAGTGTCCCCTATATGGTCATAATACACAGATTCAACATTCTGCCATTGCTCAAAATTTTTAGAAGTATCAATATTTTTAGAAGTTTGGGAAACGGGCTTATTAACACCTTTGTATCTTCTAATATTGGCCATTAATTGGTAATAATAACTATCAGTATAACCACCTTTCATGGGTTCAATATCCCTACTGTATTCTTGGTTGTATTGATCGATAAAATATACATCACCCAGTTTTAAGGCTTTGCCAACTTTACCAAGGTGAGCACCGGGATAAAAATTCCATTTTTGAAGTTCCTTGCTGATATCTTTACCAATTTCCTGCCTACCTGCAGACCATTCGTTCCAACCCGTTACAAACACAAATTCAGGATCCACTTCCAAAGCCCTGTTCCATTGTTCTTGGAAAAACAAACCTTCATTTGTAAAAGGCGTAAGATCATATTGATTGCGTTCTGGTTGATGAAAATCATGAAAACTTCTGCCAATATTGGATAGTGGATGTTGTGCAACCGCTACAGGTATCATTTCCTTTTCTGAGGGATGGTTGTGCCAAGAAATGGCTTGAGGATAATGGTCTATCCAGGGCCATTCATTTTGTCCTTCCTTGTACCATGGAAGTGAAGTCCATGCCCAACTTTGTTTTAAGTTAAAGAAGTTTTCTATATCCTCTGAAAATTTGATGTCGTTGATTAAGTTGCGTTGTGGTTGTTCATGTTGCCCATAGAGAAGCAAAGGTTTCCCTTTCCAATAAAACCATAAATCTTTATATATTTCTTTTGAATAGAATTCATCCCATAATTTGTTTACGGATATTTCGCTTCCTAAAAAAGCAATGTCTGGAGTATGTTCGCCTTCATTTCTCATTTTTTGAAAAACCTCACAAATGGTCATATAGGTTTTATAATAAGTTTTGTTGTTGGTGACATCTATAATGATGACATCAACACCAGCATCTGTAAGTTGGTTGGCATGTTTACGGATAGCCCATTTCTCATTATTTAAGTAATACCCAATTTCAGGTTCGCCCCAATAATGGCTGCCATTTCCCCATTTTGGGTTTTTCGGATTCTTTTTAATGACTTCGGTAACGTTGAAAGGTCCTGGCGCATTTGAATCATTGTGGGTAATGAAATAAAACATGCCTACAAATCGATTCTCTTTCTTTGGTCCGCAGGCTTCATAAGTTGGCAGACTTCGCCCCAAAGCATCGGTTGCGACCCAAGTGTCACTATGGATATTCCTTAAGGTTTGGACTTTTTTTTTCCAGTATCAACTTTATGTCTTATTTCATTCCAACTTTCAATGCCGATCATCTCCTTGTACTGATCAAAAACGTTGTTTTCCTTGTCTGTTCCAAAGGCCTGATAAACATACCAAACTGGTTTTTTTGCGCCGGGTTGTTCTTCGTCATCAGGAAATCGCCTCAATCCTATTCTTAAACCACCTTCTCTACGGTTGTCTTGCCAGTTGTGGTATTGAAAACCGTCAATGCCATCAAGATATTTGATTTTCTTTAATGCATAAGCCATTCCAGCAGCTTGCTCTTTTAAATCTTGTTCGCTATAAGTTGGTGAATTGGTGCCATTTTCAGAAAGATACACGGTGCGTTTTGTTTTTCCTTTGAAGAGCACTTCGGGTTGTTTTACCCAAGCATCCAATACTTCAGTATTCTTAAAGGTGATTAATTTGGTATCAAAATCGAAACTTACTTTTTTATCCAACCACGTTTTTGGCTCGCGTAATGATTCTGGATATGGGTGCTGTGCAATGGCCCAATCAAAATCGCCCTCTGTTTTGGAAAATTGTAAGAGCAGCTCCAATAATTCTTTGGAATGGTAAAAATGCGGATTGGAGGTCCAATTCCAATAATGTGTCAGTGATATAAACACTTTGGAGTTGGCATTATATTTTCTTGCAATGTTGTGCGACATTCTCATGGATTTATGATATAAATCCATAAATACCAATGCGGTTTTTTCGCCAGCATTGGTCCATACCCAACCGGCATCTACTTCGTTATGGATGATCCAATGGTGAATCCGGCCATATTTCTTGTCCGGTCTGCTATATCTATCTGCCAAAAAATCAAGAATGGCAGCATAATACTGAACGCCTTCGGGAGAAGTTACATTGGGCATGGCATAAATCCCTGCGGGATCGGTATCGGGATGTTGTAAAATTTTACCAATGGTTTTATCAGTAGATTGGGATGCTTTTGCAACCAATAAAATGGCTGAAACCTCAATGTCTTTGGTCGAAGTAGAAAGCATGGTTTTGTCATATTTCTCAATCTCCTTTTTGTTTATATAATAGGTTTTGCCCATATAATCGAAAGGCAGGTTTTCATCAGAAGGTTTTGATCTTAACAAACCATTGATCCAGATGTTTACAGTAACGCTGGTAATACCTAAATCATCTAAATCCGATATGGGAGCTTCTCTATTGGCACTGTAACCACCAAGACCTTTTTTTGTTGAAGGTTTTACAAAATTGTAAGTGTATTTTGGAACAATGGAATCTGCATACCGTGCGCTAGACACCAGCTCATAATCTACTTCTTTTTTCTTTACCAATACCCATTTGGAAAGCACTCGGTCTTGATTGAAATCATGTCTTTTTACTGTCCTATCAACGTTAATTTTAAATGTGTTGTTTTCTATTTTAATAGGTGTAATAAATTCAAATGTCTTTAATTCTGTAACATGCTCGTATGGGCTAACTTCTGCTAAATAAATGTTTTCGGAGTCAAACACTTTACCATGTATTTCAATGCTATCGTTTTTAACAAAAACATAATTGATTTTACTTTTAAAATCTTCTGACAAATAATCGATCAAGTGGCTTTCAAGTATAGCTTCTTGTTCTTTTTTAAAAGCCTTATTTTCTTCAAGTTCTAGCTCTCTTTCTGTGAGGGCTCTAATTCTTAAGTTCTTAATCTGAATTTTTAAATCTGGTGCATTGCCAAAATCTAAACGTAGATAGTCTCCTTTTCTGCCCCAATTTTTGAGTGCATTCGCAATATCAATCTTAAATTCAACCCAGCCTTCCGTGGAGCCTACGTCTCTTATGATTTTAGAGTCATTCTCACTTTTTAAAGGATAAAAATACAATTCTATAAAATCTACTCCTGTTGGACAAAAATATTCAAATGAAAGGATAGAATTACTTTTAGTTAAATTTGAGGCAAATGGTAGTGTGAAAATATAGGGGTCTTTTCCTTTTGTAAGAATATCAAAAGTGTTATCTTCTAAAGATAATAGTTTTATGTCATTATACTCTTGTGTATTTAAGAATAGATTTGTAGCAGTATCTTGAGCCCATATACCAAAAGGCAAAAAGAAAAGAACAATAAGTTTTTGCATAAAAAAAACTATAGCATTACTAATGTTTAATTCTTTAAAAATACTACCTTATTTAAATTAAACCATCCTGTAGTTTCGGGCTTATTTAAAAAGTAAAAAAATGAGAACCCCTAATTTAAACGGAATTCCTGTCTATAAAATTAAATGGAACTTTAACAATACCTTTTTCTTTATTTAGGATCATATTTGCCGCTGTCTCTCCCATTACTTTAAAATCTGTCGAAACAACCGTAATTCCTAATAATTCTTTTAACGGCGTTTCGTTATATGAGATTACGCCTATATCTCTACCCAAAACAAATTCATCTTCTCTAATTTGTTTAACCAGACTTACCAAGTCCGACTCCTCAATAACTATAAACAAATCACCTTCTTTAAGAATCATATCTTCATAAACTATATCTAATATCTCAAAATCGATAGATTTTTCTACACAGAATTTTCTAAAACCATGTAAAATCCTTCTAGGGTAAGGATATATGGCTTTATCTGGATAAATTAACATTATTTTTTTATACTTAGATATTTTTTCATATCCAGATTTCAAAGCTTCATAAATATCATTTTCAAAGTCTTGATAAATCTGCGCGATTTCGCCTTCCATTCCAACCTTAATATTATCTAAAACTATAAGTTTTTCATTAGGAATTTTTTTTATAGCTTTTACAACATCGTCAGTATAACTAATATGTTTTAAATCATTAGTTTTAAAATGCAACATTATTACATAGTAATCATATGCCGCTTTATATCTATCTACTAAATTTAAAAATAAGGTCTCATCACAATGGTAAATATGAAGGTCTGTATGGGAGTTGCCTCCAATTGCATTAATAAAAGAATTATATGTTTTCATCTTATAAGAACTCAACTTATTGACAAGAAATAAGATGTTTGTTTTTGAAATTAATTTTGTTCTTTTAATATAGTAGCCTTTACCCCTGATAGATGAAATTATATTTCGCTCCTTTAGAATATTATAAGCCTTTTCAACGGTATCCCTAGACATTAAAAACTCTTCACTAAAAACATTTATCGATGGAATTTTTTGATCCATCTCGAATGTTCCATCAGAAATACCTTTAATAATGGAGTCTATTATTTGCTGGTATTTTGGTATTCTTGAATTATCATCAATCTTAATATATTTTAGTATATCCATATGGTTTTTTTAAGCTTATAAAGTTAAAAACTATTATTTCTAATGCCACTTAATTAACAGTTTATTTGAGTTCCCTTCAAACAAGTTAGCACTAATTTATTCGATTTAATGCAGTATGACTTTTTATCCACGGTTGCTGTTTCAGGTGCTTGTCCGGTTAGGCTTTCGGTTTGCCCTAACTCCTCCTCTAGGGTATGCCCGTCATACACATTGGTCTTAAAGATAATCGCCCCGACAATAATGCCCGTATTCTGGGTCAGGGCTATTGAGCCTTTACAGCCATATTCGTATTTTTTATGGGCCTTGCCCTTGCTCATGCAATAAACCCCGGGCTCATGCAAGCTGTAAATTTTGTCTTTGCTGTTTTTTTCCTGTGCCAGTACTTTTTTATAAAGTTCCAGTTCTGTACTGTAAACCCCTTGGGGCAATTTACGTTCCAATTCCCTTACCAAACGCCCCGGTAGGAGCTAAAAAATGTTGCTGATCTAGTGGCTTTTGTTTTGCGCGCATTTGACAAGGTTTTCTAAGTAAATATACAAAAACCTTGTCTTTCTTGCACTCATTTTTTAATTTATATTGAAGTTAAAACCCTAAATATCAAATGATTATCGAGTTTCTAAGGGTCGACTAAATAGGTGCTCGTGAATGCTTTGCATTTCATAAACATTGTAAAAAAAATTATAGAAAAAAATAAAGAAACTTTAGTAAGCCAAAGCGCCATCTGGCTCATTCGCTAAAATAGTCCACTGGACTATTTCTTAACGCTCTGCCCTGCTTTTACCCAAAGCTCAGGTTACCCCGCATCAAGTTCGGGGCAGGCGCCACGCGGAACATTATAATTCAGATTTGAAATTATAATCAGATATTTTATAAAATGTCTTTGTAACATTAAAAAAGTGAGTTTTATTGTAATCATGTAGAGAAAAATCTATAGCTATAAATTACTGTCATAATCCATACTTTGATTTAGCACACGAACAATCAAAATATCAATATCTGTGGTTAAGTAAAAAATAGTATGCGACTTATACGAAAACCGATTTAGTGAAAATACAAACTCTGATGCATCCCGTCCAAGGTTTGCGTTATCCGCTAATATTTGAAAAAGATCGTGAATCCCTAATAAATATGCTTGTCCCTGTTTTAATCCAAATGTTTCAATTCCAAATTCGTACATTTTGGTAAGATCACTTTCGGCCTTTCCAGATACTTTATAAACGCCCATCTGCTTTCATGCGTTCTTCGACTTCCTTCATGATATCAGGAACAGATTTATCGCTAATACCACTTTCCATACCTTCTGTTATGGCGGCTTTAAGAGCCGAAAATTTTGCGTTTTTTGCCTGATCACGCCTTACTAAATGACGAAGATATTCACTATCATTTGTGAATTCTCCTGCTTTAATTTGAGATTTAATCCATTTATCTTGTTTCTTTGTAAATGTTATCGTTTTTCTAATTGTAGGCATATATTTTATGTTTAAATAATCATACTATTGATGCAATTTAATGTATTCGATTGAATATTGCAAAACTATAGAGTCCTACATTTAATATATTTAGCAATCATTCCCTCCACTTCGCTATTATCGGCGTTTCGCAAAAAGCGTATTTACTCGCGCGCACTATTTTAATAAATAGGTGCTCGTGAACGCTTCGCATTTTATAAACATTGTAAAGAATAATTATAGAAAAAAATAAAGAAATTTGGTGTTTAACTTTCACTTTAGCCAAAGCTCAAGTTACCCCGCATCAAGTTCGGGGCAGGTGCCACGCGAACATTATAATTCAGATTTGAAATTATATAAAATGTCTTTATACCATAAAAACGGTAGTATAATAATCTCTTTTTTAAAGACAATACAAATTATGAAGTATTATATCTAGGATTTAACTCAGTCCAACAAAATTACTTCGCTCTTCAAAATCCACTTCCCATTGACTTGTTCACTGGATGTTACAGTAATTTTATTAGGACCTGTTTTTTTAAAAACGTCAATAAGATTGAGGTTTTTATGTACAGTGGTATTAATTACAATAGGCTCGGTAAGCAACCTACCATTTGATGCATTAAAAACATATAGGCTTTTGGTCGTAGGTTTTATATCCCAAAAACCAATCTCGTCTGCGCCGTCACTATTAAGATCTGCAAGATTTTCCAATTGTGATTGGTACGCACCTTTTATAGTGATGGCTTTTAGATCCTTATTACTAAAGATGATTACGCTATTGCATCCGCCTTCGCATTGTACCGTATCACTGTTTGGGGTATTCGTATTTGTAGCGGAGATTATTTCTGGAGAAATCACAGACGCATAGTCTGATAAACCATCGCCATTAAAATCGCCATACAATTGCCGGTTATTAGATAGGATAGCATTATTTTCGCGAGCATTTGGAAAAATGGGAGCATCAAGATCTTTAGTGTTTTCAGCAACGCCTTCCCGTAATATTTTAAAAGTACCATTTTTAGCAATTACTGAAAGATACGAAGTGTAATCTGCTTCTATTCCGTTGTAATTGACGTGTTTAGTAAACTCCACTAAATAGCTTCCGGCCTCTTTTGTAATGACCAATTGGTCATTTAAAATACGCTGCGTATAGTCTGGAAATTGTTGAAATAGCAAATTCTTATCTTGCTGTACTTGGTTTCTGGTGCGCTCTTTTCCGTAATAGGTTACTACGTCCATGTAGTAGCGTTCTAGGTAAGGTGACTTTATTGAGGTATGGGCGTCGTTCCATTGTTTTACAAACTTACGGACCTCTTTTTCGCCCTTAGGGTTGACTTCATTGCAACCAAAGAATAATACGACAAGCAAGCAGGACATAAATGGGAGATACTTCATATAAATAGAATGTATTTTTAGCTTAAAAAATGAACCTTAAAGATACATGATTTTGATGAATTTATATTCCATATTTGGATACTTTATAGAACAGAAATATCTGAATTCTAATCTTCTGTAACTAATTGTGATTTTGATAAGCCTAATGCGTATAAATCTGCTTTTACCGCATCCATCATTTCTGGGGGGCCACATAAGTACACCGGACGGTTAACTTCCAAATTATGTTTATTTAAAAAAGATTTATTTATATGTCCATGGGCATAATCTTTATGATTTTGATTTGATAGTGTGAGATGTAAATGATTTCCCAACCATGCCTCAAGGTTATTTTTATAAATGATATCCTTTTCTTCTTTATTGCTAAAAAACAATTGGTTACCACTAAGTTCACCTTTATACATAAGGTCTTTAAATATAGCTATAAATGGTGTTACTCCCGCCCCACCAGCAATAAAAGCACCTTTTCCTTTATAAGCAATTGCACCCCAAGGTACTCCAATAATAAGTTGATCACCAACTTTTAATGCTTCTAGTTTTTCGGTAACTCCATTATGAGACGGGTACACCTTAATGATAAACTCTAAAGTATCATCTTTTGGTAGGCTTGTAAAGGTAAAGGGGCGTTTTTCATTTCTCAGTCCATCTTTGTCAATGGCCATATTGGTGGCTTGACCGGGTTTAAACGAAAAATCTTTTGGTTTGTCTGTTACTAAATGTAATACGTTATGATTTATATGCTCAATTTTCTGAAGGGTAACTTTATGGTCCATAATATGTAGTTTTAAATTATTTATTACAAGTATCCTATTTTTCTAAAAAAATTCTTAGCTCTAAACATAGAAAGAATTGCTGATATCAAATGATGTTAAAGTAAATAGGAATGACCATTGTACAGAATTTGAATTCTATAATTTATTTATATAAGGAAAAATTTATAGCAAATAAGTCAATCTTTAACCTATCATCTAATTAACTTTGATAAAAACGAAAACTATATGGATAAGAATAAAATTATTTTTGAATATCACGATGTTACAGCTAGTGAAAGTCTGGAGTCATTTGCAACAGAAAAATTAGAAGCCCTCTTTACAAGGTTTGATTTTTTGATTCGTGCAGATGTATTCTTTAAAATAGAAAACACATCATCTGATGAAACTGGAATGATATGTGGTATTCGCTTAAGCGGACCTGGGCCTAGGCTATTTGCAGAATCGTCTCACGATACCTTTCGGGAAGGGATTTTAGAAAGCATAAATGAGCTTAAAAAACAATTAGAAAAACGTAAAGACACCATGAAAACTTATTAATATGGGAGTATTTAGTGATGATAAAAGAGAAATAACCTGTATTTACAACAGTAAAAACAGCACGGATAAACAAACAGTAGCCTATTTAAACGCCTCCAGAAAAAGTTTATTGACTATTGATATTTCCAAACAGCAATTAACAGGCACGCAATGGGTAGAGTTATCTAAACGATTGAATACTGATTTGAAAAACCTTATAGATACATCAGAACTCGAAGGCGATATTAAAGATTTTAATACTGATGATTGCATCACCATTTTAAGGGAAAACCCCGATGCACTGCGTGGTGCTATCGTATTTACTGAAAATAAAGCGGAACAAATTACAAATCCGTCAAAAGCTTTGGGATTTATTGATCCTGATTCAGCTAACATACCCAAACCTTACAATAAATAACTGTTACAAATTGTGGTTGAGAACCAACAACAAAGAATTTTAAATTTAAAAGAGATTATGAAAGAGAACGAAAAAAATAAAAGCAACGAAAAAAAAGCTAAGTACAACCCTGAAGTAACCACAAAAAATATTGATGCTTTAGGAGAACGCATTGTTGAGCAGAAAAAAGACCTTGAAGGCGACGACGCACAACTTTTAAATAGGCAAAAAAAAGTAGACTTTACAGGAAACGATTTAGACGTACCGGGACGAGATGCACCTCGTACCAAACAAGGCAAATTGAAAGACGAAGAAAATGAATTATACAGTCAAGGCAGTGGACACAACGACCACCTAGAGGATGCGGGTAATCATCAGTAATTCTACAGATAAATAGTATGAAACGAAAAAAGGTTATAATTTAATTATAACCTTTTTTTATTTTGAAATATATAAACAAACTAAAATAAGAAAGCACAGCTTTTACTGTGCTTTTATTTACTAGCTAAAATTCTGCATCACGCTAACTAATTCTTTTTATAATTTACCATCCAACTAATATTGTATTGGTCAGAACATCTTCCATAAAGCGCATTCCAAGACATTTCTTGAAAAGGCGTGTGTACTGTTCCGTTTTTACTCAGTTGGTTAAATATTTCTTCTGCTTTCTCTTTAGAATCTGCATCAATACTCATATTAATATTTGTACCGTTTGTTAGAGGTGTATCTGGAGAGGCATCGTATGCCATAATATGGAATCCATTTCCTTTTAGTTCCGCATGCTGTAATTTATCGCGATAATTACCGGGAATATCAATTTCCACATCATTATAAGTTTGTTCGTTTTCAATGCTTCCTCCCAAAATGGATTTATAAAACTGAAGTGCACTTTTGCACTCGCCTTTAAAGGCTAAATAAGGTTGTACTTTCATGTGTTATGTTTTTTAATTAATAATTATACTAGGCTTCTCCCCTAGCTGGATAATCGTTCTTTTTTATAAATTTAATAGCATCTATAAGGTCATCTAAACGCGGTCTAGCAAAAGGCATAGTTTGTACAGAGGCACAGTATAATTCTTGATTTGGTTTAATTAGAAATAAACCAGGTTCAATAAAAATCTCTGGTTCTTTCTTAATACCTTCAGAAATAAACAAACCCCATTCTCGTGCTTTATCTATAGGAAATCCATACGCTACGGGCAAAGCTTCTATGTCCCACTCTTCATAGGTTTTTTTGGCTATGGCTTCGGTATCGCTACTTATAGCAATCACATTAACTCCAAGTTCTTTAAAAGTCTCAAGTTTTGTTTTCAATGTTTCTAAATACGTTTTGCATACAGGACAATGGATCCCTCTATAAAATATTAGTAACGTAAAGTTATTGGGTGTTTGTTTGCTTAAAGTCCACTCTGTATCATTCACTAAATTAATATGTAATTCTGGTGTCTTCTCTCTCGGTTTTATCATATTGAATTGTTTAATTTAAAAATACGTTGAAAAATAATTTGTAATTAACTCGTTTACTATAAATCTTGATGTAAAAGAATCCATTTAAGCAATTCACTACATTTACACTATTTATTTTACTAATATGTAAGGTCTGTAAGTTCAAATAACGGTAAAATATAAGCGCATAAAAAAATCCCGCGTTTACGGGATTCTAAAATTCAATTACTAATGCAAGTCATTAGTACTTTAGGTTATCGAGGAATTCATTAACACTAGACTTTGATTCGCCTGTACGTTTTTGAATCTTTCCTAATAATTCATCTTCCTTACCTTCTTGGTAGTCTAAGTCATCATCGGTTAATTCTCCCCATTTTTGTTTTAATTTTCCTTTAGCAATATTCCAATTGCCTTTTGCTTTATCTTGCCACGGTTTCGACATAATTGTTAAGTTTTAAATTTACTGTAAATCAAAATAATCTACTTATCCAAAAGTATTTTTTTTATTGGTAAATAATTATCGCTATCCGTTCAAAAATTGATTCATACGGAATTAAGGTTTTAGCTGATGGGATTTATAATACAGTAAAAAATACCATTTCCTCGTTAGCGCGAGCATCTTGCTCGTGCCGTCAAAAATTCATTTTTCAAATTATTTAATCCTATTACCACATTTTACTCATACGGTCACGAGCGTTACGCTCGCGCTAGCAGGGCACCTATTTTTGCATAATTATCTGCTTGCATACTATGCGAATAGGTTATCATTTCAACCAATTCTTCTTTTTCGTTATCAGACAAATAATCTTCGTATTTGCTGTAATAATTAAAGAAAGCACTATACCACTTAATAGATTCTTCAGGAAAACCTAGTTCCTTAAACCAATTTCCAGAGTGCAAATAACTATGCATTTTAAAATAATAGTGATCTTCAATAAATGGGAGTAAGTCCAATCTTTGAAAAAGCTGTATCAAGTAGTTTTGAAGTTGTTTTTCAGAAAACGATTCGCGTCTATAGGTTTTAAAATCATTTTCAGAAAATGATTGCTCCATTTCTGCAGTGATGCTCTTGTACTTTTTAAGGGCATCATCGCTAGATAAAGACGTTTGAGAAAAACTAGAAAAAGAAAAACAAGCAAAAACAATAATTAATTGTATAAAGTAATGCTTAACTGAATTCATTAAAGTTGGTTATCTTTACCAAATATATCAAATTTTAACTAGTCCCATTATATAATTTAGATAACAGACAAAAAGCGTATGAAGTTCCGATACTGTTAATAAAAAACTACAACAGTGTAATACGTACTTTTTTCTTTTTTAAACGGGAATTGTTTAGTTTTTCAACTAAAACATCGGCCTTAGTTAATGGGATAGCAACGAAAGCACAATCTTGTTTGAGCTCAATAGTGCCTAATTCCTCTTTATTTATGCCACCTTGTTTAAAGAAAAGACCTGCAATATCACCTTTAGAAATTTTGTCTTTTCGTCCACCAGAAATAAATAGGGTTTGCCAATATTGCGGTTTTTGTGGTGCTTTTGTATCAATATTAATGCCTTTTACGTTTTGAATGAATTCTGGCAATAGCTGATTTTCCCATTTTAAAACATAGGCAGTTCCTTTAGCATGCATTCGAGCGGTTCTTCCGTTTCTATGGATGAATTCTTCTTCATGCCTTGGTAACTCATAATGAATAATATAATTCATTTCTGGGATATCTATACCTCTAGCCGCTAAATCTGTGGCCACCAATACTTGGCACGATCCGTTTCTAAATTTAATTAAAGCACGCTCTCTATCTATTTGTTCCATCCCACCAGAAAAGCAAGCGTGACTTATTTTATTTCGCTTTAAAAAAGAACTTACGTCATTAATACTATCTCTTAAATTACAGAAAATAATTCCAGGTTCATTACCAATATATTGTAATAAACCCAATAAGGTTTTTAGTTTATTCTTATCTGGAGAAACAACCGTTTTAATGGTGAGTTTAGAAGCTACTTTTTCTTTTAGATAATTAATGGTTGTCGGCTTATCTAATCTTACAAAACCAGGAACTTTAACACCCTGTGTTGCAGACGTTAAGATGCGTTTATTTATAGCAGGTAATTGACCAATAATAGCTTTCATTTCTTCCTCAAAACCATCTTCTAAGGACTTATCAAACTCATCCAAAATAAGTGTTTTAATACTTGCTTTGGAAAAACGATCGCTATTAAAATGATCCAATATTCTACCTGGTGTACCTATTAATATAGCTGGATTATGTTTAATTTCAATTTTGTCTTTCGACATGGGCCTGCCGCCGTAAACCGAATTCACTTTATAGCCAGAACCCATAGAGCGTATGACTTGTTCAATTTGTATCGCTAATTCCCGTGAAGGCACAATAATTAATGCTTGGACATCACTACTTTCTGGATTCAACATTTTTAATAATGGTAATGAAAATGCCAGTGTTTTCCCTGTTCCAGTTGGAGATAATAAAATGGTGTTTACCGAATTATTTATAACAGGAATAGCTTCTTCCTGCATGGGATTAAGCCTATGAATATTTAATTTAGTTAATATATCCTGCTGATTTTTAATATCGTTAGCCATAATTACTTCTTTTTAGTAGATTCAGCTTTAGCATTAGCGCTACCAGTTTCCGCTAAGTAATACGCTAGTATTTTATCAACCAATTCCTCTTTTGTTAAATGATGGAATATGGTTTTTATCTTAGCTTTAAAATCTTCTGAAACTTCCCGATTGGGTTTCATTTTAAAAATCTTTTTTGCCCATAACAAGCCATTATTTTCTTCAATACTTTGGGCATCTGCTTTTTTAAATGCATTGAAAACAATGCCTAATTCTTGTTCAAAATCGTCAATATCTTCTACTTCCTCTTTTTGTAATATGGTTAGCGAAAGGTCCTTTGCTCCTGCCCTTGCGGTACGTCCGCTTCTGTGTACGTAAGCATCATAAGTATCTGGTAAATGATAATTTACAACATAGGATATTTCTTTAACATCAATGCCACGCGCAGCCAAATCAGTAGCCACTAGAATATCAATAAACCCTGCTCTAAATTGTCCCATAATGCGGTCACGAATCCCTTGAGTCAAACTGCCATGAATAGCGCCAGATGGGAATTTATTTATGGCCAATTTTTTTGCTAGTTTATTAACGGCGGCTTTGGTTTTACAAAAAATGATACCTCTTTCGCCTTCTTTGGTATTTAAAAAATGAAGTAAGACCTCTAGTTTTTCAATAGGTTCAACCACCACATAATGATGATCGATGCCTTGATGTCCAACGGTTGCCATGTCTGCCTCTATCTGCATAACATGTTTTGACATATAATTTTGAACCAATTGTTTTATGGCTCCAGGCATGGTAGCTGTAAACAATAAGGTTCGTCTCGATTCAGGAATTGCTTTGATAATAATATCCAAATCCTCTTTTAAGGCACTCACCATTTCATCGGCTTCATCCAACACTAAATACTTTGTATTTTTAATATTAATGGCGCCTCGCTTTATTAAATCAACTAAACGCCCTGGTGTTGCTACCACAATATGAGTCGCCGTTTTTAAGCGTTCTATTTGAGGTTTTATAGGAATCCCACCGCAAACCGCTGCTATAGAAATAGTTGGACTATGAGATGCAAATGATATTAAATTAGCGTGAATTTGATGTCCTAATTCTCTGGTTGGTGCTAATATCACGGCTTGTATATTGGTGTTTTCAGTATCGATTAACTGCAATAATGGTAATCCAAAAGCAGCTGTTTTACCTGTTCCTGTTTTTGCTAAAGCGACAAGATCTTGGTTTTGATTCAATACAACAGGAATGGTTTTTCTCTGAATATCTGTTGGAACAGAAATATTTAAATCGGCTAAGCCTTGCTGTAAAAGCGGATTAATTCCTAAATCAGAAAATGATTTTGACATAACATAATTTTAAACAAAGATAACAATACAAAATTCGATAAAAACTATATTTTAAGCCTCTTGTAGTGTGCGCTTTGATTTTCTGTATATATAGTTTGGGTAGATGGTTCGTTTAGCAAAGCGATTCAATTTATTGGAATTAATCATCTTGATATATATGGGTTTCGCAACTCCAAAATACTCGTAAGTTGTACCATCTAAAAAAGTAATTTCTAATACCAAACCTTTGTGAACATAATCAGCTATTCCAGAATTGGTAATCGTTTTGGTATACGTTTCCAAGTTTGCAGCTATGGTTTCAGGCGCAATACTCACCAAAAAATGATACCCATCAATAATGTTGCGACTATTCACTTCGGCGGCTTCCGCTTTAGCATCGTTTTCTTGAAACTTATCAGGATGCCATTCTTTTACCAAATTACGGTAACGTGTTTTTAGTACTTTAAGATCAATCTCTTTTTCTATACCAAATAACTTTTTATACTGACTTATACGTTTCATAGACCTGTTTTTTTAGAAGCCGCGAAACTACATCTTTATTCTGAACTACTTGCTGAAAATAAAGTCTTTTTAATTTAGTTGAAGTGGAATAAATAGTTCAAGTTTCATGGATGCAATAAGATACTTTTTAACTGTGGATTTCATTTAGATTAAATACAGTAAATCACAAAAAAAGCCCATCAATAATGATGAGCTTTTTGTTAAACTTGAAAGTATATGTATTAAATAACTTTTACGTTCACTGCGTTTAATCCTTTGTTACCTTCTTGAAGGTCAAATTCAACGACATCGCCTTCACGAACTTCGTCAACTAAGCCAGAAATGTGTACAAAGTGATCTTTTTCAACACCTTCTTCAGTGATGAATCCAAAACCTTTTGAATCATTGAAAAATTTTACTGTTCCTTTACTCATTGTAATATAATTTATAATATTTATTAAGTTGCAAAGATGACGCCATTTTTTTAACGTACAATACTTTAATTGACTTATTTTCAATTTATTATACAAAATCTTCATTAAGTAGCGTATAATAATTCAACATACAGCCTTATTTTCTTCAATTCTCATTTAGTCATCATATTTTATTGAAATAGGTATGCATTTATCCGTTTCTTAATTTCATCAACGTTAATAAAAGAAACGTTCTAAAAAACCAATAAACTATTGCTTTTAGGTATTGAACTCATTTAAACTTTTTCTATTTCCTAAAAAATGACTGAAATTCGCCCATATTTCGTTACTTTTCTTATGCGTAGCCCCGAAGCGTCGGGGCTATGCTTTTCAAAAAGTGCCTTATCTGTACAAATTTCATCTCACTTTCGGTTAAAAACAAAAAGTTTAAAATGAGTTCATTCCCTTTAAAAGAATGCAAATACAATAAAAAGATTAGTTATATTCACTAACTCTTTTTGAACCTTTCCTAAAACAAGACCCAAAATAATGTCTGAAAAAAAGAAATATAGAACATTCGAAGGCGTTTTTACACCATCGTTATTAACCATTTTAGGGGTAATAATGTATATGCGTTTAGGTTGGGTTGTAGGTAATGCTGGCTTATTTGGTGCCATCATCATTATAATTATTGCACATGTTATTGCAGTTACTACAGGTTTGAGCATCTCGTCTGTGGCCTCCGATAAAAAAATAGGCGCTGGCGGTATTTATTATGTGTTATCCAGAAGCATGGGCATCCCTATTGGAGGCTCTATTGGTATTGCATTATATGTTGGAACCGCTTTTTCAATTGCACTATATTTGGTTGGGTTTGCTGAAAGTCTTAACGGCTATTTTGGTTTTGGTATGACCATTAATGATATTAGATTAACGGGGACACTGGCACTTGTAGCACTTACAGTTTTAGCGTTAATTAGCACGTCGGTTGCTCTCAAAGCACAATTTATTATTCTGGCAGCCATTGTTATTTCGTTAATTTCCATTTTTTTGGGAACCACTGAATATGCACCAGAAACCTTACATTTATTTTCTGATAAAGGCTCGGTGCCTTTAGAAGTTGTGTTTGCCGTATTTTTCCCAGCTGTTACAGGGTTTACTGCGGGTATTGCCATGAGTGGGGATTTAAAAAATCCAAAAAAATCTATTCCCCTGGGTACTTTATCAGCTATTGGTATAGGGCTTTTGGTTTATGTTGGTCTTGCTATTTTTATAGCGTTTAATGTTGATTCTGAAGTATTAAAAACAGATTATAATTTTTTAATGAAAATGGCTCTATATGCTCCGGCTGTAGTTGCAGGAATTTGGGGAGCGACGTTGTCTTCAGCATTAGGAGGAATCCTAGGCGGTCCAAGAATTTTGCAGGCCATGTCTATAGACAAGGTTACACCAAAAATATTTGGAAAAGGAAAAGGAAAAAACGGAGAACCTGTAAATGCCTTATTTATGGTTTTTATTATTGCTGAAGCTGGTATTTTAATAGGCGAATTGGATGTTATTGCTCGTGTGGTCTCTATGTTTTATCTCACAGCTTATGGATTTATTAATATTTCTTATTTTTTGGAAAGTTGGGCAAATCCAGATTTTCAACCTTCATTCAAAATTAAACGTTGGATTGGTTTACTTGGTTTTATAGCCTCTTTTACGGTCATGTTTAAACTAGATATGTTGGCTATGATTGGCGCTTTTGCTATTGTTGCTATGTTATATTTTGGGTTGCAGCGCAAAGAAGTGAAGTTACAATCTAATGATGTATGGCGAAGTGTTTGGGAAAATGTGGTGAATAAAGGCTTGAAAAAAATTGATGCTCAGGTGATTGATGAAAACTCAAATTGGAACCCTAATATTATTCTGTTTAGCGGCGCGAGTAAACACCAGTCTTATTTATTAGAACTATGTAAGACTATTTCTGGGCGTACAGGAATTGTGACAAACTTCAAGCTTATTTTAGATAAAGAAAATACAAAGCCTTTAAAAAGAACCGAACAAGTCATTAGAGATGATGCATTCACAGACCTAGGGATTTTTGCTAGACAAATAAAAGTCGATAATATTTATACAGGCATCACCAATATTGCGACTACTTTTGGGTTTTCGGGTGTTGAACCTAATTCCATAATGATGGGTTGGCCGAAGGGTTTGGAGAATTCGGAAGAATATTCTAAAATGACACAAACCTTATTGTATTTGGATTATAATTTATTGTACTTGGATTTTGATAGAAAAAAGAAATTTGGAAATTATCAGACCGTGGATTTTTGGTGGCGGGAAACCGACAGTAAAAATGCAGAAATGATGTTGAATATTGCTCGATTTATCATTGCTTCTCCCAAATGGAACGACACAAAAATAAGAGTTTTGTTTGTTAATAATAACAACGCGGATGTTGATATTGTACATTCAAAAATTTCAGAACTTGTTGAAGATTTAAGAATAAATGTTGAAATACAAATCATCAATAATGCTGTGGAGCAGGAACCTTTTTATAGCTTAATCAAGCAACATTCTGAAACTACAGATTTAACCGTAATAGGAATACCTAATTATAAAATTGAAAAGCAAGCCGAATTTGTACTTAAAACCAATGATTTGTTTGAAACCATAGGCTCAACTTTATTAGTAAAGGCAGCAAATAATTTTAACGTCCTAGACCTGGATTTCATTAAAGAATAATAGTGTTTTTATTTTGCTACGCCTCCCCTATTATAATCCGTGTAGAATCTGAATTTAATTTCAAGTTTTAATTTTTTTGTATCTTTTTGGTAAATATTTATATATCAAAACAATAACATTATGAAAAATAATTCGACTGTAATATTAGGTATTATACTCTTATTTTGTGTAAATCTATCTTTCTCGCAAACAGGTTATCTTAAAATTGGAGATATCAAAGGTGAATCTACCGAAAGAGCACATAAAGATTGGATAGTTGTTGAGGGTATCAATCAGGGTTTAGAACAAACACAACAAGCAACTACAGGTTCGTCAAGACGGCGAAGTGCTGTTGTTTTAAATGATTTAATAATCACGAAAAAACTGGATAGGGCAACACCAAAATTAATGGAGATGTGTTCTAAAGGAAAAGTAATTCCAGAATTAGAATTGGACATGGTTGCTAATGGAAGAGTTTACTATAAAATCACTTTAAACAATGTTAGAGTGATTGGAATAACCACAAGTTCAGTATGCGATTCAGATTGTAAATTAGTAGATGAAGTTTCTATAAGTTATACTAAAATTACTTGGGAATATTCAGATAGTTCAGGTAATGTAGTTGCCAGTTATAACGCACAAACAGGCAGTTAGTAATCTAAATTTATATCATAAAAAAAGGATCACCCAAAAGGATAATCCATATAATCAAAACGATTTGAACAGTTTCTTTGCTTACTGAAAGTTTTTAATATCCCTGTTAAGCTTAATATCTTTTGTGGCAATATACATACCATCTTCTTCTTCGTCTAGTCTAAGCATGCTTTGTACTGCTTTGGCACGACATGCAAGCGTTAAAGAAGGAATTAACGGATCGTCATTAAAAAAGAAGGATTTGATTTCATATTCTGGTTTCCCTGGCTCTTTTATAACACGATGTATTTGTTTAAGCTCTTTAGAACGTAAAAATTTCCCTGGAACGAAAGTGTAAATTGTATAACGCCCATCAGCATCAGTTTTTATCCAACCACGATGGTGTACATAACGTTTACGAAACTCATCTTTTTCTAATACGTATTTACCGTTTTCATCTGGCTGATTAACGTAAAGAATAACATCTTTTGCTGGCGTAACGCCATCCGCAAGGTAAATAATTCCAGTAATTTTTATCTTATTGGGCTTAATATCAAAATCTGGAATAGTGTCCGTGTTATTTAAATTTTTTTCTGAAAAATCATAAATAGCACTGCGCTTTTTGTAATTGACAAGAACATCTTCTGGAACAGAAGCATACTCTTGGGCGTTAAGGCTATTTGAAAAAATTACTAAATAAGAAACACACAAAAAAGCAATTAATTTATTCATGAGGGATTTTTTAATACCTCAAAACTAATCAACTCATGTCTTTAAATTCAAAAAAATCGTTTGAACATAAGAATTACCCGATGAATAGATTAAATGTCATTTTCTAAGGAAGTAATGAATTGATGTGTGCGTATTTTATTTTGAATCAAATTTTAATCATTAAAATGATATTCTAAAGCGCCTTTATTTGTGAAAAGTGATGCTGTTAAAATGAAAATAAATACAATAGTAAATTTTATTGAAGGTTCTTAATATCATCCTTAAGAATGATATCTTTTGTTGCCACATGCATATCGCCTTCTTCCTCAAGTCTAAGCATACTTTGTGATGCTTTAGCACGGGACTCTAATGACAAATATGGTATTAATGGGTCATCATTAAAAAAGAATGAACTGATCTCATATTCTGACTTACCGGGTTCTTTAATTACACGGTGTATTTGTTTAAGTTCCTTAACACGTACAAATTTCCCTGGCATAAACGTATAAATAGTATAACTGCCATCGGCATCTGTTTTTATCCAACCTCTATGGTGTACATAACGCTTACGGTATGCATCTCTTTTCAATTCATAATCACCGTCCTCATCGGCTTGAAACACATAAAGGATAACATCTTTTGCTGGCGTTACACCATCTGCAAGATAAATAGTTCCAGTAATTTTTAGCTTGTTCTCTTTTGTATCAAAATCTGGAATGATTGCTGTGTTGCTTAATTGCTCTTCTGAATAATCATAAATAGCATGACGCTTTTTATAATTAGTAGGTATAATTTCAGCACTGGCATAATCCTGTGCAGCAAGAGAATCTGAAAAAATAAAAACGAAGGTTAAAAGGCTAAGTGTAAGTAGGTTTTTCATTGGGGGTGTTTTTTAATTTGCTCAAAACTAATCAACCCACCCCCTTTCAATTAAAAAAAATCGTTTGAATTCTGTTTTTTTACGATGAATAGATTAAACGCAATGTTTTAAGTAAAAGATGAACTATTCTTCTTGTTCAACCACTACTCCTGAATAACGAATTGGAAAGCGAGAGGCACTATTTAGAAAAATCTCACTTCTTAAATTAGGAAAAATAGTAATATTGGTATTAAACTGTTCCGATTTACTCGTAGCTACAAAAGACATCGTGTAACTGCCATTTTTGTTTTTTACAAGCTCGTAATCTTCTAAAAGGCCATCAAACTGTATGGCACTATCACCACCACCATAGTTTACTTGCATTTGTCGTTCGCCATAATAAGGCAAATAAGAGGAAATACTATCGCCTGAAATAGTCAAAAAATTAGAATTACCAATTAAGCTAATAGCTCCAGCCGAATTACCAGGTTGCAATAAGCCAGAATTAAGCACTTGTTGCATAGCCATAGTACTTAGTGGATAAGCCCAATCAGATTCAATATTAAAATTTCTGTTATTTACTAAGGATGTTAAAGCTGCCATTTCTTCTGCAGTAGCATTAGATTTTGATGAAGCGCAAGACACCATAATTATTGAAAATGAAACAATTATATAGTGTAAATTTTTCATTGGTGTGTTTTTTTAATTGAATTCAAACTTGATAAAGTTAGTAAAAACGGTCTATTCATCATCTGCCTTTAATGCTTTTAAAGGCTGAATATCTTGACGTATATTTTTATAAACTTGATATTGAACTCTCGTTAATAAATCTTTCATTTCAAGAGATTCCTTTACCATAAGTTTAGTAAGCTCTTCAAGTTCCTCCCTTCCTTCAAAATCTTTTCTCACTTTATTTGACAAAACCAAATAATCCTCAACCTTATCTTGAAATATAGGCAATTGCGACCCATCTAAACCAAGTTTTGCGTCGTAAATCTTTGTTAATTTTTTCGCTTCTTTCTTTATTTCCCTAGTTTCATATGAAACATCTGGGTATTGGGCGAAAAGTGTTGTTGAAATTAAAAGTAAAATAATTTTTAGCTGTTTTTTCATAGTAGTTTATTTTTGAGTATAATTTATATAAAAAACCGTTTAATCACAAATAATTTAAGATTAGTTAACAGGTTTTTGTATATCCGTTTTTTGTCATACAAGCAAAAAATCTGCGAAAA
>TARA_R110002049_G_scaffold28014_3_pt1 | contig 38108 bp, 30 predicted proteins | sample TARA_R110002049 | Tara Oceans TARA_R110002049 (sample SAMEA4396941) | marine metagenome | biome: Polar Biome; feature: [SRF] surface water layer (ENVO:00010504); material: water (ENVO:00002006), including particulate matter (ENVO:01000060) such as... | depth 5 m
GGGTTTCCTGGCGGTCACTGGGAATGTGAACGCTCTGAATTGATCACGAAACTGCAGGCTCTAATTGGACCAATCAGCCAGATCGTTCAGGACTTGTTTGCCCATTTCAGAATTTCAGCTGTGGACTCAAATGCGTCCTGACCGGCAAACGGGTCGTCTGTTTCGGTGGGGTGGCTGGTGCCGGTGTCATCGTCGTCATGACACTCCTGGTCGCCTTGGCCAGCATCGACGGCAGTTTCAGAATCGTTGCTTGCTGGCGCAGTTGCTGCATCTTCAAACACGTCAGAAGGACGTGTGTCTGCCTCTGCGCCAATGCTCTCACCGGCGTCGGGCGCCGGCGATGATCCAAGGGCCGCTGCAGTCTCGCCGGGCTCCCGGAGATTGAGGATGGAATGAACTTCGTCCTCCATAAAACTCACCAGTGAGATCAGCTTGGCCATTCTCTGTGCGGTCACATCCTGAATTGTGCAGGCGGCGTATATGTCAATAGCGTGCTGATCCAGCGCCTCACAGATATCCGCATCAACGCCCCGTTCCCGAAGCGACGACGCGGATGCCTGTATGGCTTCAGCCGCGACGAGGATGTCCGAAGTCGCCTGCTCGGTCTGACTGGAAATCTCATCCAGGTTCGTCATCCCCGACTCAAATCCGCCGTCAGCGATTTCGTTTGCGGCCAGTTCGTCGATTTCCTGCCGGGTGAGTTGAAGCGCCGCAGATAATTCCGATACGGCCATGCGAATTTTTTGGACCACCGCCTTGCCGTCACTGTCCTGAATGCCGTCGTGCAAGGCCGAAGCAGCAGGCGATGCCGAAACCGCCCGAGCAGAATTCTCGCCTATGCTGTTGTCAAGCTTTGCGATGGCATTCAGCAGCGTTTCGGTATCGGCAACACGGTGGCGTTGCGCAAACTCTGTCAGAAACCATCGGCCTCTTGCGGTTTCCATAACGGCCGATTCAATGGCGTCATATTCTTCCAAAGCCATGATTTCGGTGGGCTCTGCGGGCGTATTTTTGTGTTGCGCCATAATGCTCTCAGTGTGGTGTCATTGAGGTTTTCTGGTAAAGTCCAATTGGTGGACAACTCTCGATTCGCTTTCAGACTACATCGTGTTTCTTAACAAGAAGATGCCGGTTTTCAGCTTTTCCGAAGCGCTCCCGCACCTGGATAAATCAACGTGATCGCTCGCCTCACCGGACCGACTTCCTTTGCGCCACGCGTCGCGCTGTTTTATGTCGCTGTGTTTTCGGTTGTGGGTATTTATCTGCCTTTCTTCCCGTTGTGGCTGGAAACACGCGCCCTGACACCCACTCAGATCGGCATTGTTCTGGCGGTGCCCATGGCAGTGCGGGCCCTGATTACGCCTTTCATGGTTACCATGGGCGACCGGGCCGAAGACCGCAGAGCAATCACTGTGCGCTATGCGACGGCGGCATTTGTCCTGCTGGGGCTTCTGTTCCTGGCAAGTGGCTTCTGGCAGATTCTGGCTGTTGTCGTATTTGTCGCTGTTTTCTGGGATGCGCTGATACCGCTGGGGGACGCAATTGCCCTGTCGGGAGTACGTAAATTCGGCATGGATTACGGGCAGGTGCGGCTCTGGGGATCTGTCGCATTCATAGCAGCCAACATTGTTGCAGGCGCGCTGGTCAGCGCCTTGTCGGGATCTGTCGTTCTGCCCGTCCTGTTCGTTGCTTATGGGTGTGTCGTTGTGTCCAGTTTGTTGCTGCCAGCCAGCAAGATTGCTGCCGAGGCAACTGGCTCTGATGCCCCAGCGGTATCCACCGGCGCGAATCCGGGCCTGTCCGCATATGCGTTCCGACATCCCATCTTATTGCTGTCACTTGCTATTGGCGCGCTATCCCAGGCCAGTCACGCCATGATTTACGGTTTTGGCAGTCTGTATTGGCAGCAGTCAGGGTTTTCAGGGCTTGAGATCGGCGTTTTGTGGGCCGTCGGTGTTGTGGCTGAAGTGATTCTGTTCGCTGTTTCCAAACCGGTGCTGCGGCGTTTTGGCCCATCCGGTTTGCTCGCTGCAGGGTCTGTGGCGGTGGTGCTGCGCTGGGTTCTGTTCCCGGTTCACTGGTCGTTTGCAGGTTACTTTGTCCTGCAGATTTTACACGGCGCAACATTCGGTGCCGCCCATCTGGGTGTCATGCACACCATTTCCAGAGCGGTACCGGATGCGCAGACCGGGCGGGCACAAGCCACTTACTTTTTTATCTCGGGAATTCTGATGGCGTTCGTGACAGCAATATCCGGCCAGATTTTTGTGCGCTACGGCGTTGGCGGTTTCAGCTTCATGGCACTTTTCGGTGCGTTGGGACTGGTGTTATGGGCTTTGATGCGCAGCTTGAGCAGACGCGCTGAGCTAGGTGTTTAGGGCGTTTCATGGTTCAATGTAATCATGAAACACTTTAACCCCATAAGTTGGGGTGTGGTGGCGCAATGACGCTGTTGGCATAGTGCAGCGCGTGCGGGCGGTCCCGTGCCAGCAACAGGGGCGCATCGAGATCGACAAAGGTCGCAAGCTGCGCGGGAAGAATAGCCGGAGCCATGGCCAGAGAAGAACCGACCATACACCCCATCATCACTCCAAAACCTTCTGACTTCGAGCGTTCGACAAGCTTCATCGCTTCGGTCAGTCCACCGGTCTTGTCGAGTTTCACATTGATGAAATCATAGCGCGCTTTCAACTCCGCCACGCTCTCACTGGTATGAGCACTTTCATCAGCGCATACCGGAACAGGGTGAGGGACATGTGCCAGGGCCTCATCCTGGCCTGCCGGCAAGGGTTGCTCGATCAGTGACACGCCGACATCGGCACAGACCAGCATGTTTTCGACCAGAGTTTCCGTTGTCCAGGCTTCATTGGCATCGACAATGATCCTGCAATTGGGCGCTGCGGAATGCACAGCGCGTATGCGACCGGCGTCTCCAGGTCCGCCAAGCTTGATTTTCAGAATTGGATGTCCGCTTGCGGCCTGCGCCGCCTGGCCCATCCGTTCAGCCGTGTCGAGGCTGAGCGTGTAAGCTGTCTCAATGCCATGCAAAGGCGAAATGTTCCACAAATGAGCAACACTGACGCCTTCCTGTTTGGCCCTCAGATCCCACAATGCACAATCCACAGCGTTACGGGCAGCACCGGCGGGAAGGGCGCTCTGCAAACCGTCTGTATCCAGACCTGCGGCAATGTCTGAAAAGATGGAGCGAATTTGTGCGCTCACGCTTTCCATGCTTTCGCCGTATCTCGCATAGGGGACGCATTCGCCCCGCCCGCAGCAGCCATCCTGCTTGATCGTAACGGTCAACACATGCGCTTCTGAACGCGAACCGCGGGAAATCGTGAAGGCCTTCACCAGAGGAAACACATCCGCAGCAATTTCGACAAGGCGCGTCATAGATCAAACTCCTGCTTAAGACGGGTCACGATGGCAACCACGCCGTTCCGGATCGGATCGACCGCCGGCAAACCATGGGCCTGCGCAATTTCATCAATGGTGCTGGCTGCAGTCGCCTCATCGAGTGCGTGGGTGTTGACCGCAATGCCGACACAGCGGATGCCGGGATTGGTAAGCTTACCGCATGTGATTGTCAGATCAATCACGTCTTGAATGCTGGGAAGCGGCTGCTTGACATTGCGCATATGGGTTCGGGTCGTTTCATGGCAGACAACGAAGGCATCCGGTTGTGAGCCATGCAGCAGTCCAAGCGAGACACCGGCAAAAGAGGGATGGAACAATGAACCCTGGCCCTCAACGACCTGCCACATATCGGCATCGGAATCCGGCGATATCCATTCCGCTGCACCCGATATGAAATCTGCAACCACGGCATCAATCGAAACGCCACGACCGGAAATAAACACGCCGGTCTGACCGGTCGCCCGGAAATGCGCATCAAGGCCAGCATCGCGCATGCCCTGTTCCAGCGCCAGAGCGGCATATTTCTTGCCGACCGAACAGTCCGTTCCCACGGTCAGCAGCCGCATGCCTTGGCGTTTTGTACCCTGACCGGTTGTGAATTTCTGGTTGGATTGGCGCACATTGTGCAACGCCCGGCCATTGCGTTGTGCAGCGTCTGCAATTTCCGGAATATCCTCAAGCCGCAGATGCAGCCCGCTGGCCACATCCATACCCGCGTCAAGCGCGGCAACAACACTGTCGAGCCAGTGGTCGGGAAGCACGCCGCCAGCATTCACAACCCCGATCACAAACGTTTGGGCACCTGCCTGCGTCGCCTGCTGCAAATCCATATCCGGCAGGCCGGTATCGGCCTTGCATCCCGGCAGGCGCATTTGTCCCACACACCAGTCTTTGCGCCAGTCGACAATACCAATAGCGGTTTTTGCCGCCAATGCATCGGGCACATCGCCCAAAAACAAGAGATATGGACGTTTCAACTGCATAAGCCACCTTTGTAGAATGAGGACCCGTTTCCGGTCCAGAAAGGGCACACCAAATATTAGGCACTTGCAAGAAAAATGTGTTGCGCCAGGTGACGGTCAGGCATTCCGGTTGGATGCCGGTTTCTGCGGCAGCAGGATGAATGAAACAATCTATGCGGTTGTGCCAGGTTGGTGATGTGCATATCCGGGGTCAACGGCGCAATACGCGTAAAGAAGTCACAGTCCGGCTTTCAGCATTCCAACTGCGCTGGAACTCCGATAGTCTGTGCAGAACTCAACACTTTACAATGGAAAAGATGTGGACGCTATAACCGGGTCGGAACTGATTAATCTGCAGGACGGGCCCGAGGGGCTCCGCCTGTCCGCAGCCGGCAATTGGACGCTGGAAAACGCCACACTTCTATCCGGTTTGCTGGGTGATGTTGAGGCACGTATCAATGACACCGGCGTGAAAGCGCTGATTGCGGACATCGCTGCCATCGAAAAGATGGATACGTCAGGGGCGTGGTTGCTGATGCGGTTGCGCAAGCGGCTGACTGAGCGCAATGGTGACATGTCATTTGAAGGTATGACCCCCGACCGGGAAATTCTGCTGGATGAGGTGCTGGAAAGCGCAACTGCAATTGACGCGGAACCCGCCCCTTCGTCGCGTTGGCAACCCTTGAACCTGCTCGGCCGAACTGTGGCCAGCATCGGGACCGATCTGGCGGTGAAGACGAATATGCTGGGCCGCGTCATGTTTGGTGTGTTTACAGTATTGCTGTCGCCATCGCGCCTGCGGACAATCTCCATTGTCCATCATCTCGATCACACCGGATTGCGCGCTGTGCCGATTATTGCGCTGATGTCTTTCGTCATCGGTGCCATTATCGCCCAGCAATCCGCCTATCAGTTGCGCTACTTCGGAGCCGAAGTGTTCACCGTGGATCTGGTCGGCATTCTGGTGCTGCGGGAACTCGGCGTTCTCTTGACAGCGATCATGGTCGCAGGCCGTTCGGGAAGTGCCTTTACCGCCGAAATTGGCTCAATGAAAATGCGTGAGGAGATAGATGCCCTTCACGTAATCGGTCTGTCGGCGACCGATGTGCTGGTTCTGCCCCGGGTTCTGGCCCTGGTTATCGCTGTGCCATTGCTGACGGTTCTCAGCAATGTATTCGCCATTTTTGGCGGTGGCTTGGTTGCGTGGATTTATGCCGATATTCCACCGTCAGAGTTCATTACAAGGCTGCGCGAAGCTGTCTGGCTCTCCACACTGCTGGTCGGTTTCATAAAGGCACCGTTCATGGCGCTGGTGATTGCGGTCATAGCGTGTTCTGAAGGGTTTGCAGTGAAAGGCAGCGCAGAATCCCTCGGCCGACGCACTACCGCATCAGTTGTCAAATCAATTTTCACGGTCATTGTCATGGATGGTATCTTCGCCATGTTCTTTGCTGCAATCGGCTATTAAAGCGTTTCATGCTGCGATGCATGACCGGACCAGCACCTCAGGGCTTGAAACCAGCACCGCGTCAAGGATCGGTCTTGCCCCATTAGGCGGTGGCCGTTTCAGACGAAGCTACAGCGATGTAACTACCGGGATATTGCAACAAAACGCCCCGTTAAATCGCCTCTCGCGCCGCAAAATAGCTCGCATTGCAATCGAAACTCCAATCCAGCATAAGGTTTACAAGCAACCCCAACCCGTCTGACTGCGAGCATGGCAAAACCAATCATTACCTTTCCGGCTATCAAGCGTGGCGAAGTCATTCTGCGGGCGCGCGGCATCACTGTCGGCTTTGGCGACACGCTTGTCCTCGAAAATCTGGATATCGATCTGAAAGCCGGGGAGGTGCTGGGCGTCGTCGGAGCTTCCGGCACCGGCAAATCAGTTTTGTTGCGGTCGATTGTCGGCTTGCTGCCGCGCAGGGCCGGGACAGTGGAAGTTTACGGGCTGAACTATGATTCTTCGGATCGCGGAGTGCGCGAAGCCGTTGATCGCCGCTGGGGCGTGCTGTTTCAAAATGGCGCGCTGTTCTCAGCGTTGACCGTCAAGCAGAATGTGCAATTGCCGATGCGTGAGCATCTGGACCTGCCGGAAGATCTGATGGACGAACTGGCGCGTATCAAGATTGAGATGGTTGGCTTGCGGCCGGATGCCGCGGAAAAATATCCATCCGAGCTGTCTGGTGGCATGATCAAGCGGGCGAGCCTGGCCAGAGCGCTGGCACTGGACCCGGATATTGTGTTTCTTGATGAGCCGACCTCCGGTCTTGATCCGATCAGTGCGGCCGAATTTGACGATCTGTTGAAGAAACTCTGCACGACCTTGGCATTGAGTGCCTTTATGGTGACCCATGATCTGGACAGTCTGTATGCCGCCTGTGACAGAATTGCCGTAATTGGCAATAAAAAGGTGATGGTTGAAGGCGGCTTGCCGGATATGCTGGCATTTGACGATCCGTGGGTGCAGGATTACTTCCGCGGGAAACGCGCCCGCAGGTTGAATGATGCGCTCACAGAAGACGGAATGTTGCCAGTGGAAGCGTAATCGCAATTCGCGTCGGGCTTCTGGCAAACCGCACCGGACCGACGAAATAGAAATGACTTTGCGCCTGCAATCAACGCAGCGCCATGAAAACAGGCTTTAGACAATGGAAACAAAGGCCAATTACGGGCTGATCGGACTGTTTACGCTGCTGGTCATCGGCATTGCGGTGTTCATGATCTACTGGGTTGGCAGGCTGGATCAGGCTGGCGAGGCGAAATCCGTACAGATTTCATTTCCCGGCCCGGTGTCCGGCCTTGTTCCCGGCAGTCCGGTGAATTTCAATGGCATCCGTGTTGGAACCGTACGCAAATTGGAGCTTGATCCGGACGATCCCGAAGCTGTGCTGGTGGATGCGGACATATCCGAAAAAACGCCGCTCAAATCGGATACCAGAATCACGCTGGGAACAACCGGATTGACCGGTGCATCCTATGTCGATCTTCGCGCCGGCTCGAAAGATCAGCCAAATGTACTGACGCAGGAAAACATTCCGCGATTGCAGGCCGATGGGTCCTCTATGGATGATCTGCTGCAATCGGCGCGGGACACGATGACCAGGGTGGATCAGATGGTGCGCCGTGTTGATGATCTGGTTAAATCGGGCAGCGGCGATGTCGAGAAAACCATTCAGAATGCAGCCACATTTTCAGAGGCTCTGGCTGATAATGCGCCGGGAATCGACCGGTTCCTGGCAACGACATCCGACGCAGCCGAGAAAATAGGCTCTCTGGCGACGCGCTTCGACAGTCTGACAATAAAGGCCGAATCGCTGGTCGATTCGATTGATCCACAACAGATCAGCCGGTCAGTTTCCAACATTGAGAGATTTACGGCAAATCTCGACGACACTGCCGGAACGTTGGAAGAACTGGTCGCAGAAGCCAAACGCACAATGGTGTCGTTCAATACGTTTGGATCTTCTCTGAATACCACTCTGCTGCAGATCGACAATATCGTGTCAGCCATTCCGCCTGAGGATTTGACCGGGATTTTTGCGAGCGTGCGAACCTTTGTGGACAGTCTGGCGGCAAAAAGCGGCGAGATCGCCGGCATTATTGAAAATGCCGAACAGGGCAGCGAGAGCTTCCGCAATCTGGCCACGCGCCTGGAAGGTGAGGGCGATCGCATCAGTCAGATTACCGCGAATGCCGCGTCACTCACAGAGACGCTTCAGTCCGCAGCTACCCGGATTGATGGCCTGTTTGACGGGTTGGACGGCGTGTTGAGCTCCGACGGGACCGCAAGCCTGATGGCAGAAGCACAAAAGACGCTGCTCAGTTTCCGCAGCGCCGCAGCGACATTTGAAGTGCGGATCGGCGAAATATCAAATGGTGTGTCGCGGTTTTCCGGTGCCGGTCTTCGCAATCTTGATGGCCTCATTGCCGATGGCAGGCGTGCCGTGAACCGATTTGACCGTGTCTTGCAGCAATTGGAAAACAATCCGCGGCAATTCATCTCAGGCAGCGGCGGTGTTCCGGAGTACAATGGCAGGCCACGGCGCTGACGCAGCTTGACGAGCGGGTGATTCTTGCAACACTTGCGGTTGAAATGCGTGTGCCCGCTTGATTTCTGCCGAATCTCTGTACACAAGCAAAGCAATGTTTTCATGAAAATCGTGCAGGGATGGTGAGTTGGAATTGGCCTTTGGCAGAAAACGCAATAATGCAAGTCTCCCGTTTGGGGGTATAAGGCCTGTTCACAGGGGCCGGGCCAACATACTTGCGTTAGCTGTTCTGACTCTGGGTCTGTCCGGTTGCATTCTTCTGACACCGCCGCCTTCGCGCACATTTGATCTGACCGCCCCGACCGCGATTTCAAAAGTCAGCGGAAGAGCCGGTCAGTTGCTGATTGTCGAGCCCAGCGCCCTGCAGGCGCTGGCTGGTAGTGGAATTGTCGTGCGCCCCACCGCATCAGAGTTGAATTATTATCCGCAGGCGCAATGGGCGGATAATCTGCCAAAACTGCTGCAGGCGAAAATTCTGGAATCCTTTGAAGCAACCGGCCGGGCAAGGGCTGTCGGCAAGCCTGGTGACGGTCTCGTCATCGACTATCAGATATTATCCAATCTGCGGGCTTTCGAATTTCATGCGATCCAGCAAGCTGCAAAAGTCGACATTTCGATCAAGATCGTCAATGACCGGACAGGCCGCGTCGTGGGTACAAGGGAGTTCAATTCCAGCGTCGTGGCGGCATCTGATGGTCTGGAAGATGCGGTCTTTGCCCTCGATCTCGCCATGGATCAGGTGATCGTGGAAATTGTGCGCTGGACATTGCTGCGCACGTAGCAGGTCTGGCAATGGACCCAATGCGTCTCAATCTGAATTGACGTCTTCAGCACCAGCGTCGCCTTGGCAACGCGCTCCCGGTGGATGACCACCCAATGCATTTCGCAATTCGCGCGCCGCCTCAGCCAGCATCCGCGCTTTTTCAACACCTAACGAATCTTCAATAATCCGATCCATATCGTGCCAGGCTTCGTGGATGGCAAGCAGCATTTCGCGGCCCTTGTCTGTCAGGGTCAGAACATTGCTTCGCGCGGTATGCTGGTTTGGCCGTCGGGAGATCAGCTCCGCCGCGATCAGGCGTGAACTCATAGTGCTCATGCTGGCCGGTGAAATGTGAAATTCGCGCGCCAGTTCAACCTGTGAGACGGGCCCCATTCGATCGAGAGCCGCAAGAATCCGGGCCTGTCGCGGTTGAATGCCAAAGGGTGCCAGCCGGTTGCGCAATCTGTCTTCCAGCAGATTACAGGAATGTAACAGGGGATGAAGCAAAAAGCCTTGTTTTTTCGCAGCCATTGTTAGAATGTTAATATTGGTTTCGTCACACCATGTCCCGTTATCTGAATTACTGTTTTGTTGAGAGAATGACACAGACAGCATGTCGGCTTTCTGTTGTGTCTTTTACTATGTTGCAGCCAACTCTTGTAGGCAGGTTTGTCTGCACAAGGCAAATGAGCCAGCCCTGTGATGCAAATGGTGAGACGGATCCGCTTGAAGGTGATTTCAATTAATGGTCCGGCCCCTTTTCGGGGCTTGTCATTGTTTATAAATCGGCGCGGCATTCGATGCATCGCGCGGCTGGTTTGAAACGCATGGTCAGAGAAAAGAGAATGCAATGCCCCACATGATTTGCCCTGAAATCTGTGTTGAAGCGACTCTGGAGAAATTCCGATGATGTCAAATCTCGCGTCAACAGGAGTAACTGGTCCTGCAAGTGGTGCGCCACACTATCATCTTGATGATCGTCAGAAAACGGCGGATAATAGTCTGTTTTTATTGTTTCGCGGTAAGGTTATATGAAGCATTTCGTCTCTCTTCTTGTCGCGGCTGTTCTGGTTGGCGGCACCTATTTCTGGACTTTTGTTTATGATGGCAGCGGCTCGCCAACACCTGAGGCTGCAGATCAGCCACGGGGAGGGGGCGGCGAAGCTGGACGAGGCGGGGGCGGCGGCAGAGGCGCCAACCAGGCAGCAGTTGTCACATTGGCGTCTGTCAAGGTTGAGCCATTCACCGATCTGTTCAGTGCCCTTGGCACTGTTCAGGCCGATGCGCGCGTCAGGGTTCTCAGTGAAGCCAGCGGGCGCGTAACAGCAGTTGCCATGACGCCGAATATCAAGGTGGAAGCCGGTGCGCTGCTGGTGTCTTTGAACGATGAAATCGAAAAAATCGCTGTCAGAACAGCCGGAATTCAACTGCAGCAATCCCAGGAAACCCTGGTGCGCTATCAGAAACTGGCAACCAGCGGCACACTGACCAACACATCGCTTGCTGACGCACAAGTTGCCGTCGAGATTGCCCAGGCGACTCTGGACAAAGCCGAGTATGAGCTGGCTCAACGCAGTATAGTTGCGCCCATCGCCGGCACGCCCGGCCTGACCGATATTCAGCTTGGCGCTTATTTGAACACCGGTACACAGATCGTGACACTCACCAATACCGATAATTTGGTGGTCGAATTTTCCCTGCCGGATCGTGCCGGTGATCTGCTGAGGCCCGGCTACCCGGTACGTGTGACCTCGCCCTCGCGGCCCGGTGCTGTTCTGGAGGGCGAAATCACCGCCTATGACAACGAAATTGATCCGCAAACCCGGTTGATCGGGGTAAAGGCCCGCTTCGCCAACGTCGCAGGCGCACTCCAGCCGGGTGCCATCGTCAATGTCCTTGTCACCAATACCAATGAGCCCTTGCCGAGCATCCCGGTGTCGGCGCTGACCTGGAGCCGCGACGGCGCGTCGGTCTGGGTGTCCACAGATGGCAAGGTGCGACAAGTGCCGGTCATTGTGCGTTCACGGCAGGACGACACGGTTTGGCTCGATGCGGCTTTGCAGGATGGCGAGCAGATCGTTACTGAAGGTGTTCAGAAATTGCGCGAAGGCTCGCAAATCGTCACACTCGATCAGATCAATCAGAGATCTGCTGAAGGAGACGGCAGCGGGACAGGCCAGCGACCAGCGCAAGGTGAGCGCCGTCGTCGGCCGGTGGAAACCGGGTCATGAGTGACATCGCCCAACCAAAATCGAGAACCGGATTTGCGGAACTGTTCATTTCCCGGCCAATTCTCGCCCTCGTCATCAATCTTCTGATTGCGGTTGCAGGACTTGCGGCCTTTTTTGCGGTTGACGTGCGTGAACTGCCGAATGTCGACCAGCCTGTCTTGTCGATTCGCACCACATACGAGGGGGCGGCACCGGAAACAGTTGATACTGAAATCACGACACCGCTTGAAAGCGCCCTCTCGGCACTGGAGGGTCTGCAAAGCATTTCATCAACATCCAGCTACGGCCGGAGCCGCATAAATCTGGAATTTTCCGATACAGCGGAAATCAGCGATGTAGCCAATGAAGCGCGGGAAATCGTCGCTCGCACGGTGCGGCAATTGCCCGACAATATCGATGATCCGGTTGTCACCAAAAATGATTCTGATGCCGATCCGGTGATGCGCCTTGCCTTGTTGGGGGGCACCAGTATGGATGTGCTGACTGACCTGGCTGAAGGCCCCATTTCAGATCGTGTGTCCACAATCGAAGGTATTTCCGAGGTCGAGGTTGTTGGCGATCAGGTCAATGAATTCCAGGTCCTTGTCAATATGGTTTCCCTGACCGGTCGGGGCTTGACGCTGAATGATCTGGAAGGCGCGCTGTCGACGCTGCGCTCAACTGACCCATTGGGTGCCATTGATTCTGAGTCCCAATCCGTGGTGATGCGCAGCTCAGATCCCCTGATTAATGCATCTGCGATCAGCAATATACTGATCAACGGCACGACCCGCGTCGGGGATGTCGCCTTTGTCCAGCTGACAGCAAGCGAACGCACCACCTTGACGCGTGTGAACGGCCAAAGTTCTGTTGGCCTGAACATTATCCGCCAATCAGTCGGCAACACCCTTGCCATCTCAAAACAAGTGCGCACAGCCGTTGCCGAATTGCAATCCGAACTGCCGGACGGCATCAGACTGATCATCAATTCCGACGACGGTACCTTCATCGAACAATCGATCAAGGAAGTGGTCTTCTCCATTGGCATGGCTGTGATCATTGTCATTGGTGTGATTTTTGTTTTTCTGCGCTCAGCCAGCGCGACCCTGATACCGGCAATCGCCATTCCTGTGGCTTTGACCGGGACACTGGCGGCGATCTGGCTCGCCGGTTTTTCCATTAACACGATATCGCTTTTGGCTCTGGTTCTGGCCACTGGTATGGTTGTCGATGATGCCATTGTGGTGATGGAAAATATCGTGCGCAAGCGCCAGTCCGGCCTGGGACCGCGCGCGGCCGCAGCTGCGGGCACCAACGAAGTGTTTTTTGCCGTCATATCCACCACCGCAACGCTCGCCGCTGTTTTCATCCCCATTTCTTTCCTGCCGGGGCAGGCAGGCGGCATCTTTGCCGAATTTGGCTTCGTGCTGGCTTTTTGTGTGACGCTGTCTTCAATTGTTGCGCTGACTCTGGTACCGGCCATGGCTGCAATCCTCGACCCGGGCGGTCGCAAAGGCAGTGAGGCGGTGAAGCGCGAAAGTGTCTTTGCGCGGACCTACGGTTCCATCGTGGACTTTTCCTTGCGAATCCCGATTATCGTTATTGGTATCGCGACCGCTTTCGCCATCTTTGCCGCAAGCAGTTTCTTTTCGCTGCCTTCGGAACTGACACCGCGTGAAGACCGGGGCTTCTTTCTGATCTCCTCGCGGGCGCCCTCCGGGGCCAGTTTGAGCTTCACCAACAATCAGGTCCGCCAGGTCGAGGCCGTGCTTCAGCCCTATCTTGAAAGTGGTGAAATCGCTGCGGTGCTGTCGCTGATCGGGCGCGGATCATCATCATCTGCATTCGTCATTGTCAGGCTGCAGAATTGGGATCAACGCACGCGCAGCCAGCAGGAAATTGCCCAGGAAGTGAATCAGAAACTGCGGCGGATTACCGGACTGACGCTGGCCATCCGGGCACCCAACAGTCTGGGAATACGGGGCGCCGGCCGCGGATTGCAGTTCGCTGTCACCGGCAAGGACTACGATGCCATTGTGCAGGCCGGCGACGCGCTTGTCGCCGCTATGGCACAGGAAACCGATACATTCGTGAACCCTCAATTGGGCTATGACACCAGTCAGCCGCTGGTCTCTGTCTCCATAGACCGGGAACTTGCAACCAGATTGGGACTCTCGGTCAAGACGATCACCTCAATTATCAATGCCATGAGCGAGGGCAGCACTGCGGCAACCGTCATTGTATCGGGCGAGGAATATGATATCCGCATGGTTCCAGCGGGACCGCCGATCAATGATCCGAGCGATCTGGAGCGGATATTTGTGCAAACCGCTGCGGGCAATTATGTGCCTCTTTCCACTGCCGTCACACTGACCCAGACGGCAGGAGCGTCAACTCTTTCGCGCGAGAAAGGTCAGCGCGCAGTCCCGATTCAGGCAAATCTCGCAACCGGTGTGGATTTGAGTGCGGCCGCCAAACGTGCCGAGGCCATTGCGCGCGATATTTTACCTGCCGGCATGGGGGTCACTTTCCTTGCGGAAGCTGCCGCGCTTGATGAAAGCCAGAGCAGCACCCTGCTTGTGTTTGGCATTGCGCTGTTGATCGTTTTTCTCGTGCTCGCGGCGCAGTTTGAAAGTTTCGGCAGCGCCATCATCATCATGCTGACCGTGCCTTTCGGCCTGGCCGCCGCAGTGCTTGCCATATCGCTGACTGGCGGATCGTTGAATTATTACAGCCAGATCGGCCTTGTGATGCTGATTGGCATCATGGCCAAGAATGGTATTCTGATTGTTGAATTTGCCAATCAACTGCGTGAACGGGGCCAGGATGTCGACAGCGCCATTCGAGACGCCGTGCGGTTGCGTTTCAGGCCCGTCATAATGACCATGATATCGACTGTTTTTGGCGGCTTGCCGCTGGTCTTTGCCTCCGGCGCCGGTGCGGAAGCGCGCATTGCCGTTGGTTGGGTTGTGGTTGGCGGGCTTGGCTTTGCCACCGTGTTCACACTGTTCCTGACGCCGGTCTTTTATCGACTGATTGCGCCGCTGGGCAGTGTTCCGGGTTCATCGTCTCGAAAACTGGCCATGGAAGGCCTGCCGAGCGCTTCAAGCACACCAGCACCCTCCAACTGATCGGTTATGGCCGCGTCTCGCGGGTCTGAGGTCTGAGGGCAGGCACGAAGACATTGAGCGGCATAAGCAGCAAGGAAACGGTCGAACTCCAACCGTAAGCGTGCCGAATGCTCTGTGTTGCTGAGTGGCCGGTCGTAATCATCTTCCAGAACGAAAAATGCCCGCTGATGGCTCAGCGGGCATTTTCATAGTCAGTTGACAGAATGCAATGTCAGCTCAGTTTGCCACTGGCATGGGCCAGCATCGTGTAAACTTTGCCGGTATCCGAAGTGAGGTATTTTTCAGTCAGCTCCGCATCACCGTGCTTGTCGGTGACTTCGCCCATAAGCCGCTCGAAATCTTCGATATATTGGTTGACCGCAGCGCGGAATTCACCGTCATTCTGAAATTTACGGCGGATTTCATCGAAGGTTTTCTGACCCTGGATAGTGTAGAGGCGGCGGGTGAAGACATTGCGCTCACCGCGGTTGTAACGATCCCACAATTCCACAGAGGTCGAATGATCGATGGCCCGGGCAATATCCGCAGACAACGAATTCAGCGACTCAACCATATCCGGCTCGGACCGGGTGACCTTTTCAGCCTTCGGCTCCTGGCGTTCTTCGCGTTTGCCAAGCTGCTCGCCCACGTCACGCTCATCATTACTTGAGGCGCGTTCCAGCAGACTGCTCACCCAACCGGCGTTTTTCCGGTCGCCTTCCTTGCTACTGAAGGCATTTTGCATTCCGGATTTTGCCGGAGCCTGCGGCGAGGCAGGAGCTGTCTTGGCGGCGGGCTTGTCTGCTGCAGCAGGGCGGTTGACCGCCCCTGCAATTGCAGCCGGCGTTCCTGATGCGCTGGGACGAGCGTGCTGCGAGACGATTTCTGAAAGATCAGACAGCGCCTGTATCTGCTCGGCGACAACACGGCGCATGGTTGCCATGTTTTCGCGGGTTTCTTCCGGCAGTTCGATCGTCGCTTTCTTCAGATCAGAGCGAACTGCGTTCAATTCCGCCTGCATCGCTTCAGCGGTCGCCCGCATCTCGACAGTTGCGTCCTTGAAACGACTGGTCGCATCGGAAATTGCGTTGGCGATGCCTTCGGTCAGTTCCGCCTGCGCATGGCGCACAGCTTCAGAGGCTTTGTCCCCCTCAGCACCGGCCGCATTGCTCATTGCAGCCAGTTGTTCAACCACACCGCGGGTCGCTTTTTCAGCGTTCCGGCTGAGATTGATGCCGATCTGTTCGGCGCGGTCTTCCGCACCGGCCAGAGTTTCAGCGATCAGACTTGAGAAGGCACGCATCCGGGTTTCCACATCATCCGACTTTTGCATGATGCCCTGAGCAACCTGTTCCAGCACCGCATAACGCGACTGGAACGTGTCCTCGATCGTGTTGTTACTGTTATCGAGGCGTTCCGACACTTCAGCAAGCGACTTGATCTGGATTTCGATCTTCTGGGCCAGTCCGCCCATATTGCCAAGAACGTTTGTCGAGACATCCTGCAGAACACCAACCTGGCTTGAGATCGCCTCTGTTGAGGACTGGCTTTCTTCCAGGGCTTTTGCCAGGGTCTGGCGGAACTCTTCCGCCCGCGCGCCCAGACCATCTTCAACCGACCCCAGTTGTTCATGCGCTGACGCCAGCACCTGCTGCAGGCCGGAATTGGCGTTCTCCAGGCGCGACACCATGGATTCCACGTCATCGCGCAGGCTTTCATTGGCCTTGCTCAGCAGACTGATCGCTTCGCTGCTGCGGCTGTCGAGCAGTTCAACCAGAGAAGTGGAGGACGCTGAAATTGTCTCGGCGATTTCACGGCTGCGCTCGGTCAGAGTAGTGGCCATCGACTCGCTGTTGTTGAACACCCGCTCTGCCGCTTCCATTGAGCTTTGCTCAAGATTTGCCACAGTGTTCTGGCTGGCAGCCAGCAGACGTTCAACCGCTTCGCTGCTTTGCGTATCCAGAGCGGCCAGAACATTATGGCTGCTTTCGCTGAGCAGGGAGGCCGCCTGATCCGACTGGGCGGTCATTTTCGACATGAAATCAGAGGTCGCGCCGGTCATGATCTCGGCTATCTCTCGGCCACGGGATTCAAAGGCATCCAGCAAGCCACGGCTGGTTTCATCAAGCCGTTCAGCAATGGTGCGATTGCCTTCATCGAATTGTTCGGTTGCCATGTGAGCATGGGTTTTAAGGGTTGCAACCAGTTCTTCATTGCTCTCCAGCATCCGGGTCCGGGCTTCCTCGGCAAGCTGCGAAATGGCGCGTCCGGTTTCTTCAAGTTTTCCGACTGCATCATCACTTTGTGTGGCAAGTGCACCAACCAGGAGCTCATTGCTTTCCACCATCCGGGAGCGTGACTCTTCGGCCATTTGCGCGACAGCGCGGGTGGTTTCTTCAAGCCGTCCAACGGCTTCATCGGTCTGAGAGGAGATCGTGCCGACCAGCTGTTCATTGCTTTCCAGTATGCGCGAGCGGGCATCTTCAGCCATTTGCGACATGGCGCGGCCGCTTTCTTCAAACCGTTCAATTGCTTCGCTGCTTTGCGAGGACATGGCACCGACCAGCTGTTCGTTGCCTTCCAGCATCCGCGCACGGGCCTCTTCAGCCAATTGCGCCATGGCGCGGCCGCTTTCTTCAAACCGTCCGACTGCTTCGCTGCTGTGCGAGGACAGAGCGCCGATCAAATCATCATTGCTATCGAGCAGACGCGAACGAGCCTCTTCGGCCAGTTGAGCGATTGCCCGGCCGCTCTCGTCAAGCCGGACAATGGTGCTGTCCCCCTGCGAGGCAAGCGCTGAGATCAGTTCCTGATTGGCCTCTTCGATACGGGCGCGGGCAATTTCACTTTGTTCGACTGCAGACAGGCTGCTTTCATTGAGCCGTTCAACGGCCCGATCACTGAGTGTCTGTATCGTTGACAGGAAGTCGTGGTTTACATTGGCAAGACGTTCTGCGGCCTGTTCGCTCAGGCTCAGAATGGATTTTCCACCTTCCGTCAGACGTTCGACAGCGTTTGAGCTCTGAGTTTCGATATTCGCGATCAATTCCTGATTGCTGTCCAGCAGGCGAATGCGCGCATTTTCGCTGGAGGCGGCAATTGCCGCAGCAATATCCTCGCCCTGTTGCGAGAACGTATCGATAATGGTCGAGCCGGCGGAGCGCAGTTGCGTGGATAGATCCAACGCCTTTTCCTGCAAGGTAGAAACAAGCGAGCCACCGCTATTGTCGAGAATTTCAGTCAGCTCGGCTGTTCTTGCTCCCAGTGTCTCATTCAACTGCAGTGTCGAGCTGGACAATTTATCGGTCGCAACCGTGACCCGGCTGACGAGGTTTTCATCGAGGTCCTGGGTGAGGCCGGCGATGCCGGTTGATGCGCGTTCCAGATTGCTCAGCAGGCTTTCGCTGGCATCGGCGATAGTCGAGCGGAACAAATTGTTGGCCTGCTCAACATTGACCGAGAAGTTGGAGTTGGCTTTCTCGCCCTGTTCATACAATTCTGTGCCGATGGCTTCCATGCTGGCAGAAAGCGACTGCTGCAGCACGCTGGTACGCTCTTCGAGATTTTCCGCAACCTCGAACACTTTGGTACCCAATGCCATATTGATTTCGGCAATACGTTCGGAGACGACTTCCGACATTTCGCGGGTTTTGCTGGAAAGTGCTTCGTTGACTTCCTGGAAGCGTCCTTCAAGTGTCGCCGTGATTTCATTCTGGCCTTCACCGAAGGCGCGCGCGATTTCACGCGTGCGTTCGATCAGCGCTTCGTTCATTTCGGATGTGCGCATGTCCAGAGCTTCGCTGACCATGCTGGCGCGTTGCTCAAGTGTCTCGGCAAGGGCATCTGCCTTGCTGCCGATCGAATTGGCGGCACTGTCGAGACGCACTCCGACGCTGTCTTCAAATGTATTGAGACGGCCGGCCAGCACATCTTCCAGCACGCCGGTGCGTTCCGCAAGCGTATCGCCCACCTTCTCGGTGGCCGCGCTGACGGACGTTGTGAAATTATCAAGATGGTCAGCCATCGTCGACTGCATCGCGGCACTGTGTTTGGAAATTGAATTGTCCAGATCAGCGATCCGCGAGCTGAACAGCTGTTCGATTTCACTCGACCGGTTGCCCAGCGCTGCCGTCAGAGCAGAGCCGTTTTCATTGATGGTCGTATCAAGCGCTTTCAGGCGACCATCCAGTGCTTCGCTGAGTTCCTTGCCCCTGTCACTAAGTGTGATGTTGATCTGATCATTGAGGTTCAGGACCTCGCTCATCAGATGCTTGCCACGTGTCGAGATCGCTTTTGCGACTTCTGTTCCGACAGTCGCGATCTGGGTGGCAAGTTGCGTGCCATTGACATTCAGCGCATCACGAACGGTCTGCGCGCCATGTTCCAGCGTGGTCTTGAATTCATTGGTTTTTGAATCGAGGTGTTCTGAAAGACGATCACTGGTTGATGTCAGGCGCTGGGTCACTTCCTCGCCCTGACCGTCAATTGCCTTGGACAGGCGCGATGTGGCGGTTTCAAGACGGTCAGCAAGATGGGTGCCACGGGCAAAAATCTGCTCGCCGGCGGTCTTGCCGGTCGAATCGATACGCTCGGCAATCTTGTTGCCCTGATCGGAGAACTGCAACACGACATTTTCAACAGCAAGATCAAGCGAGCCACTGACTTCCAGCGAGCGTTCCATCAAAGTCGCAGTCAGATTGTCTTTTGATTTCAATATGGTATCGGAAACCTGAAGGCCGGTTTCCTGCAGTGATGCGGTCACTTCCTGTCCAGTATTGGACAGATTCTGCACCAGTTCCTGGCCCCGGGTCGACAGGGTCGAAATCATGGTTTCGCCGGCGGTTCCCAGAGCAAGAGTTATCTGTTCGCCTTTCTGGCCCAGCGACGCGATCACACGCTGGCCGGATTCTGAAACCCGGTCGGCGATTGCATCACTGGTTTTGGCAAGTTCTTCAGACAGGGTTTCGCGGGCACCGCCAATGGCTGTGCGCAAGCGCTCTGAATTATGGACAATAGCCTCTCTCTGAGACACCAACTCGTCGACAACGGAGCGAATCCGGCTTTCATTGGTGGAATAGGCGCGTTCCAGTGCGGCGACTTCGGTGTGAACCATCACTTCAAGTTCACTGGCCCGTGCAAGGGCGCGTTCGATGCCATCGCCCATGGCCGCGACTTCGCGGCGAATGGCCTGACCGACACTGAGGACAGAATCTTTTGCAATATCTTCCGGTTCCGAAAGCCGAAGTGCAACTTCGGTCATGCCATTGGCAACGATCCGCATTTCCTGAGAACGCCAGATCATCAGCGCAAACACCCAGAAGAATACCACCGGCAGAATCAGACTGACGAAATAGGCAAACAGATGCGGAGCCTGGCTGAGACTTGCCAGACCATTAAGGTTTGCCAGATCTTCGCCAAATGCGGCATTGCCGACAATGCCGCCGAACAGCAGCCAGAGAGCCGAGGCGGCGAGGGCGCCCCAGAATGGCATCAGCGAAGGACGGCGATTGATGCTGTACAGCATATTGCCAACAGACTGGCGGTCATCATTGGCCGGACGCTGCGTGCGTCCGCGCGAGGCGGAGCGTTCCCGGCGCGGAGCGGCATCATTTGCCGCTGCATCTGCTGCTCTGGAACCTGCGCCGGCATTGCGACCGGATCTCGTGCGCTCGGTTTCCGGCCCTGAAGGCTCTTCATCCCGGCGCGATCGACGAAGCCGGCGACGGGATGGCCCATCGCTCTTGGTGTCCTCTGCCCCAAAATCAATCTTGAGAGCTTCTTCCACCGCTGATACAGCCGGATCATTTGATCCTTTTGACTTCGGAGAATTCTTAGCCATCGTCTTGCCTCGCATCCGTACTCATAACATTCTCGCCAGCGGCGCAGTTTCAGACTTCTGTCCAACAGACAGATTTTCCGAAGAAGTGGTTCCGAAAAACATGTGTCCAACTGGCACATGTCTGAATTCAGGAACCCCTCGCAATTCGGAACCTATCGTATGAAAGCCCGACAATCGATGTCACCAGGCCGCCCGGACAGGCAAAAGTCCCTTGCCCCGCGGAAGAAATGCAAAAAAAGATAAGCTGACTTGACTCACCGGAACTTCCTGTTTGGAAGTCGGGCGCATTCCGTCAGCAACACCGCACTCTGCAGACCCTTATACCTATTACTTTGTCGCCTTTAGGGCAGCGCGGGTTTAAATCCCGGCTTTCCGGCAGGCTCCCCCGAGCTACGGGGTTGCAACAGGACGATCGCTTGAAATTCGTTCAAATTTTAACAATCGAGCTTTTCCAGGAATCCATAACTTCTTGCCGCTGCAGTATCGTATCGGTTTGGAATGGCAAGACAACAAAAAAAATAAGCAATTAGCAGCCTTTGTTAACGCCAAGACTCATTCCGGGCATGGTGTATTTGTGCCAAATTGAAATAAAACTGCAGACAATTGGCAGATTCCGGCGTGTTTTGACTCTGGCTCGATTCAATGCCGCATCAATCTGGCCTCAAAGCGCTTCTTCGGGAAATTGGCATTATGGTTAACAAAAGCCAACCGGATTCCCGATTTGTTCTGCGCGCGCCCGGATTCCTGCCGATTCGCTCACACCGCCAGGATTATGCTGCTCGTCCCTTGAAAGCGCGGTGATACGACATTAAACAACAACCCATCGACCTTCTTCAATGCGCTCTCTGCACCAGACACACTCCTGTAAACCAGACAAATTCCTGCAAATGAGAATCCACCCATATGGCCAAAATCACATACACTACGCATGACGATCAGACATTCGAGGTGGACGGCGAGGACGGCTCCACGGTTATGGAGACGGCCATCAAGAATGCTGTCCCGGGAATCGAAGCGGAATGCGGCGGTGCCTGCGCCTGTGCGACCTGCCATGTTTATGTGGCGCAGGAGTGGATGGAAAAGGTTGGCGCGCCTGAACCGATGGAAGAAGACATGCTGGATTTTGCCTACGATGTGCGGCCCACCAGCCGGCTTTCCTGTCAGATCCGTGTGTCACCCGATCTTGACGGCCTGAAAGTTGAGGTGCCGGAGCGGCAGGGCTGATCGGACATAGTGCGATCTGTCTCCCCGGGAGGCCGAAGCTGCGTAAAAGCGACGGAATGCGATGCTGATGCAACAAGGATTACAGTCATGACACGGCCGGTGGAAACGGATGTGGTGATCATTGGCGCCGGCCCGGTAGGGCTGTTTGCCGTGTTTGAGCTGGGCCTGTGGGATTTGAAGTGTCACGTGATCGACATTCTTGACAAGGTCGGCGGCCAATGCGCTGAATTATATCCGGAAAAGCCGATTTACGATATTCCTGGATTCGCTACAATCAGCGGTCAGAAACTGGTTGAAAACCTGATGGAACAAATAGCGCCGTTCGGGGCTCAGTTCCATTTGAACCAGATGGTCGCCGGCGTTGAGCGGCAGGACGATGGCCGCTTTCTGGTGGAAACCGATGTTGGAACCCGGTTTCTCTGCACCATGGTGTTCATCGCAGCCGGAGGTGGCTCGTTTCAGCCCAAGAGACCGCCGATTCCCGGCATCGAAGCCTTTGAAAAACAGTCGGTGTTTTACTCGGTCCGGCGCATGGATGATTTTCGCGGCCACGACATTGTCATTGTCGGCGGCGGCGATTCGGCGCTTGACTGGACCCTCAATCTGCAGCCGATTGCTGCCAGACTGACTTTGATCCACCGCCGCGACGCCTTCAGAGGTTCACTGGACAGCGTCAACAAGATGCGCGCCCTGGTGGAAGCTGGCGCCATGGATCTGCGGATCGGGCAGGTTTCTGCCCTGAGCGGGCAAGATGGTCAGCTTGACCGGATTGAAGTGAAAACCGCAGACGGCACTGACCAGATAAAATGCACCAGGCTTCTGCCGTTTTTCGGACTGACCATGAAACTCGGCCCGGTTGCCGAATGGGGCCTCAATCTGGATGAGAATCTGATCCCGGTTGACACCGAGACTTTTCAGAGTTCTGAACCCGGCATTTATGCCATCGGTGACATCAACACATATCCTGGAAAACTGAAGCTCATTCTGTCCGGTTTTCATGAAGCAGCGCTGGCTGCCCATGCGGCAAAAAAGGCAGCAAACCCGGATGAACGGGTCATTTTCCAGTACACAACATCTTCTTCAAGTCTGCAGAAGAAACTTGGAATTATTTAATTCATCAATATTTATTTTTGTTCAAAAGTCATTTTATTCGGCCGGAGCCAATTTTATTGTTTTCGGTGAAAAAATGGTTTCGTTGCCCTGTTGCGGATCATCTGGCACAAATCTGGACAGGATCAGTGACACTGCAGCCATCGCCGCCCCGGCGAGAAAAACCGCCTTTGGCGAGACCAGCCAGAGCAGGCCGAAAGCTGCCGGAATACCCACTGCAGCGATGTGATTGATGGTGAAGGAAATACTGGTGGACGGCGCAATTTCAGCTGGATCAGCGATTTTTTGAAAATAGGTCTTGATTGCGATGGCGAAGGCAAAAAAAGCATGATCAATCACGTATAAAGCGGCCGCCAGATTGGCAGAGGTGACGTAGGCATAGGTGACAAAAACACCGATCAGCCCGATATATTCAAATGTCAGGGCCCGCTTTTCGCCGATAATCCCGATGAGTTTGCCGATGCGTCCGGCAAAGGCCATATTTATCAGACAATTGATCAAAAACAGGCCGGCGATGCTCTGGACATCATAGCCAAATTTCTCGACCATCATAAAGCTGGCAAAAACCGTAAATATCTGGCGTCTGGCACCGCTCATGAAAGTCAGCGCGTAAAACAGCCAGTAGCGCTTGCGCAGCGCGATTTGCTTCTGCTGGACTGTCCTTTGCGGAAAGGTCGGAAATTGCTGCCAGGCAAACACAGCGATGGCCAGCGTGATGGCACCACCAATCAAAAACGCTGTCTGAAAGGACAGATCGAACAGCTTCCAGCTTGCCAGAATAATGGCATAGGCGGCCAGTTGGGCTCCGGCGCCGATTGCGACCAGGCGACCCATCAGGTGTGGCGCGCGCTCTTTGGGCAGCCATTGCAGCGCCAGAGATTGATTCATGGTTTCGTAATAATGAAATCCGACCGACATCACGAATGTCGTTACGAACATGCCGAGCACAGTTGGAAAATACCCGGTTGCAGCAACGCCAAGGCCGAGCAGCAGCAGCGAGATGACGGCAAAGGTTTGCTCCCTGATATAGAGCACCACATAAATCGCAAGAAACGCCAGAAACCCGGGGATTTCGCGGATGGATTCCAGAAAGCCGATTTCGCGGCCGGTCATACCGACATCCTCGACCGCAAAATTCTTGATCAGAACCCACCAGCTTGAATAAGACAGCCACATGGCGGCAGACATCAGCGCAAGCAGGACAAACGGGCTGCGCATGCCGGAAAAGCTGGGATGGATGCTGCTATCTGCGCCCGGTGGCTCAGCCCTGTCTGCCCGACCGGTTGGGGAAGTACCTTCGTCGCGGCGCATAACCCATGTCCTTTGTTGCACAGCCTATAACGCGTTGCAGTTTTGGTAAGTTAGCGCTATTTTGACAAAATATATCTTATACACGCCAGGTTCAGCATGTTTCACCCAGATATGTATCTTCCCGCAGATCATGATGTTGCACGGGCCGCTATGGGCTTTGCCTGCGAATGGGAAAAAGGCTTTATGAACGAGCCACACAGCCATTGGCGCGGACAGCTTATTTACGCGACATCCGGCTCGCTGAAGGTGGTGTCTGAGGCCGGGACCTGGATCGTGCCTCCGGAACGGGCTGTCTGGATGCCGTCCGGCACGGAGCATGCGGTGAAGGCGGTAACCCACGCCAAAGCCAGGTTTCTCTATCTGGATCCTGATATTTTCAAAGGCTTGCCGGACAATGTGACAGTGATTCACGTGACCTCACTGATGCGCGAATGCCTGTTATCGTTCCTGACCCTGCCGCGACTTTACGATGAGCAGGGCAGTGCGCCGCATCTGCTGGCTATCATGGTCGATGAGCTGAGAATCGTCCCGGTGATGCCTTTGCATTTGCCGGAACCTGAAAGTCCCAGGCTGCGCGCCGCCACAGCGGAGCTGATCGCCAATCTGGCGGCACCGCCGAAGCTGGCGGGGCTGGCCGCAAATGCCGGTCTGAGTGTTCGCAGTTTTGAACGGCATTTTCAGCGTGAGACAGGCCTGACATGGCGCAAATGGGTGTCCCAGGCGCGACTCATGGAGGCAATATCTCAATTGTCGAACGGCACTCGGGTTGGTGATGTGGCCCACGCGCTCGGTTATGAGGGTTCCAGTGCCTTTGTCGCCATGTTCAAAAAGGCGACCGGACATACGCCCGGAAAATATTTTGCAACTGACGGTACGGTTTTCGAAAGCAGTTTATAGATTAAACCCGCTCTATTCCTCGTCCGTCCTGGGATCCAGCGTGGCCGTTTCCGGGGTGTTCATGCGCACGGTTGAGATGGTCACAAAGTCCCCCTTCATGTCATCCTCGACCGGTGCGCGTTTGGTCATCCGCCACCCGGCAAATCCAACTGTAATGATATGGGCCAGCAAAGTGGTTCCGAACAGCGCATCGGGTCCGAAAAGCGCCATCATGCCACCGCCCAGAAGCGGACCGAGAATGCTGCCTGCACCGAAAACCAGCAACAGGCCGGAACTGATCCGGAGGAAAGAATTCTTGTCAGCGTGGTCATTGGCATGGGCGACAATTACCGGATACATGGCATATACCATGGCCCCGAAGATGGCCGATGCAACCAGAACTGTGGTCACGTCGCGGGGTTGAAAGACCAGAAAAAACAGATCCACAATACCGGCAATCGATGCCAGTGCGATCAGGACTGCACGCCGGTCGGTGCGGTCCGACAGCCAGCCGACGGGAAGCTGAAACACGGCACCGGTGAGAATCGTGATGCTGACAAGAAGCGCGATTGAGGCAACGTCGAGCCCGATCTGTTGGCCGTAAACCGCTGCCAGCGTGCCGTATGAGCTGTTGGAGACACCAACCAGAAACACCGCGACAACGGCAATCGGCGAATTCAGCCAGAGGGTCTTGATATCCAGCTTCGGCCGCACCAGCGGTTGCGGTGCGCTCGAGGTGGAGAGCGCTGTCGGAAACAGTGAGCAGGCATAGAACACTGCGGCCAGGACAAAGAAAAAATAGCCGCTGGAATCGCCGCTGATCAGCAGCAGTTGGCCGAACGTCGTCGCCGCCAGATTGACCATTGTGTAAGTTGCAAAAACCCGGCCGCGGAAGGATGGATCAGTGCGTTCATTCATCCAGCTTTCCACGATCATAGCGCCGCCGGCAAAGCTGAATCCGGCCAGCGCCCGCAATGGAATCCAGGCGGCTGGATGAATGATCAGCAGCGACAACAACACCGAAATAACGGCGACCCCGGCCATCACGCTGAACGAGCGCACATGTCCGACCCGCGTCACCACCCCCGGAACAAACACACATCCAAGAACATAGCCGATCGCCCAGCCCGTTCCCAGCATACCAAGCGAAAACGCTGAAAAACCCTCGGCAGATCCGCGCAGCGGCAGAATCAATCCGTTGATGCCTCCGGCGGCCATCAGAAACGCACTGCCGAGAATAAGGGTGAATATGGGGAGGATCTGTCTGAACATAGGGCGCTTTAACACAGGCGGCATAACAAGTTCCAGCGATCAATACGCCGTAAACCAACTATTGCAAGCGGCTTTTCAACAGGGTGCCAGCCCCTGTGCAATGACCTTGCGCATCAGATTTGGAAGCGCTTCATCGTGCAGCGATGCCAGATCGCGCCACCAGCCATGTTCCGGCAAAAAATTCGGTCTGTGTGCAGCGGCAGTGGCAATCGAAAACTCCGCTTTATAGACCGTCAGTTCCAGATGAAAATGGGTGAAGGTATGGCGCACTTTGCCGGCGGTTTGCCAATTCGCATCCAGTGGTGCAGCGTCGCTTGTGGTAACGCCGTCCTGGCGCGAAGTCCAGTTGCTGGTCGGCACTTCTGTCATACCGGCAAGCAGGCCCCGGTCAGCACGTTTTTGCAGCCAGATCTGTTGATCCTGCCGAATCAGCACAAACGCAGCGCCGAACCGCGTCGGCTTCTGCGCCTTCGGAAGTTTGACCGGAAAGGCTTCCTGCGTTCCGGTGGCAAAGGCCTGACACTGGTTATTCAGCGGGCACAGGCTGCAGGCCGGTCTTTTCGGCGTGCATAATGTGGCCCCCAGATCCATCAATGCCTGGGCCAGATCGCCGGGACGCTCAACCGGGATGACTGGAAGCAGGGCGTCGCGCACCATTTGCTTTGCCGCCGGCAAAGGCGTGCTGATGGCGAGCAACCGCGTCACCACGCGTTCCACATTGCCGTCAACCACCGCAGCCGGATCGCGAAATGCAATAGCGGCGACAGCGGCCGCAGTATAGGGGCCGATTCCAGGCAGAGTCTGCAATTGCGCGGCTGTGCGGGGAAATTCACCGTTTAACTGTGTCGCCACCAGCCGGGCGCATTTAAGCAGGTTTCGGGCGCGCGAATAGTAGCCAAGCCCGGCCCACGCGACCATCACCGCCTCCTCGTCAGCTGCCGCCAGTTGCGCGATTGACGGCCACTGGGCCAGAAACTTCTCATAATATGGCCTGACGGCCGTCACCGTGGTTTGCTGCAGCATGATTTCCGAGAGCCAGACCCGGTAAGGATCTGCGGCCATCTGCTGCCCGTCCTGTGGGCGCACACGCCATGGCAGCTCACGGCCGTGGCGGTCATACCAGTTCAGCAGCAGGCTTGCAGTTGACGGGGACAGAATTTTGTCTTTCAACGCCGAATTCCGGACGAAAATGTTGCAGTTGCGGCAGATATCGTTGATCCTGTGTTCATGGTCAATGACACTGGAAAATCTTCAAGGAAAAAGCCGCGAAAGGGCGTCCGCCCGCTCGCGGATTTGATCGGTGCAACGCTGGATCCGATCTGTGCAAGACGCGGTTTCGGCTCCGCTTCCCTGTTGTCCTTTTGGCCCGACATTGTTGGCCCGGATTATGAAGCCTCGACTTTCCCGGAATCCGTGAACTGGCCCAAACGTCACGACCAGCGTGGCGCAGATGCTGCTCTGGCGGTTTTGACCGTCCGGGTTCTGCCGTCCCAAGCACTGTATTTCCAGCATGAAATTCCGCAAATTCTGGAGCGGGTCAATCAGTTTCTGGGCTATCAGGCCATTGGCCGGGTGCGCATCGTCCAGGGTCAGTTCACGCTTGCCCGGCCACAGGTCAGGGCGCAGAGCCGGCCTCTGACGGAAGCGGAAGCAGAAAAACTGGAAGCGCGCCTGGCCGATATCGCCGAGGCAGATCTGCAATTATCCCTAAAGCGTCTCGGTGCTGCCATTCTGACAGAAAAATGACACCTTTCTCCTCGAATTTACGGCAACGAATTTTATTTGTGTTCGTATTGCCCTATATCCCTCGAGACCTTATTCAACCGGCAAGCTGCATCGCCGATTTTCCACAGGAGGAGACCTGTCAATGATTTCCCGCAGAACCATGATTCAAAACAGTGCCGGGCTTGTGGCCGCTGCCGGCCTTACACCGCTGCTTGGCGGCGCTGTCTGGGCGCAGGCTGGCAAAGCTGACGTCGAGAAATTGAAAGTGGCTGGGCCGCTGGGTGAAATGGCGCTGGGTGACCCCAATGCACCGGTGACGGTGGTGGAATATGCCAGCATGACCTGCGGCCACTGCGCCAATTTCCACAACAATACTTATACGCCGTTCAAGGAAAAATATATCGAGAGCGGACAGGTCTTTTTCATCTTCCGCGAATTTCCGCTGGATCCGGTGGCAACGGCTGTGGCAATGCTGGCCCGTTGTGCGCCTGAAGGTAAGTTTTTTGACACCGTTGAAGTCTTCTTCGAACGTCAGCGTGAATGGGCTTCCAGTGAGAATGTTGTGGCTGAACTGCAGAAAATAGCGTTTCAGCTTGGTTTTACACAGGAGACATTCAAGGACTGCTTGACTAATCAGGAGCTTCTTGACGGAGTAAACTGGGTCAGAAAACGGGCGGATCAGGAATTCAAGGTTGCCTCAACACCAACCTTCTTTTTCAACGGCACCCGTCAGATAGGATCTATGACGATTGAGGAAGTGGACGCAGTCATTCAGCCAATGCTTTGACAGCCACTCACCAATGCGGTGCGCGGGACCGGCTTCCGCGTGCCGAAATGCCGCGAACCGTAAAATCATGGGGGCCACATCTGACAATGTGGCCGCACTGCAGCCCATCCGATCCCAGGCAACCTCTGCTGCCGCGGAGTGCGTCCGATGATGTTTACCAGGCTCAGAATTCTGGGCTTCAAATCTTTCGTTGACCCGATAGAATTTCACATCAAGGACGGCCAGACCGGCATTGTCGGGCCGAATGGCTGCGGCAAATCCAATCTGGTGGAAGCGCTGCGTTGGGTCATGGGGGAAAGCTCCTACAAGAATATGCGGGCATCCGGCATGGATGACGTGATTTTCTCCGGTTCGCTGAACCGCCCGTCGCGCAACACTGCGGAAGTTACTTTATTCGTCGACAATGCGGACCGCACCGCGCCCGCCGCATTCAACGACAGCGATGTGCTGGAGGTCACCCGCCGCATCGAGCGCGAGGCCGGATCGGTTTACAAGATCAATGGCAACGATGTGCGGGCACGCGATGTGCAATTGCTGTTTGCAGATGCCTCGACCGGGTCGCGTTCGCCCGCTTTGGTGCGTCAGGGCCAGATCGGCGAATTGATTAGCGCCAAGCCAACATCGCGCCGCGCAATTCTGGAAGAGGCGGCCGGCATATCCGGTCTGTATTCGCGCCGTCATGAAGCTGAATTGCGCCTCAGGGCTGCCGAAACCAATCTCGACCGCCTTGATGATGTCCTGACCCAGATTCAGGCTCAGTTGGATGGTCTGAAGCGCCAGTCCCGGCAGGCCAGCCGTTACAAGAACCTGTCCGGTGAAATTCGCAAGGCGGAGGCGACCTTGCTCTATCTGCAATGGACCGCGGCCCGCAATGCTGTCGAAGTGGCAGGCGAAGCTCTGAAGACTGTCACTATTGAAATGGCGACCCGGACGAAAATTCAGGCCGAAACCGCCCGCAATGAGGCGGTGTCGCGCGAACAAATGCCGAAATTGCTTGATGCCGAGGCCCGCGCTGGAGCCGCGCTTCAGACCCTGATCGTTGCGCGCGATGCGCTGGAGGCCGATGAGGCACGCGCGAAGAGCCGGCAAACTGAACTGGCAGGCCGGATCGAACAGCTGCAGCAGGATCTGGACCGCGAGCAGCAACTCACCAAAGACAATGATGACAATCTCGCCAAGCTGGCGGTTGAAGAGGCCGAACTGAACGATGCCGGTGATCACCAGTCGGATCAGGTGTCCGCTCTGAAAACCGACCTTCAGGCCCGCGAAACGACCTTGCAGGCGCTGGAGCAGGAACTTGCCGAGCTCAACCGTATCCAGGCAGCCGCTGCCGCTGAACGCACTCAGTTGCAGCGAATTATTGCCGGCGCGGAACGCGCGCTTTCGCAAAACACGACACAAAAAAACTCTGTGGCGCGGGAACTGGAAGCCATTGAACTGCAGTTGGGATCAGACGCAGTCCTGAGCGGCCTGCAATCTGCGGTGAGTGACCGGCTGCGCGATGTTGCTGATATGGAAGCAGCTCTTGAGCAGGCCGAAACCGCTCTGCGCGCATTGCGCCAGCAGGATACAGACGCCCGCAAACCATTGCGTCAGGCGGAACAGGATTTACGCGCTCTGCAGACCGAGGCCAAAACGCTCGCCCGCATCTTGCAAGTCGATGAGACGGATATGTGGCCACCTTTGGTGGATGCGCTGACGGTTGCCCCAGGCCTTGAAACGGCGCTGGGTGCCGCGCTTGGCGACGATATTGATGTGCCACTGGACGCCAATGCGCCAACCCATTGGCGGGCGCTCGATCCCGCCGGCCCGGTGTCCGGGGATGCAGCTTTGCCGGAAAATTCAATCCCGCTTTTGCAGCACATCAAAGGTCCGGATCTGTTGACCCGCCGTCTCAGTCAGATCGGTCTGGTTGATAAGGCGGATGGTGCGGAACTGCAGAAATTATTGAAACCGGGGCAACGGCTGGTCTCGCGGGAAGGCGATCTGTGGCGTTGGGATGGCTTTGTCATGGCCAGTGAAGCGCCCAGCGCAGCCGCGCTCCGGCTGGAAAACAGGAACCGTCTGGCGGAACTGGAATCGGCAGCTGAAGAGACCGAACGCGCCGTGCAGCTTCTTAATACGGATTGGCAGGAAGTGGTGACGGCGTTGCGTCACGCCGAAGAGACAGATCAGGCCCTGCGCCAGAAACTCAAACAGCTGCGGCTGGCACAGGCACGGGCGCAGGAAGATCTGGTCCAGGCAGAACAGCAGCGCAGCCGCATCACCAATCGCAAAGCTGCGCTGGAAGAGGCACTGAAACGTCTGGAATCGACTTTGGTCGAAGCGCAGACACAGTTAAACGAGGCCAGCACGCAATTGCAGGCGCTGCCGGCCGATAACAGCCATGACGAGCAGGCTGGAACGCTGCGAGTGCAGATTGCCGAAGCGCGCAGCGCTGCAGCACAAGCGCGCGCGACCCTTCAGGGACAGGAAAGTGAGGCGGCACGTCGTGCCCAGCGCCTGCAGGCTATCGCCAACGAACGGTCAAACTGGCAGCGGCGCCTGGCGGAGGCAGGCCAGCAGATCGACAGGCTGCAAAGCCGCCTCAATGAGCACGTGCGCGAAAAGGCCGTTCTCGACGACGCGCCGGACACGTTTCTGCATCGTCGCCAATCCCTGTTGTCTCAGATTGCCAAAGCGGAAGCGGAGCGCGCACGAACCTCCGATGCGCGGGCTGTCGCAGACAGTGAATTGCGCAAATCCGATCAGCTGGCCAAAGAGGCATTGGCAGCGTTGAGCGCTGCGCGCGAAACTCAGGTGCGGGCCGAAGAGCGCACGGAATCGGCAAAGCAGCGCCTCGCCGATATCGAGGCACGGATCGATGATGTGATTGAGTGCAAGCCATCGCAATTGCAAGAAAAGACCGGCCTCGTCGCCGAGGCACCACTTCCTGATGTTGATTCGATTGACAAGCGGCTAGACCGTCTGAAGGCAGAGCGCGAACGGCTTGGCGGCGTCAATCTGCGCGCCGAGGAGGAAGCCGGCGAAGTCAGCGCTCAGCTTGAAGGGCTGATCGCCGAACGCGACGATCTGATCGAGGCTATTCGCCGTTTGAGGCTGGGCATTCAAAGCCTCAATCGTGAAGGGCGGGAACGCCTTCTGGCTGCGTTTGAAGTGGTCAACGGCCATTTCCAGCATCTGTTTTCGCATTTGTTCGGCGGCGGGCAGGCCGAGTTGAAACTGACGGAATCCGATGATCCTCTGGAAGCCGGTCTGGAAATTATCGCCAGACCGCCAGGCAAGAAGCCGCAGACCATGACCCTGCTGTCCGGCGGCGAACAGGCGCTGACAGCAATGTCGCTGATCTTTGCCGTGTTTCTGACCAATCCGGCGCCGATCTGCGTGCTCGACGAAGTTGATGCTCCGCTGGACGATGCCAATGTGGAACGATTCTGCAGTCTGGTCGACGAAATGAACCGTCAGACCGACACGCGATTCGTCATCGTCACCCACAATCCCATCACCATGGCCCGCATGGACCGGCTGTTCGGGGTGACAATGGCGGAACGCGGAGTATCCCAGCTGGTTTCAGTGGATTTGCAGGCGGCGGAAGAGTATCTTGAAGCGAGCTAGATTATACAACGGGACTTAGAATCATATGACCGGGTTTGCGCGCGTGCCGCTTGTCGGAACGCTTCTCATATGAGTGGCTTCGCAACCTGTTCATATGAGTCAGCATTCATAAAATGTGCTCGAAATTGACCAAAAAACGGTATGATTAGGGCACCGGGGTCCCCGTCCAGGCAGCTTATTCGTCGCATTTGTTCCGAAAAAAAAGTAAAAAAATATATTTTTCAATAACTTAAGGCGCTTTCACCAATGCTTGACACTGAATGGAGGCACAACTATGTTGCGCTCGAATTTGGCAGAAAATCTGCGGGAACAGTATGACCACGCAAAATCACCCTGAAGAGCCGGGTGAGCGTCAGAATGCTGAACTCGATGCCCGGTTGGATCAGTTGAAATCGCGACTTCATCGTGAGGACAGCAAAGCAAGCCAGAAAGTCGAGCGTTCCGGTTCCGGTAACAGGGAACTGGCGCAAGGCTTGAAGCTGGGTGCGGAGTTTGCATCTGGTATTCTGGTGGGAGCCGGGCTTGGATATGTGATTGATGGCTGGCTGGATAGCTCTCCCTTCGGTCTCATTATATTTTTGCTGCTCGGTTTTGCTGCCGGTGTATTGAACGTTCTGCGTTCGGTCGGGAAGGTGGAAAAGCCGTTTGATAAACCGTGTGATGGCTTGAAATAGAGACATTGAGCGATCCTGGGATTAGAAAAGTAAGGGCTGATATCTGTGGCGACCAATCCTATTGATCAGTTTCGAATCTCGACATTTGCGCCTTTGGGCGAAGTGGGCGGTATTGAATTCGCATTGACGAATTCCGCAATCTTCATGATTGCCACTGTGGCCGCTGCAACAGCCTTTCTGCTGATGGGTTCGAGCAACCGTTCGCTGGTGCCCGGCCGCTGGCAGTCGATGACGGAACTGACCTATGAATTCGTTGCCAAGACGCTGCGCGATTCGGCGGGATCTGAAGGCATGCGGTTTTTCCCGCTGGTCTTCTCCCTGTTTGTTTTTGTCCTGTTCGCCAACCTGTTTGGCATGTTCCCTTATTTCTTTACCGTAACCAGCCACATCATCGTGACCTTTGCTTTGGCCATGCTGGTGATAATGACCGTGGTTATCTATGGCTTTCTGCGTCACGGCTTCGGCTTTCTGAAACTGTTCGTACCAAGTGGAATCCCGGTCATTCTGATGCCGCTGGTTGTTGCGATTGAGGTCATCTCCTTCCTCTCGCGTCCGATCAGCCTGTCAGTGCGTCTGTTTGCCAATATGCTGGCCGGGCATATTACCGTAAAAGTCTTTGCCGGTTTCGTCACCAGCATGTCGGCTCTGGGTGCGATCGGCATCGCCGGGTCTATCCTGCCACTGATCATGACCGTCGCGCTGACTGGTCTGGAATTTCTTGTGGCCTTTCTCCAGGCCTATGTTTTCACTGTTTTGACATGCATGTACCTCAACGACGCGGTTCATCCTGGTCACTGAATATCAACCCAATTCCAGTGGTCAGACATGACCGCTGGTTAACTTTATGAAGCTTAAGGAGCATCAAAATGGAACTTGCAGCAGCACAAGCAATCGGCGCTGGCATCGCATGCCTGGGAATGGGCGGCGCGGCTATCGGTCTTGGTCAGATCTTTGGTAATTATCTGTCCGGCGCACTTCGCAATCCATCGGCAGCCGATGGTCAGTTCGGCCGTCTGATTTTCGGTTTTGCGGTGACAGAAGCCCTTGGCATTTTCTCTCTGTTGGTCGCTCTGCTGCTGCTCTTCGCGTAAGCCAAGACATGCAATGCGGCGGCTTCGCCCGCCGCGTTCGAGCTTTTTAGGAGTAGAAGACCGTGGCCACAACACCAGAAAATGGTGCAGAAGCGGCAGGATCGTTTCCCCCTTTTGACCCATCAACCTTTGCATCGCAGCTGCTCTGGCTGGCGATCACTTTTGGTGTGCTTTACTGGCTGATGTCGAAAGTTGCATTGCCGCGACTGAGTGACATTCTGGAGGTGCGCCGTGATCGCATCCTGAGCGATCTTGATGAAGCGCAAAGGCTGAAGGATGAGTCTGAAGAGGCGATTGCCTCTTACGAACAGGCTCTGGCCGAGGCGCGCAGGAAAGCGCAGGATATTGCTCATGTCGCCCGCGACAAGGCACAGGCCGAAGTCGATGCGGAGCAGGCCAAGGTAGATGCCGATGTCGCTGTCAAAATGGCGGAAGCCGAAGCCAGTATCGCTGATACGCGAAAACAGGCCATGGCTGAAGTTTCCTCCATTGCTGCAGATACAGCCTCAGAGCTGGTCAATGCGCTCATCGGAACAAAGCCAACCAAAGCGGCTTTGAAAAAGGCCGTTACTGCGGCTGAACAGACAGCATAGGAGCGCAGACAATGCTTGACGCAACATTCTGGGCCTTTGTCGGCTTTGTGCTGTTTCTGGCGCTGATCGTTTACCTCAAAGTGCCGGGCAAGCTGGCCGAAGGGCTGGACAATCGCGGCAACAAGATTCGCTCCGAGCTTGAAGAAGCCCGTCGTCTGCGCGAAGAAGCGCAGGCCTTGCTGGCTGAGTATCAGCGCAAGCAGCGTGAGGCGGAGCGTGAGGCCGAAGATATAATCAGCCAGGCACAACGCGAAGCCAAGGCGATGGCGGTTGAAGCTGGAAAAAAACTGGAAGCCTATGTGGTGCGGCGGCAGAAGCAGGCCGAAGAGAAAATTGCCCAGGCCGAATCCCAGGCCATCCAGGATGTCCGCTCGCGTTCGGTTGACGTCGCCATTCAGGCGGCTCAGATGATGATGGCAGAAAAGGTCAGCGGCAAGCTGGCTGATGATCTTATTGGCAAAAGCATCAAGGATGTGGCCTCCAAGCTCAACTGACAGGCTTGGCGCGATGCGTGATATATGCCGGTTGGCATATTGCAAGGTCGGGGTTTCCCCCGGCCTTTTTTATGTCTGTCATTCATAAATCCCGCAAAGGCCGGAAGCTGAGCCGGTGGTGCCGCGTTCCGCCTTTGCTGAGGATAGCCGCCCGGTGGAACTCCGTGCCGTAGCCCATATGCCTCTCAAGACCATATCCAGGGGCATCACAGGCGCAAATCTGCATCATCCGGTCGCGTATCACCTTGGCAATAATCGATGCGGCGGCAATGGATTGAGACAGCCCGTCGCCCTTGATCACCGCGCCGCCGGGGCAGGGCAGGCCGGCAGGTATGTCGCGCCCGTCGATCAGCACACCATCCGGCTGCTGCGGTAGGGCGGCGATCGCCTGCGCCATCGCCCACAGCGTCGCAGCGCGAATATTCATCCGGTCTATGCGATCCGCTGTTGCCCAGGCAATTCCGACAGTGTGATTGGCGATCAGTTGCTCAAACAGGCCTTCACGCTGCCCCGCAGACAGTTTTTTGGAATCGTTCAAAGCTACGGGAATTTGGTGTGGATTGAGAATGACGGCGGCAGTCACAACCGGGCCGGCAAGAGGCCCGCGTCCTGCTTCGTCCACACCGGCTATGGCAAACCGATGCCGGGTTGATTTTAAATCACTTTTCGAGATTTTCTGGAACAGTGGCAAAGCGGATGCCGGGCCGTTGCGCTGCAACGCCATCAGGCGCGCGCAGGCCAGGGCCTCCACCGCCATATCCGGCAGGCAGGACTTCTTGCGGTCTGCCGCTGCGCGGTATGGGGAATCGAAAAGTTGCGTCAACATGTCGGCAACAGTGCTGACATATCCGGTTCTCCGCAAGATCAACTGTACGAAATAAATTCAGAACGTCGTCTCAGCACGCCAGATCGAACAGCGACATCTGATCGTTCTGCTGCGCCGGAGCAGTAAACAGATCTGTGCGCAATTCAACGCGCTTTGTGCCGATCTTCAGCCGCTCGCAAGCCTTTTCAAAGCGACGGCCGATCATCCAGGCATAAGGGCCGCTGCCGCGCATCCGCCGGCCCCATGTGGCATCGTAATCCTTGCCGCCGCGCATCGACTTCACCAGCGACATCACATGCCGGTAACGATCCGGATAATGTGTCAGCAACCACTGCCGGAAAATATCGCGCACCTCCAGAGGCAGGCGCAGCATGACATAGCCGGCCTGATCGATACCAACAGCCTTGCCAGCCTCCAGAATGCGCTCAATCTCACTGTCATTCAGCGCTGGAATAATCGGCGCCACCATCATCGCCGTTGGAATGCCCGCATCATGCAGTGCCTGCAGGGTTTCCAGACGCCTGGCCGGGCTGGCAGCCCTTGGCTCCATGCTGCGCGCCAGTTTCGGGTCCAGCGTTGTGACCGACAGCGCCACCTTGACCAGGCCTTTTTCCGCCATCCGTGCCAGAATATCGATGTCGCGCTGAATCATCGCTGATTTGGTGACAATGCCCACCGGGTGATTGGTCCGCTCCAGTACTTCCAGAATCGAGCGGGTGATGCGCCAGGTCTTTTCCACCGGCTGATAAGGATCGGTATTAGTGCCTATGGCAATGACCTTCGGGACATATCTGGCATCAGCCAGTTCTTTTTCCAGTAAAGCGGCCGCATCCGGCTTTGCAAACAGGCGCGACTCAAAATCCTGGCCCGGCGACAGCCCCATATAGGCGTGGCTGGGGCGCGCGAAACAATATGTACAGCCATGCTCACATCCACGATACGGATTGATTGAGCGGTCGAATGAAATATCGGGCGACTGATTGCGTGTGATAATCCGCTTTGGATGCTCGACCTGAACCTCGGTCTTTAGTTTTTCTGGCCAGGTTCCAACTCCACTCTCAACATCCCAGCCATCATCGAATGCCTCGCGTTTGACCGGTTCATACCGGCCGCTGGCATTGCTGACCGCACCGCGGCCTTTGCGCGGGTCGAACTGGACGCCGACGCGATGACTGTCAAAGCCGATGATTTGGGTTTTGTTCTCCATGCCAATAGAATAGTGCATATACAGAACAAAACAAGAACAAAATGCATTTATGGACTGACAGGCGGAAAGGTCTTGTAAATCAGCTGCCTTGAAGTTTTCCACGTTTCAAATGTTCGCCAAGGCGCGGCAGGATTTCGACAAAATTGCAGGGCTGGTGCCGATAATCCAGTTGATGAACCAGAATTTCATCCCAGGCATCCTTGCAGGCCCCCGGAGAACCGGGCAGGGCGAAAATATAGGTGCTGTTTGCAACCCCCCCCAGCGCCCGTGACTGAATAGTAGATGTGCCGATTTTTTCAAAACTGATGCGGTGAAAAATCTGTGAAAACCCATCCATGTGTTTTTCAAACAGCGGTAACAGAGCTTCCGGCGTGACATCACGCCCGGTAAAGCCGGTGCCGCCGGTGGTAATCACCACGTCCACCTCCCTGTCAGCAATCCATAGCGAGACCTGCTCTCGGATCTGTTCGATATCATCGGTGCAAAGCGCTCTGCCAGCCAGACTGTGGCCAGCCTTTTGCAGCCGTTCGACCAGCACGCCTCCCGACCGGTCCTCTTCCAGCGAGCGTGTGTCTGACAGGGTCAAAACGGCAATCTTCAGGGGAACGAATTGTTTGGTCAGATCAAGACGGGACATCAGATTTCCTGTTTTGTTAAGCGTCCGGCGAAAGGATGGCCTTGTCGATGGCGGCTTTCCTGAGGCTGAGCCAGTCGCGCCATGCCAGACGTTTCTGGGCAGGTTGGCGCAGCAGATAGGCGGGATGAAGCATAGGCAGCACAGGAATTTCAGCGCTGGAATAGCTGCGCCATTTGCCGCGCAACTTTAGTATCCCATCGCTGCTTTCCAGCATGTTCTTGGCAGATGAAGCGCCCAGAAAGACCAGTAATTCCGGCTTTTTAAGTTCAATCTGCCGTGTGATGAAAGGCTTGCACAATTCCATTTCCGC